>Ga0099364_10012799_pt1 | contig 11293 bp, 10 predicted proteins | sample TergutTh196P3_FD_73070 | JGI IMG/M metagenome (GOLD analysis project Ga0099364, IMG submission 73070) | Microcerotermes parvus P3 segment gut microbial communities from Pointe-Noire, Republic of the Congo - Th196 P3 | ecosystem: Host-associated > Arthropoda: Insects > Digestive system > Gut ...
ATGTTTATGATGACGATTACTGGCCTGAATATGTTAATCTTTGTATTTCGCATGGCAGAGTCAGCATTGCAAAAAATGTAAACATATTAATACCGGTGTCTGCCCCAGGATTGACATATCCAATAGATATACCCTGCTCGACGGAGCATATTATATCTGTTGATGGTGTTCTGGGGAAAAAGCCGCAGGCGTCCTATATTTTCAGAGTTGATGTTAACCAATCCTATTCCAATATATGGCAGAACACAGATGAAATGGATGCTTTTACTACAGCCTTGAATAAATCATTCAAGGAATATGGCGCGCCAAAAGTATTGGAGGTCACGTCGCCAATTCAAACACCGTCATTTAGTGAAGAACTATTTCTTTTGTGCTGTTCTCACCTTGAAAAGAGCGTGAAGAAGTTTACGCCAATGAAAATTGCACTGGTAAATGGCTCAGGGAATAAGAGAACCAGACCATCTAGTTGCATTTGCACAATAGAAGACATACTAAAATTCAAGTCTTTGCTTAAGGAACGAAAGATTCGTATTCAATTTTCAATCGATTTTCCGGCATTAATGTCTACAAAACGCGATACAAACTATAACCAAAAAGAAATATTTGGAGCTTTGGTCGGAACAAAGAACTCAATAATCTGTTTGAATATTACGGATGTCAAAAAGCAATCTCGTACACAACCTAAGACACGAACTATTGGTGATGATGAAACGGATGTCTATTATCTGAATAGGTACAATTATCCGGTATATGATGATTTTTTATACAATGCTTAGCGCTTTGCTCAATGACAATCAACAACGATATTTGATCCCCCAGAATATAACTGGTGATGTAACGCTCGAAATACTGATTGACAACTTGCTGAGAAGAGGGAAAGAAAAGGTCGCCGGAGAACTCGGATTGAGTTTTCTCGCGTATAATCTACGGCGAGCGATAACACTTGTCGATGTTCCGACGTTAATAGAAGCGGCAAGGGGATAAAACGCCAGGGGTGTTTTATTCTGCCATTTGCAATAAACATTAATTGGTGCAAATTCAGCACAAGTATTTTGAGTTGAACGCCGAAAACCCGCTAAATCAGCGGGTTTTCGGACAAATTGCCACGGAGAAGGAGAGAACACCACTAATACTCCATAATTTCACTTGAAGCAGTCCATGCGTTAGAAGTGCCAAACCTTTCGTATTATTGAGTTTAATGGTTTTATATAGTTAAGCCTTTTGTCTAAAATTGATGTTTGTTTTAATGTGCTTATGTGCATATTGCAGCGCAGTTACAAACTAGACATAATATAATATCATACATAAACGAGTGGCTTTTCCTGCACTCTTAGACATTTGCAGTACCGGATGATGGGGTGAATATCGCTAGTCTTTACTCTTGTGACTATTCGCCTTCGCTTATCCACATATCTTCGTCGCTACGCCAAACCTTTAGGCTTTCATTACGTGTGATAAAAGGCTCCAAAAACTTTTCAAGGTATGAGTAAACGCTGCTAAAATCAGGCTTGCCAATTATTCCGCGCATTTTGCCGTAGGCGTGTTCGAGATCAGCACGGCGGGTCAGGAAAGATTCAAAGGAACCTAACACTCGTTCCGCCTTTTCAAGAGCGGTATATATGTTTGATGTGTGTATTTCTAGGCAATGCGCCAAGGCATATACGTCCAATACATCCTTGGTTCTTCTGAAGATTCGTTCACCTGACAACTTCCGTCAGTTCATCCATTGTCGGAGGTTCCCCAATCCAGTTTGCATCTATATCGTTTGTTGGTCTTTCCATCTCAGCGTAACTGTTTTCTTTAAGAATGAGCTTCGTTATCAATGCTCCCTTAAACACAATCGGAGCGTCTATGTCGGATATTCCGCTGATAACTTGATACATCAGGTGTTCCTGTAACTGTTGTTCTGTCATTGTCAGCCCTCATTGTAATACTCTATCGCCCAATCCTTGACGGAATCAAAAACCGCCAGATTGCTCGGATTAATCTCAAGACCATCAAAACTATCCCCGTGGCGATGATAGTATGTACTAAGCGCCTCCACAAGCGGTTGCTTATCAATGTTATCGAAATCAGCCAGCATATCATTGATCGTCTGATTAACAGAAGTGTATCGCATATCGCGGAAACTGGCGATGCCAAGGTCATCAAAGGAGTCTACTATCCGATAGTTGACGTTTTCATACTCGCCGGGTTCCTTCGCATAAACATCAATCCGCTTCTCATTCAGATAACCAACAAACAGTTCCAAACACTCAAGAGCCGAGGTATGGCAAAGAATCCACTCCCTGCCTCCGGCTACCGCTTGTAACCATAGCTTATTTCCGCGAAAATGCCCGCTTGTTTGTGTGTCCATACGATAGTCGCCTCCTCGCCGCTGAAAATTTGTTTGCATATAGCGTTTGACGGCTATTTATGGGCTATTTTACCACTCTCTTTGTATTTCTGTCAATACGAACAGCACAGGGCAAAACTGCCCTAGTCCTTGGTGTAACTGGGTCTGCGGCGTTTGCTACACTACACACAGATTAATTCTGGCATCATACTGGCATCAAATGCCAAAAAATCCATCAAGGCTCTCAGGAATAAAATCCTGAGAGCCCTGATTTGAGCGGAGAAGGAGAGAACACCACTAATACTCCAAAATTTCACTAGAAGCAGTCTATGAGTTAGAGGTGCCAAACCTTTAGCATTATTGAGTTTAATGTTTAATTCCAGTTATTCTATTCTGTGCAATTTCCCTCCACTCCAGGATATATTGGGCATATATAAAAATAGCATTATTGTGGGATACTATATATTGATTGATTGTTTGGGTTGGAATTGACTTTTCTGTAAAAAAAATGATATCGTGTTTAGGAGTTTTAGTTTTTGGCATCTTAACTGGATTTGCAAATCCCCCGGTGTTTCCAGTTTGCAGTAATAAATGTGTTGAAAGGTTTTAAGTTTTGGATATTGAAAAGATAGCAACATCAACAGTTATTGGGCGTTTGTCTTTATGTGATGGAATCTCCCCATCAATAACCGACGGGTCATCAGAACCTTCCTGGGATGGGAATATTTGTGTGTATGCGAATGACAGTAAGAAAAAATCAGAACTAATTGCGAGAGTTCCTGTTCAAGTTAAAGGCAAAACTGCTAATAATAACTCTGCAAAGATGATTAATTTTGCAGTAGAAGTAGCTGACCTGAAGAATTATTTGAACGATGGCGGTGTCATTTTTTTTGTTGTAACAATTGCCGGTAATGGAAAACAAATTTATTATAACTGCCTGCTTCCATTTGATTTGAAAAGCATAATAGAGAAAGTGCGGAAGCACACTAAGAAATCTATTAAGCTACTATCACTACCTGATGACAATTTGGAAATCAGACGAATTATTCTGTCGTTTATAAAGGATAGAGAGCGTCAAGCAACAAAAACCGTTTTTACCGAAGAAGAGATGCTTGAAGCAGTAAAAAGAGGCGCTTCGTTGACGTTTCATATTCAACACAAGAGTGTTGTTGATAATCCTCTCGAAGTAATGAGGGAAGCCACGGTGCAACCATTTTATATGTACGTTCAAACGATGGAAGGTTTTGAAATCCCTTTTAAAAAAGTCGAAGATGTGTGTTATATTGCTATGAGGCATAAAATTGACATTCCTGTGTATGTTGGTGAAACGAAGTTTTACGATCATCTTTATCATGGATATGAAAATGGGAAGGAATACTTTTACATAAGCGATATTCTTAGAATACCTGTTGCTGACGACAAAGACCATCCACAAAAAAACCAATTCACATATACAATTAAGGGAACACTCTCTAGGAGGACAACCAATACTGAATTTCTTATTGCGTTATCACAAAATAAAGCATTCCGTATTGGGAACGAGATTTTTCACGATGTTATTGTGAACAACCAAGAGGAAGTATCTCGGTTGCGCGACATAAATTCCTATCTAAAAAAAATCAAACTCTCTCTTGACTATTTTGGTGTAAAGGAGGAGTTGGAAATGGATGGATTTTCAGAAGTGGATTGGCAAAATATCAAAGTATTGATTCATGTTGCTGAAGGGAATGAAGTATCTTTTGTTGACCAAGACCTACCAAAGCTAATTTACAGCAATATGAAAATTGGAAACATTTTTATTCGGGTATTAGCTAAAAAAGGCAAAAACTCGAATGGATATATGCTCTATAGCGGGTTTTGTGATAAGGCGCATATAACGCTAAGAGTTATAGGTGATAATGAAGAAATGAGAATCATTGACCCATGGTCGTTGTATTTGGTTATGAAAGCAAAGGACTTCCTGTGCTCGAATATAGATTACGATATAATTTTAGAATCAATAAGGACAATGAATGCTTCTGATACTGATATTTCGATAAATTGGACTGAATCTATGAGTACCAACGCAACTAATATGTTTTTGGAAATACTTAGAGCATATGACTCCCAAACAACCAAAAACATACAGCTCTTACAGTTTGCGATAGATATGGCAGATATTCTTCTAGATGAAGACCCTGTTTCAATAATAAACAGATTACAAGCAATAAGAAGAAAACGTCAATTGACATATGATGAAATAGCATGTTTAGTTAACTTGCGAAAAGAGAACACCCGAGATAAAGTAATTAAATGCGCAGCAAGTATTTTACTGGGAGAAATCCAAGTTGTAAATGCATTAATTAATGAACTCTCCATTGAAGAAAAAAAACTAATCACCGAATATCCGATATACACTCTTTATAAGCAATTCACTCGACTGTCACAATAGTTGATAGCAAGATTCGTCGGAATACTCTAGCTTTCAATCACCGCCGAAAACACAACCGGATTACTTGGACAAAATCAAGTTTGGATGATCGAGACAATATCACATACGGCTCAGATGATTTCTATGAAATTGGAAATGACTATTGACAATCCAATATACTTCAAATATAATAGTCAATAATTTCAAGTTTCATGGAGTGCCTATAGAAATGTGACTACTACCATGCAATTTTGATAGCATTATTTTGATTGTGTTATTTTGAAAAATATGGAGGTCAATATGTTATTAGCAGAGTCATTACTTAGAAAAGCGGTCTTGAAGAAAGAGTTGGAAGCGCTTGAACAGCGGATGAGTGAAAGCGCTCGAATCCCGCAGGATGAGGAGCCGGCGGATGATTATCTAGTTCTGCTGAGAGAATATAGTGAAAAAGAAAACGAATTACGTGAAATGAATTTTAGGATTTTAGCTACCAATAATAACGCTGTATTTAGAGAGGGGGAGACCATTTCTCAGGCGATAATCAGACGTGATAGTTTAAAGCGTGTTGTCAGCATGTATAACAGATTATTAAGCGCGGCAATTGGTAGCGGTCGTGGAATGTTCGCCAGCCGCGACATTAAGTATAGACGCATTGTAAACATGGACAAGGTGCGGTCTGAAATGGACAAAACGGCTATACAGTATCGTGACCTAGATATCAAACTTCAGCAGCTGAATTGGAATACCGAACTGTTGTAGTGGAGATGGTAGGAGTTTTATAGGCGCGTCACAAAAGGCATTTACCTTTAAAGTAAATTCGGTCGCCAGACTGCTAATCCGGCTACTTAAAAATTAGCTTTGAAGAGTGACATGTGTATAATTGAAAGATTAATTATCAATACCTGTGATGGATATTTAACTCCGAGGGTGGGAATGGGGATCACTATGAGAGTGGGGAAATGAGTAATAAAAAGACCTAATATAAGGAGATGACAGAGGCATGTTGCTTCGTTCACAACCGTTGAATGAAGAGATTTCCAGAAAACTGGAATCAAAGAGTAAAGCCGAGATTGACTCGATGACTGAAGAAAACATCAAATCACAGCATATCGGACATATGTTTGATGATCTGCTTGAAGGAAACCGGAAAATTGGACTGAAGAGACGCTTTAAATGGAAATGGCGTCGTATTAAGGAGAAATATAGTGACACTAAATATACTGTTTGTAACCATTTCAAATGGCGTAAAATTATGAATGAATTACGCCCATGGGAAGGTTTTGACGGATTACTTAAGGTTATGCAAACGCATTTGAATAACTATATTGAGACAGAAGAAAAATATGGAATTTCTGCTGCAGAGTATAAAGAACAAAAAATTGCAACTGCTAAAGAAACTGTAGAACTTTTGGAGCGGATGAGGAAACCGGATGAGTATTCATTCAGGCGGCGTGAGGAAGTTGACAGCAAATACCCGAAGTACAAGCAGTTGATTACCATATATAAATATGGGGGGACGGGCAGTAGTGGTGATTTTATTGCGCAAGGATCGGGGTGGGTTGGAAAAGAGAGCGACAAAGATCCGCGCGAGGGATATTTTGAGTTTATTAACGGCAAATTTGAATTAGTGATAAGTCCTGATCAAATCGAGACAGATAGACTGTTAGACGAACTGAAGAAATATCATGACGAGACCACTGCTGCATATTTACTGGCTGAAACGGATTCAGACAAGGATTTTGAACGATTGAAACAATTACTAAAAGAGAATTTATACTCATGGTGGGACTAGATGTTTACAGTTTTACGGAGCAACTTTAGACTGTGAAATAACTTTATAAGGCTGATAATACAAATGAGTTTATTTCTCCTTTTTCTTCCTTAGTGACTTTAGAAATTCCGCGTACTCAGCGAGCCGGTTTATTTCATCTTGTGTCAATCCCTCGAACTCGCTGCGGCGAAAAGCAACCAGTGAGCTAATTAGCTCATTGGGAGTATCACCATCAATAATATCAGCTGCATATGTCGGCTTAGTTTCGCTGACATACGAAGATGTGTCGGAGTGGAACGGGTTATCGGCATTTATGTAAAGCGCGCCGTCTTTGGTCGGTTCTGTTTCTTCTATATCAACACCAAGAATATAATCAATTGTGACATGGAAAAATTTCGACAACTTTTTAAGAGATTTGTTGTCAGGCTCATATTTTTCCATTTCCCAATAGGAGAGTGTGCTGTCCGCAATACGCAAATGTTTTGCCAACTCTTTTTGAGTCATTTTATTCTGTTTGCGTAATTCCCTGATACGGTTCATTCTTAATACCCCAAAACGTCAATCCGCTTGAATTATATCAGCAGGTAAGAATGATTTCAACGAAATTGAATATAAGCCTTGACAATCCAATTAACCTCAAGTATAATGGCTGATAAATTCAGGTTTCATGGAACACATTTACAGATAGTACTGAAATTATGTAAGGCTGAAAGTACTAATTGATATGGATACTAATATCGGTTATGGGGGCGTTTATGGGACTTTTTATCATTGGAGAACTGCTGCCGCAGGATATTACCCAGAAACAATGGGAACGAGCTTATGAAGAGGTGCTGCAATTGGTGAACGCTTATGATTTTCTGGATATTATTCGGAACAAAGATAAATACACAAAATACGGCTTAATGTGGTGTTATGCGGAAAAATCCAGGGAAAGAGAAATTGGCGGACATATTGGGGTAGGTATATATGGCGCATACTCCGGTTGTATAAGCGCAGAAGACCAGATTTTATACAGAGACTTAAATTGTTATACACATGAGTCATGGTTGTCTGACAAGAAAATCAAACCGGAGCAAAATGTTTTATATTGTCATGATGCCTTAATAGGCAGGCTTTTTGATATTGAAGAATTGGAGATATTTCATGACTACCGGACTACAATTTTTGGGAATAAAACACAAGGGTATCCGCATCATGTGCCGCTCCTTTCAATTGGCTTATTGTTAGAAGACAGGTTGGGTAAGGCATTTACCGTACACGGCGATATTACCCGCGGACAGATCAAGGCTGCTATAAAATGGGCTAATACTATTCTGGACGAACCAATATCTTTGCCATGTATATTGGACAATGCAGAACTGTTAAACCGGCTTCAAGTTTTTGTCCCAAGAGAGAGACTGCTTGAGTCTTTTACCGGGCTTACTTTTTGCGAACATGATGAAGCTATGTATCAATTCCTGGTAGAGCGCTTTTCGGAAGCGGAACTTTTCGATTACTGGGGAAAAAAACTCTCTGACTGTATACCGGGAACTCTGGGCGCCAATAGGTTTTTCAGAGATTACTTTAGTATGACAGATGACTTGGCGTTGCTTACAAAAGTGTGCAGCGGAAAATATATGCCGGAAGAGTTCGCAAAGCAGCTCGCTTCAACAAGGGTATTTGAAAACGGGAAAAATACATATAACCCGGTTGAGTCGCTATCCCATGATTCTGATAGGGAAATCCCTGAGACAATTGAGACCACCATGGGTAAGATGTTTGCTTTGCTGGGCGGCAGTATTCCATATAATAATGCTGTTGAGCGGTATATTCCGCTGGAGCAAGGTTTAAGAGACATAACCCTTGCCTTCAGAGATTTGGGTGAAACTGATCTTGATTTTGCCGTGTTATTAAGAAATTCTATCGAGGATAGCGCTCCGAAAAGTGTACGAATTACAGAAAACCTGGATATTTTTAATGAAATCTCGGATAAAATCAACGAACAGGCTGAGAAGGTAGACATTTTTGATCCTGAAAATCTAGTATTCTATGAGGCGAATGATGTTATAAGGTTCGATATCAAGGCTAATCTCAGAGGAATTCGTGAATTTGTTGATTCTAACAAAAAAGAAGCCAAACAAAATTACCTGGAAACCTATGCGGATGAAGAGTTAGCTGACAAAAAGTTTGTGCGTATGGCAATAATAGTTAAACGCTGTACCAGGCTTTTGCCAAAGTATATTTGGGATATGTTTGAGCAAAAAATAGTTGACGATGATTTCTTCTTTGCTTTGCTGACTTTACATCTCCTTAAATCAGACACGCTTCCTATTTCCTATTATGTAAAGGGGCTGCTATATAATCCGATCTTATTTGAACAGGTACTGCTATCGGATGATAAGGATTATAAGTCTGATAATACCAATGATTACTAAACAGAACGTGAACAGTTCCATATATGTGTACATAATTTACTGACACATAACAGCCATATCAATATTGCAGGGAGGGTGTTTTTTCATCTTGTCGAAAGAAGGGGGCAGGATGAATATCCGTTTGCGTTTCTTGCGACTTATAGCAGAGAATCATCAATTCAGAATAAGGCTGAGCATGTCCCGCTGAAAGACGCGTTACTCGAGTATAGAGATAATCAGAAACTGCTGCTTCAATTGTTAGCGATGGTCAGCCGCGCAGCGGAGATCAGCGATTTCATTTCCGAACTGGTGGAAAGCGGAGAGTTGTTTTCGCCGCTGAGGTTTTCATCTGAAGAGGCGTATATTTTCCTCAAAGAAATCCCTCTTTACGAAGCGTGCGGGATCATGTGCAGAATGCCCGATTGGTGGAAAAAGAAATACAATACGATAAAGCTTTCTGTATCAATAGGTGACAAGCCGCCTTCGTATCTTGGTCTTGAGACGCTTTTATCATTTTCCCCGTCGCTTATTATAGACGGGGAGCAAATAACCCGGGAAGAACTGGAGCGCTTAATGGCTCAAACGGAGGGGCTGTCTCTGTTGAAAGGCAAATGGGTAGAAGTGGATCATAAAAAACTTGGAGAATTACTGGACGCTTATGATAGACTCAGTGAAACATCTGACGATGTGACCTTTGCCGAGGCAATGCATATGCAAATGGGGATAACCGACCAAAGAGACACAGCTGTCGGGGATATTGCAGAAGTGACAAACGGACAATGGTTAAGCCACGTCTTTGACAGTTTAAAAATTCACGGAAAACGTCAGGATATCACTTTAGACAGTGATTTTCACGCAACTCTGAGGCATTATCAACAAGACGGGCTAAATTGGCTTGCTTCAATGAAGAGTTTTGGGTTCGGAGCGCTGCTTGCAGATGACATGGGGTTGGGAAAAACTATTCAAGTGCTGGCGCTCTTGGAATACCTGCGACTTAACAGTGAATCAAAAACGCTGCTCATCATCCCAGCATCACTTATCGGCAACTGGCAAAATGAAATCGTTAGATTCACTCCTAAATTACGCTGTAGTATTCTTCATGATAGAAATACAAAAGTATCTCCGGGCGAAGCGGGCGTTTTTATAACAACATATGGAATGGTCATGCGATTGGAGGGATTAAAAGAGTACACCTGGGATTTGGTTATACTTGATGAAGCCCAGGCTGTAAAAAATCCAGGGACCAAACAGACCAGGGCAGTGAAGGCAATACCGGCAAAATTTCGGATCGCTTTGACAGGGACGCCGGTTGAAAACCGCCTGTCCGACCTGTGGTCGCTATTTGACTTTCTTAATGCGGGGCTGCTTGGCACATCAAAAGAGTTCTCCTGTTACGCAAAAAGTATCCAAAGTAAGGACATAGCTTTCCTGCTCTTTGCTAACTCCGAACTACTGATATACATGTCGGCACTTTTGAATTATCTACCAATTTCACAATAATCAATTACAAAAATCATCAACACGGCTAATCTTAATGCTTCTTGGCCACTTTTTATTTTTTGCATAGGAAGTCAGTTTTATGTACAAAAGAAAAAGGGTTATGCATGTTTTCTTGCGTTTCAGGCTAGCTCCTATTGTCTAACCCCAAAAAAGGAGAGGGATTATGAAAAGGCTATTAGAAGAATGTAGCACTGCGCTTGAACAAGAAATGCTGAGCGCAATCATCGAAGGATTGGAGGTGATTAATCCAAGCAAAAAATACCAAGACAGAATAATTGATATTATTCTATCGAAGAGCAACAATATAATTTCGAGAGACAAAATAGCATCTATCGTGGCATCTTATTTTGATGGCAGGTGATTTGCTCTACTGCATATAAATTAATATTGGGATCAAGCTGGGCATCAAGTTGGCATCAAAGGCCCAAAAAAACCATCAAGGCTCTCAGGCATAAAACCCTGAGAGCCTTGATTTGAGCGGAGAAGCGGGGATTCGAACCCCGGCTAGAGTTACCCCTACTAATGGTTTAGCAAACCATCCCCTTCAGCCTACTTGGGTACTTCTCCTTGTGCTGTGGGTCGGAGTCACAAGCTCCCTTCCACACGAATACGCACGTTCGGAGTATATAACGAAAGCACACTAAAGTCAATATGGTTTTTAAAATTCCACCTTTCGACTCGACCCGACTCGACTCGACTCGACCCCGACTCGACCCGACTCGACCTCGACTTGGGATCGTGTGTTGCAAGATGGATAGACAGGGGGCGCCTGCTAAATGCGGCGCCCCCTGTGTTACTTGTTACTGGCTTTTTTCTGTGTTACTTTTTACCCGCTTGTTACTAGCTTGGTTTTAGCGGTTTAACAGGCTAAATAGCCCTTT
>Ga0099364_10012800_pt1 | contig 11293 bp, 5 predicted proteins | sample TergutTh196P3_FD_73070 | JGI IMG/M metagenome (GOLD analysis project Ga0099364, IMG submission 73070) | Microcerotermes parvus P3 segment gut microbial communities from Pointe-Noire, Republic of the Congo - Th196 P3 | ecosystem: Host-associated > Arthropoda: Insects > Digestive system > Gut ...
GGTACCATATGTTGTTCCTGGGCATGTGCATATCGTTGAACAACCTATACAAAATAAAGAGCAACATCGAATCCGGAGTGGGCCGGAGCGACATTGTCATGGAGTCGCTGTCGGCGGGCAGGCCGCATATAGTAATAGAATTCAAGCAGGGCGAAGCGGTCGATGAATTGAAGGAGGAGGCGCTGCAGCAAATCCTCGACAACCAATACTACAGCGGCCTGCGCGGCGAAATCCTGTGCATCGGCATAGCCCACGACAAAAAGAAATGTTCCATATCCCACAAAACTGTGGAAAATTTAAATAATTAAAAGGAAAGCATTATAAATTGCAACATAAACGAGGGCGCCAGTTGGTCTAATCCGTTGGCGCCCTCGTTTTGTTGCGTGTCGCCGAGCCTTACTTGATGGCGACGTCGTGGCTTCTTGTCCATATTTCGAAGCCACTTGGTTTACGGATGAAGTTGTGGCCTGTGGACGCCTCTGTGATGGCCGTGAAGGCCCAGTGTGTTTTTGGCAGGTCTGAAAACAGCGGGGCCCAGAACGGTATGTCCTCTGCCTGGATGCCCCTGTAAAGCACCCTGTTGATCATACTGACGACTTCCGCGCGCGTCATGTGGTTCTCAGGCCGGAACATGCCGTCAAGGTAGCCCGACACCCACCCCTTTATGGCGGCACTGTTGATATAGGCTTCCGCCCAGTGGCCGGCGACATCCGCGAACGCAGCGCTGCCGTCGCTTGCCTCCAAGCGGTCGAACCTCGACATCATCGCAGAAAACTCCGCCCGCGTCACCGGCGCCTCCGGTTTGAACGTGCCGTCCGGGTAGCCCAGCAGTATGTTCCTGGATGCAAGGTACGCGACGGGCTGGGCGTACCAATCCGTCGGCCCCACGTCCGGGAACGCGACGGCCAGCGGTACGTCCTTGTCTTCATATGCAAGCAGCCGGAAGATGATCGCCGCGACTTCCGCCCTCGTGATTATGGCGTCTGGCCGCACCGAGCCGTCCAAATAGCCGTTGTTATAATTTATTGCTATGTCGCAACCTGCTTTCGACATCTCGCCCGTTATACCTGCCCCGATGCCCTGGCTAGCTCTGGTGACAAACGTTATCGGTCTGTTAATATCCTTAGTCATCCTTTTCTTTTATATACACCACACGGGTATGTGCTTTATAGTATATACAATGTGAAAACTATTCAGCGTTCCAACCTTAACGCCAAAACTGTTAGGAAATACAGTTAAGAATTTCGAGCGAATTTCTAATAAATATAAGTTTAAAATACTTGTCATAATAACAAAACACGGATATAATTATTTTGGCAAACATAAGCAAGGCAGGAACAAGGTGGTAGCACACCCTGTCCCCTGACAAGGAAACTAGCCTTCCATGCCAACGGCGTAAGCCGTGCACTTGCATGAAATATTATATCCCGTGGCTTGTTCACTTACAAGCTGTCAGGGGTGTTTCGCGTTGCAAAGTGTCCAGGTATGGAATATGTATATTCTATATCTGGACACTTTTTGTTTGCCAAAAAATATCAGTCATTTATTACACAATCATAAGCAAGGAATATTAAAAATAACGGTGATGCCATTCATTTTTTATTAAATGAAGCATCAAGAAAGCGGGTATTATGAAAAAATTCACACACATACTTCTATCACTGTCTATTCTACTTTGTACATTCATAGCATATCCAATAACTGCCAGCGCCGCGACATACAACAATGTACTTTGGCCTGTGTCTGATCGCCCAATAGTGTTATCCCGAGGTTATTCATCAGGCCATACAGCACTTGATATTTTACCTAGATACGGAGGCAATCACCATGTACTCGCCGCTATGGACGGCACAGTCGTTGACTGGAGCAATTCATGCCCTCATGTTAATTTGTATGGTGACAGATGCGCGACTTGGGGCAAAGGCGGAAATTATGTAGTTCTCCAACATAGCAATGGCATTAGGACGCACTATGCTCATTTAAAGCAAAACACATTGAATAATATTTATAATGGTAAAAATGTCAAACAAGGTGAAATACTTGCGCAAGTAGGTTCAAGCGGCTCATCGACAGGAGAGCACCTGCATTTTACATTTATTGTAAATGGGATAAATGTAAACAACAACCAAAATGGAGGTGTTATAGGTTATATATATGAAGCTGCCGCTGCCGCACCCTCGGCGCCGACTGGGGTATCACTGTCCGCTAGCAATGTCGCGGCGGGAGCGACGATTACCGTAAATTGGTCGGGCGCAACAGGGATCATCACCAGATATGATGCAAGACTGGTACGGACTAGCGACAATGTTGAAATCGCGCATCACACACCGACGGGGACCAGCACGCAGTTCACAATCAATAATGCCGGCTCATATAGAGTATATGTACGAGCAGTCGGGTCAAATGGCTTGGCGAGCGCATACAAGGAATCTGGCGTTGTCGTCGTCCATGCCCCATCTATAGTTAAATTCTTAGACTGGGACGGTACAGTGCTATCTACCCAAACAATTTCATATGGCAGCAATGCTGTAGCCCCAATGGCGCCGTCGCGTGAAGGCTATATATTCCAAAACTGGGACGGCTCATATTATAATGTTGTTTCCCCGGTGACATTGACCGCAACATATCTGAGAATAAGGAATACTGTTACATTTCAAGATTATGATGGCAGCACATTGAAATCCGAGCAAGTATATTACGGCGACAGCGCAACTGCGCCAAACACACCTTCGGCCCCTTCAGGATATTATTTTCAAGGCTGGGACAGGGCATTGAACAACATCAGGGAAAATATGACCATAAAACCTGTATATGTATGGTCTAACACTGATTTACCTGTAGTCGCATCAATTACGTCCGCCGGCAGAAACATTGTTGCGTCAGGATATAACATATCTGTTGGATTATCGAACTACCCTGCAAGGTCCACTAGAGCAAAAATAATCGCCATGCTCAAGACAACGGAAGGTAAAATGGTCGCCTCGGAGACTGAAACAATCTCACTCGCTGCCAATGAAACTACGTCGAGGACGATTTATGTCCCATATGAAGGCATGGCGACTGTGGCAGAGATCAATGTTGTGGATATCATCGACAATGACAAGACAGGCGTGCCAATTGCAACAACAAGCACATATCCGATAAGCTTGGGACTGGATTGGAGCGCTTGGCAAACAACATATCCAGCAGGGCCCGGTTTGGAAATCGAAAGCAGGACAGAATACAGGTACTCAGATAAGCAACTTGCTACTTCTCAATCGAGGGTTATGAGTGGGTGGAACTTGAATAATTCCACATCGACGATTAGCTATACTCCGTGGAGTGCCTGGTCCGATTCGCAGTATTATTCCAGCACGACGAGGCAGATCGAAACACAATCAGTCTATTTGAAATCACAGTGGAAATATATGCACTACTCAAACGGCATCGGGACTTCTTCGACCGCTTCGCCAGTCGCGAATGGCAATGTCAATAAATATCACGAAACGTGGTGGATAGATTATCAACTGTCGCAGAACGGGGTCTCGTCATATGGAGGACTCGGCATACCTAAATACGGCCTGGCGAATTTTAGCTGCGGCTGTGGAAACATCTGGTGGTATAATCCTACAATGCAGCAAGTAAACAAAACACAGTGGAGGTACCGCGATATAATTCAAACCGCCACATATCACTTCTGGCGCTGGAACCCTATTTGGAGCGATTGGGATGCAACCATCGTAACTTCAAATGATAACATGCAAGTTGAAACAAGGACCACGTACCGCTATAAAACATCCAGCGTAATTGAGGATATGGGTGGTATGGTGAGAAATATATCCGGCTCGCTGGACAGCAGCGCCGCAGGCAAAAAAGCTACATTAATGGTATATAAAGGTTTAAATGATGATCCTACCGCCAGCCAATTGGAATATGTTGCACAGACAACGTTGGGCGCAAACGGCGAATATGCGTTTACATTTAAAACTAAAGATGAGCCGAGCGAAGCGAGTGGGGACTTTACCGTGTTGCTGGGTATCGAGGGGGCGACAGCACCGTTCTTCCTTGAAACGATTTTAGCGCCAAAGCCGAATTTTACCGTATCCTTCGTCGACGATGACGGCATAGATATATCTACACAAACAGTGCAGCAGGGAGGGGACGCGACGCCGCCTGCATCTGTCAGCAAAGCTGGGCATACATTCATTAACTGGGATTATGGATATAAGAATGTCCAAAGCGATATAACAATCCAGCCTATTTATAATAAAAACAAATACAATGTGGTGTTTATCGACTGGGATTCTAAACTCATTGATATATTAGAATTTGAATATGACGACGTGCTGGCAGCTCCCTTTGTAGACGATGATAGAGACGGTGAGCATTTTGTAGGCTGGGATACAGTGGTCGACGGTGTGGCCAAAGTTCAAAGCAACATGATCATCACCGCGCAATATGCAGCAAACGTTTATGATATTATTTTCTACAATTGGGACGGGACAGAGATAAGCCGGCAAACCGTGCAGCATGGCGGTCAAGCAATATTACCACCCGCCCCGGCAATGGACGATATGGTATTCGATGGTTGGTCCGACGATTTCGGCACGTCCTATGTGACAAGCGACTTACAATTGCAACCAATGTTTATTTACCTAACAACAGTAGAAACTCCCAGCGCGAACATACCATCAGGGACATATAATAACGCACAGACTGTAGCATTATCAAGCACTACACCGGGCGCGAGCATTTACTACACATTGCTTGATAGTTTGGAAGATGAATGGTACGTAATCGATTCATTATTTGAACGCGATGAGCTTGGGAATGTCGAAAATGCGACTTTATATACTTCGCCGATTGTTTTACCGCAGAGCAAGACCATTGCCTACCAGGCTTTCATGGATGGAAAAAATGCAAGCCCTCTGATAGTCGATAGCTACACGATACAGAGCGGCGGAGGCAATAACAGCCCCGATATCGGCTCCGGCAGCAACCCCGGTACAGGGAGCAGTGGTGGCGGCGGTGGAGGTGGAGGTGGCGGCGTAAATACGCCGATGGTCACACCCACGCCTACCCCGACCCCGTCAACACAACCAAGCCCAACTCCCACAAGCACCCAACAACCTACAAACGACAGAACGCTGCGTAATGATCGCCTTCCGCGCGGATTTCCAGTAATCACCCGTCAAATGATAGACATTGCTTCTACCCACTGGGCCGCTGTCTATATATACGATCTAGTCGGGCGCGGCATCGTCGACGGCTATCCATTGCCAGACGGCACATTCGAATATAGGCCCGGCAATGAAATCACTAGGGCAGAAGTCATGAAACTTATTACGGCTTCATTAGATATCGATCAAATAGAGAATTATGATGGCTCGGCTTTCGCCGACTGGGCTGAAGTGCCTGACTGGGCTAAGCCGTACGTGGCTGCACTGGTCGATGCAGGTATAGTATATGGATCGCGCCAAGCCGATGGTATCTATGTATTCGCAGACAACCAAATAATACGTGAGGAAATGATCGCTATGATCATACGCTCGCTGAACACAGAAGCGCAGAACGGAGGCAGCGATGACATAACTAGAACATACAACATGCCGCCTGATTTCGACAAGGTTTCCGATTGGGCAAAAGAAGATGTCGCTTTCGCCGTGCAAAATGATATGATAAATATTGACGCTGACGGTACCGTTAACCCAGCCAGAAACGCCAAACGAGACGAAACTGCGATGATACTGTATAAGCTACTACAATATTTAGAACTTTAGACAAAAACATTAAGCAAAAATAAAAGTCGGGAAAGCCCGTAAATTATATGCGAGCTTTCTCGACTTTCATAATCACATATATTCGATTGAACCATATAATAAGAACAAAAACTTCTTTCGCTACGCCTCTAAAGATTTGTTCCTTTTTATTCAGAATGATATACCCTATAACATTCAAGATGACATACTTTACATCATTGTTGCATGCACACACCTATACGAAAGGATCGTTATTGCTGTGGTTTTGAATGTAAATGCTAATACAAATACTCGCGTGCCGCGGGTGTCGCTTATGTCGCTTTTGGATGAACATATAAATACCAAAGTCATATATCTGCACGCGCCGGCAGGCTACGGAAAAACCGTATCCGCGCAACTATGTCTGGAGCATCTCGATATGCAGGCTGGGTTTACGAACATTAAACGAGCAATTATCTCGCTGGATGAGTACGACAATGCGATCCCAGAATTCTGCTGGCGTTTTATATCGGCTTTATCCAGCATCGAACCACACAACGACAATCTAAATTTGCTTTTAACAAACCAGACATTTTCTATGGCGCCCTTCGAATTTGCATTTCGTTCCATTTCTGCTTTATCCAATGAACAAACCCAATGCTTTATTGTCATTGATGATTTGCATATTATATACAATGTGGACATTTTGAAAATCCTTCCAAATTTCATCAATAGGTTACCACTCAACTATACAATTATAATACTCAGCCGTGAAGCATTTCCCGAAAGCTTTGCGGACATGGAGCTAAAAGGGGAGTTGTTCGTCGTAGGTCCGGGGCATTTAAAATTCACTAAAGAAGAAATTGTTTATTTGTTTCATATCAACGGGCATGAAATATCAGATGTACAAGCGGAGGAAGTATTAAACATGACTGGCGGCTGGCCGATAGGCATCCGGGCGCTGCTTTTTTCAAACGAATTGTCATACAAACAAAAGCTTAAAGAACAATATATCGACAGATACTTCAAAGCGCACATATGGAAAAAGTGGGATGAGCGCACTAAGCGATTCATGGCTTATGTGTCCGTCGTGGATGAGTTGACGCCGGAATTGTGCCTTTGGCTAACCAAAGGCGAAGATGGATGTAAATTTGAAGGCGCAAACGAAGGCATAGGGGAAAGCGTAAGCGAAAGCATATATGAAGGCGTTGCAAGCGAAGATGCATCAGAAACATTATCGTCTTGCGAAGAAATATTGGAAACGCTGGCGTATGAAGATGCTTTTCTGAGATCAACCGGTGAGGGGACATACCGTTTTCACGACCTCTTCCGAAGCTTCCTGATGAAGACACTGGCAGAATACGGCGACGAGGTAAAAACCGGCCAATGGAACCGTGCCGGCGACTATTATTTTGAAAAAGAAAACTACTATCGCGCTATTGAGTATTATAAAAAGGGCAAAAATGACGATGGGATTGAGAAATCTTTTAATTATGGCATAAATAACTATAATAAATCGACAGCGTCCATCAACGATATATTGAGTATTGTTCATTTATCTTTAAGCGACTCAATTCAAAAAAAACATCCGTCACTATATGAAATAGTTGTCTGGCGATATTTTGCCGAAGGACACGCCGATGAATATGAAAAACATGCGGACGAATACTATCAACTAAAAAATGAACTATTCAAAGATGATGTGCGGTGGCTAGCCCGTTATGCTTTAATGGGAATTATTGACTATAGACAAAGTGCGCTGAGTGTTTTTAAAATGGTTTCCCGGCTCCCTTTTGATGGGGAAGTTATAAATGCTACGCCTACTCTTACGCATAATTTGCCATTTTTTCATCGATCCAACAGAGATTTTTCAGAAATGCTTTTTGATTTAAATAATAACATAAAAATGTCAGAAAAAAGCATTGGAGTCATTATCGGAAACAATATCACTATAATGAATATGTGTATGCATTCCGGATTCCTATACGAGCGGGGCAATCTACATGAGGCAAATAACCGCGCGCTAGAGACATGCTCATTAATCTATGATAGTTATACACCAGAGATCAGATTTTGCGCTATGATGATATTGGCAGCCATCCTTGTCGCAATGGATCAAAAAGATGATACAAAAAGAGTTATGGATGATATTGATGCGATGATTGAACGAAATAATGCGTATTATTTGATTCCAAATTTTCGGGCATTCAAATATAGGTTAAGCATGTCCGACGGCGACGAGTCCACCGCACAGGATTTCGCGCAGGATTGGCTGAGCAACTATAATAGGGATTTGCATGACACATTGACGTTTTACGAAATATATCAACATTTCACAACCGCCAGAGCGTTCATAACAACTAGAAATTATTCAGAATCTATCATTATTCTGCAAAAGCTACTCCGTTTGTCGACGCGTTACCGTCGCCCGCTCGATATTATCGAGTCGCATATCCTGCTCGCAATTTCATATTGGAAAAAAGAGCGGGGCGGACGGGGAGTAGCAATGGAGCACATAGAAAAGGCCGTTGCAATTGCGCACAAATATGGCTTTACGCAGATATTTATCAACGAAAGCGATGCTCTTGTTAATATGCTGCACCGTTTGCATAGACGGACTGTACAAAAGAATTACTGTGGTGAAATCCCAAATAATTTTACAAAAGCCCTGTATACTTCAGTGTACGAAAAATCCAAATTGCATAGCGAACTATCCGGCAAATCTGAAAAGGCGTCGAGTAACCAATCATTCACCGAAAAACAAATAACGATCATGCGACTGGTAGTTGACGGCTTTAGCCGGAACGACATAGCCGAAAAGTTGGGCATCAGACCAAACACCGTCAAATCGCATTTGGATCTAATAAAACAAAAACTGGACGTGATATCCCTAACCGATGCAATTATAAAAATAAAACGCTTAGGAATATTGGACGAAATAGACGATTGAAACTAGCAGATACATAATCATGCAAGCTGTGTTTGTAATCGCGTGTACTGAAATTTATAAAGTCAATTAGTCAACAAACAACCCCCCTTGTCATTCAATAGTTCGCCATACCAATTTTCGCATTATTTTGAAAATAATTTTTGAAATACCCCCCAAGGGGGATACATTTGCTTTTAACTGAATGGTATGATGAACAATCGATAATTAACATAATATTAATGTCAAGAAAAGGATTATTGTACATGAAACGATCAATTATAGTGAAAACTCTCAGCGTTGTTCTCGTTTTAGCTATGGTTTCCGGCTGGCTGCCGGAAATAACATGGGCTTCATCAGAAGAGATGTTTTATAAATATGTATATAATGGCAATGCCTACGGCGGCGCCACAGCCACAAAGGCATTCAACATCACCATGTCTTCTTTATCTGCCGCACCTACCGCGCCTACGGACGAACCATATGCTGCAGTGGGTGTTTGGGATTTGCCTATTGGAGAGGTCGACAAACCATACCATGCGCAAGTGCTTATTTTTGATGATCAAGGTTATAACCGCAACTTGTCTGTGAGCATGGGCGAGCTGCCTGATGGATTGACATTAAACAATGATGGCACAATAACGGGGACGCACACGGTTGATGGGTGGATCATTTTCGAAAATATGTACAGTTTCGATATTACTGTATCTATATGATCTTATCGGGCGCGGTATAATCGACGGCTATCCATTGCCGGACGGCACATACTAATATAGGCCCGGCAATGAAATCTCGCGAGCGGAGGTTATGAAACTAATAACCGCATCATTGGGCATTGAATTAATTGAGAATTTTAACGGCTCAGCATTCGCAGACTGGGCCAATGTGCCTGACTGGGCAAAACCGTATGTGGCTGCGCTGGTGGAAGCCGGCATTGTATATGGCTCACAGCAAGCCGACGGCATCTATATACTCGCGGACGACAAAATCATCCGTGAAGAAATGATCGCTATGGTCATACGCTCCCTAAGCGCAGACACTCCGGAAAACAACGGCGATGGCGATGATGTCGCTGGTGCTGATACCGGTCTATTCAACGCGCCGCCTGATTTCGACAAAGTGTCAAATTGGGCAAAAGACAACGTCACCTTCGCCTTGCGAAACGAAATGATAAACACAGACGCCGACGGCACTGTGAGCCCAGACAGAAACGCCAGGCGAGACGAAACCGCGATGATACTGTACAAGTTGTTGCAATATTTAGGTATTTGACCTTGATTAATAAGCTGTTGCATTATCCAAATTTATTTGTAAAAAATGATAGAAATATATTTCAACCAAAAAAGAGGATGGGGAACGCATTTATACGTTCTGCCAATGTTTAAATATTGTTATATTTATAGACTCAAACAAGCGCGACTTTTCAAATCGTCTAAAGTATAATAATTTATGGAGGATGATAATGTATTGTTCAAATACTCACAAAAAATCAATATCAATAACCACTACTGTGATTTACATCATTACAATGATACTTTCTTTTAGCACAGTTTCATTTTCTTCTTCGCAAGTTACAAGAACATGGGAATATGCATATTCGCAATTTTTAAGTACCCAATTTTTTAATGTAGAATTTGCTCTTTATGATATGGATATGGATGGAGTACCTGAGTTATTGTTATGTCGTAGTAGTAATCAAGGCGGTTATGCTCTATATACGTATGATGGACAGATGAAACTACTACATGAATGGAGCGGGTACAACCAATTCGTTTGGATACCTGGCGATATTAATATGCATGGGTTGTTTACTCAAGACGGGGGAAACTACGCACATGTAAATTATATTGAACTTGAGAATAATGTTATTATAGAAACGTATGTTTATAGTTGGCATATATCTGACGATCGAAGAATAGAAGATGAGATACTTTATGAAGAAGCGAATAAAAATGGTCCTAGAAATTTAAAATTTTTACCAAATTCTAATTTTAATGCATCGGGCCTATTGAAACAATACCGAAATAAAGTAATCGACAGTAACGCTATTGAAGTAATAAATAAAAATGATATCTCGAAGATGACAAACGCATATGCTTCTGTTTTATTAGAGTATTATAACATTGCAACTGTATCTGTACGCGAAGCTGCGAATAGCATTGATAAATACGGTTATGCTTTTCACGATATTGATGGCAATGAGATCATGGAATTATTTTGCCTTTTTATTGACACTGATATTCAGGGTAGCAAAATAAAAATTAAAAAAATATATACTCGAATTGATAATAAACCAAAAGAATTAATTGCTCCAACTGACATGCAGGACTTATATTTATCTCTTGATGACTATATTATGATTACACAAGCCACACAATTGGGTGGATTAAAGTTTTATCAATTGAAAAGCGGGGAAGCGGCTCTACATGAATTACTCTATCGTTGGCATGAAGAGGAAGATGAATATTATACAATTGCTACCGACGAACGCAGGAAGTATATTGATAGCGAATGTGATGAATTAGTAAATAGTTATGGATTCGGAGATGGTTTTCTTAACTTCAACAATATGCTTGATTTCATTTCGATAAATGAAATTACGAATATCGCCGCGAAGCAGGTAACATATTCTCTAACTGCTGCCGATCCC
>Ga0099364_10012801_pt1 | contig 11292 bp, 9 predicted proteins | sample TergutTh196P3_FD_73070 | JGI IMG/M metagenome (GOLD analysis project Ga0099364, IMG submission 73070) | Microcerotermes parvus P3 segment gut microbial communities from Pointe-Noire, Republic of the Congo - Th196 P3 | ecosystem: Host-associated > Arthropoda: Insects > Digestive system > Gut ...
TTTTTATCAAGATAACTCCAATCGGTGACTGTTAACCTGCCCTCGGCAGGCAAGTGCCCAGTTTTTCAATCCTGGAAGTGATGAAGGCAACATTTCGGAAAAAAACTTGTTAGTGGACTGCCCCCCAGACAGGGAACTCATCTCTCCCCCTTCTCTTGAGCACGATTTCGGTTATAATTGCGGTACTATTTCGTGGAGGAAAAGATGCCTAAACAAAAGACACACAAAGGGATTAAAAAACGTTTTAAGGTAACAGCCACCGGGAAAGCAATGCACCGGCATAGCGGAACAAGCCACTTGGCGTATCGTCTCACGAAAAAACGCCGACGGCAGTTGCGCGGAACGACCGTAGTGGCCAAGGCCGAAACGAATAAAATCGTGAATGCGTTGATACCTGCCCGGTAGATTATTCAACCGATGTGCCGACGCAGCAGGGCTGATGACTCGGGTTGTAACGTTTCGGTCGCGGGATCGAAAGACCTAGATTTCGTCATCATTTGATAAAGTATAAAGGAGAAGTGTTATGAGAACTGTGAAGGGAGCGGCACGCCGCAAGGCGAAACGCCGCCTATTTCAACGGGCAAAGGGGTTTCGGGGAGGACGAAGTAAATTGCTCCGAACCGTTAAGGAAACTGTTATTCGGGCAGATTGTTATGCTACCCGGGACCGCCGAGTGCGCAAACGGGAGTTTCGGGCACTTTGGATCACACGTATCAATGCTGCAACCCGACAGTTGGGACTCCGTTATGGCGAGTTTATTGCCGGTTTGAAAAAGGCCCAAATTGAATTAGATCGGAAAATGCTTGCCGAAATGGCAGTGAATGACGCAACTGCATTCGCCAAAATCGTCGAGACGGTCAAAGCCGCTTTGGGAAAGACTTCGTTGAAAACAGTTTAGGATTGTGCACACGGTCTATGCGTTGCGGCCTCTTGACGGGACAAGTTTCGACTGAAATCGGGCACATTACCTGGTGGTGTAATTGGTAACACAAGGGATTTTGGTTCCCTCATTCAAGGTTCGAGTCCTTGCCGGGTAAATGAATGGAAAACTTCTGAAAGTTCGGGAATCGAATCCGCCGCATCTTGTCCCCTCCGAGACGGAGTTGAAGGGATTCATGAGCATTGAAAAACAAGAGAAGGCAAAATCTACGAAGAATAATGTTAATGGAGAATAATGACTGACAAAAAGCACGTCAAGACTAAAAAGACATAAAGGGAATGACGAAGGGCAACAAAAAACGATACTAGACCTTACATGGGGACAAATGGGACGTTTTTTTCTTTGCGTCCTTTGCGGTTACAAAAGGAGTAACCGCAGAGAACGCAAAGGATACACAAGGGGCGCAAAGCCCAATTTCATAGCGTTTTCTGTATAGATGTGCCCGATTATCATGTTACGGCACAAAACCGTTGTTTTTGAGCCAGATTCGACAGAGTTCCGGCCAGTGTTCCGTACCGGCAGTCTCCTTGGCCAAGCCCAAGCCGTGCGCACCCTTCTGGAAAATGTGCAACTCCGACGGAATCTTATGCTTGCGAAGTGCCAGATAGAACTCAATGCTGTTCTCCGCCGGAACGCCCGTATCTTCATCCGTGGTAAACTGAAACGTCGGCGGCGTTTTGTCCGTAACATGTTTTTCGGTAGAATAAAACTCGATCAACTCTAACGGCGGATTCTCACCAATGAGATTGCGCATTGATCCCCGATGCGTTTGAGCAGCATCAAACAAGATCACCGGATAGCAAAGAATCGCACAATCTGGTCGGGAACTCACCTTGTCGATCTCATCCGCCGGATTTTCGTGATCCTTGAAATGAACGGCAGCCGTCGAAGCCAGGTGTCCGCCCGCCGAAAAACCTAGTACACCGATTTTTGCGGGGTCAATCTTCCATTCCTCGGCATTGGCACGCACTATTCGGATCGCCCGTTGTACATCGAGCATCGGATTGGGATGCCCGTAACCTTTGTTGCGGTGCCGGTAATCCAGCACTGCTGCCGTAACGCCGAAGGAATTGAACCATTCGGCAATCTGTTTTCCTTCGTGCTCCATTGCGAGAAATCCGTAACCGCCGCCGGGGCACACAACAACTGCCGTGCCGACCGACTTGTCGGCATCGGGAAACCAGACGGTTATTTTGGGCTTATCTTTTTCTTCGGTGCCCAAAGCATTGGGAACGTTTTGTTCCCAGAGGTAAATGTCCATCGGTTCGGCGGCGTACGCACACAATGCTCCCATAGGCAACAGGAAGGGAAGCAACAGGAAGGGAACTACTCGCAGCACTTGCATAGGGTGTAATAATGACTGTGGGTGAAACGATACAGCAAGCATTGTACCCGAAAAGGGACAAGGGAGGTAAGGGACAAGGGAAGTATTGACGGGGTCAGCATGAAATAACTGTGCTGACTGGAAAACTAAAAAAACTGTTTAGAGAGCCCTGGGGCGTAAGCCAGGGACACATTACGGTAAATCCCTGGCTTACGCCACGGGCTCTGTGAACGTCTATACTGAAAACGGTATGAAATTGGACTTTGCGTCCCTTTGCGCATCCTTTGCGTTCTCTGCGGTTACTCCTTTTTTAACCGCAAGGGACGCAAAGCCCTGTTAATCATTAAAGGCGCAAAGTTTGCAAAGAAAAAAGTTCGTAAAGAAAAAACGTCCCATTTGTTCCCGTGTAAGGTATAAATCCTTTTTGACGCACACCCTCTCTGCGTTTCGCCAGCGAAACGGCGAACATTCGTTTCGATTTTATGCTACAATGACTCCATGCTACGAACAAACACCTGCGGCGAACTTCGCAAAGAACACGAAGGACAAACCGTTACCCTTGCCGGCTGGGTCGATACCGTAAGAGACCACAGCGGCGTACTCTTTATCAACCTGCGAGACCGATACGGACTCACACAAATCGTCTTTCTGCAAGAGAAAGATGGGGCCAACGCGGAGCAAGCCCCGCCGCTAACAGAAACCGTGCGCTCGCTCCATCCCGAAGATGTGGTGCAAATCACCGGCACCGTCGGACTGCGACCCGAAGGAATCGTCAACAAGAAAATTCCGACCGGCGAAATCGAAGTTACCGCCGAATCGCTTACCATACTCAATCGCACGGAAGTCGTGCCGTTTCAACCTTCCGCTCCCGAAGTGCCTTCCGAAGAGACGCGGCTGAAATACCGCTATCTCGATCTTCGCCGACCGACAATGCAAAAAACGTTGCTCCTTCGGCATCGGATTACCAAAGTGATGCGGGACTACTTCGACGAACTCGGATTCGTCGAAATCGAAACGCCGATGCTCGGCAAAAGCACGCCGGAGGGAGCAAGGGACTATCTCGTTCCCAGCCGAGTCGCACCGGGACAGTTTTACGCTCTGCCGCAGTCGCCGCAGATTTACAAACAGATTTTAATGATTGCCGGTTACGACCGATACTTTCAAATCGCCCGGTGTTTCCGCGACGAAGACCTCCGGGCAGACCGGCAACCGGAGTTCACGCAGTTAGATGTCGAAATGTCTTTCGTGGATAACGAAGACATCATCGACCTCATTAGCAACCTGATGGTTCGTCTCATGAAAGATGTACTCGGTCGCGAATTAAAGTTGCCGATACCGAGGATGGATTACGACGAAGCAATGGAACGCTTCGGACATGACGCGCCCGACCTGCGTTTTGGAATGGAATTGATTGACTTGACTGACATTGCGAAGGAGGTCGAGTTCCGAGTGTTTCGCGGCGTTGCGGATTCTGGTGGGAGAATCCGTGCGATCAATGCAAAAGGGGCAGCCGAGAAGTATTCCCGAAAAGACATTGACGGTTTGAACGCTTGGGTGATTGACCAATTCGGTGCGAAGGGGGTGGCGTGGCTCAAGGTCGATGCCGACGGCAAACTGGCGGGACCGATTGCCAAAAACTTTACGGAAGCACAACTCGATGCAATGGCAAAGCGGCTTGACGCAGAGGTTAACGATTTCATTCTTTTTTCGGCGGATGATTTTCCGATGACGTGCCGGGTGCTTAATGGTCTGCGTCGTCGTCTTGCGGCGGAGTTGGGACTCATTGACCCGAATGAAATGAATTTCTGTTGGATTGTGAAGTTTCCGATGTTCGACTGGGACGAGGAGTCAAACCGTTGGGTTGCGATTCATCATCCGTTCACAGCGCCGATAGACGTTAGCCGTTTCGCCTGCGAAACGCCGGAAAAAGCGCGAGCGCAAGCATACGATTTGACTCTCAACGGTTTCGAGGTCGGCGGCGGTACGATAAGAATCCATGACTCGCAGGTTCAATCGCAAGTCTTTGATTTGCTGGGGTTTACGCCGGAGTCGGCAAGGGAGCAGTTTGGTTTTCTCTTGGACGCATTGCAATACGGTGCGCCGCCGCACGGCGGGATTGCATTGGGATTGGATCGTTTGGTAATGCTCTTCGGCAATTTGGACAACATTCGGGACTGTACTGCATTTCCGAAGACGATGAAGGCGGCGGATTTAATGACTGGTGCGCCGAGTCCGGTGGCAGAAAAGCAACTGGACGAACTGGGAATTGCGGTGAAACCGGCAACGTAACACATCACGCCTTAATTTTCGGCTACTGCTTTGTTACCTGCCCTTTTCAAACTTATGGAGTCAGTAGCACTATCCTTTTCCGTATCGGGATTATTTTTTGCGGTATCGACATTGCCCCCAGAGCGGCATTTAATTCTTTTTCCAACAGAGCCCGCCGCAAAAAGTTACGGCGATCCGCATGAAATGGACGACGATCCACTCATTCCGAAAAACTCCTGTCCCACGTCGACAACTCCGTCAAACAAAAAGACAACGTGTTCAATGCCGTAACCGCCATCGACGATGATTTCGATTGGCTTGCCAAACCCTTGAAAGAGAGCCACCAAACGCTTTACGATGGCAATAACCATTGCAGCCTTCGTTTTGAACTCGCGGACATATTCGTCTTTCAGTTGTTCAATGTCTTTCTACCGCAGATACAATTCGGCGGCAATCGGAAAGGCGATTTCACCGAACATCGGGTGGTGACGGTTCGTCGTTATATCCTTTGAGTACCAGTTCTCCTCACTTGGAGCCGCCGCTTTGGGTGGCGAAGTCGGCGGCATTATGCTAGAATGGCGTTATCATCAAACTTAAAGGAGTCCCCATGAGAACCAAACTACTCTGCCGATTACTCACCGGCATTATGCTCACAGCACTGCTCGCCATGACAGCGCACGCACAAAACAGAGCCGTCGAACCCATCGACCGAAAAGATGAATGGTGGGTCAAACGGCAAGCGGAAAACGTCGAAAAAATGAACCAAGGAAACATCGAACTCCTACTCATCGGCGATTCCATCACGCACGGCTGGGATGGACAGAAAGAACTGTACGAAAAGATTTTCGGTGCGTACAAGCCGATTAACCTCGGATTCAGCGGCGACCAAACGGCACACGTACTCTGGCGGCTCAACCATCTGCCGCTCGATAAAATCACGCCGAAAGTTGCCATGATTATGATCGGCACCAACAACATCGGACACGCAAACGGTACGACGCCCGCCGAAACCGCCGAAGGTATCGTCGCCATCGTCAAAAAACTGCAACAGCAGTATCCGAAGATGCAAATCATCGTCCTGAAAGTTTTTCCCCGCGATGAAAAGCCGGACGGCGAATACCGGAAAAGAGTCAACGACATCAACGCCGCTCTGCCCGGCTTGCTCCGGGAAATGAAGAACGTCGAACTCGTGGACATCAATGCCGGATTCTTAGAAGAAGACGGCACCCTGCCCCGAAACATTATGGGAGACTTCCTGCATCCGGGCAAGGAAGGTTACGAATACTGGGGAGAAAAAATCGCTCCCTTTATCAAGGATAAGTTTTTGCTGTATCGGTAGATGGTAGTGTTACAAAATTGTGGACGCAGTGGGTGAAAATGCCTGTTTTGTAGGATTGCAGGAGGCAATTCAACAAAATTTGGAATGCTACGAATCCTCTAATGATTAAAAAAATCGGTATTGTTCATTTGGCATAGTTTTTGTTGCCCATTCGTCATTCCCGCGTAGACGGGAATCTAGGAAAACAAGGTTCATTTCCTAGGTCTAGATTCCCGTTTTCACGGGAATGACGGCCCTATCTATATCAAATTAACAATGCCTAATCATTTTATGGGCTACCGGTTTGGGCTGTACAACTTTGCCACGGCAAGCGAAGGAGGATATGTGGACTTCGATTACTTCCGGCTCTTTGATAGTATCACGAATCCGTAACGGGAACGGCCCTAATAAACACTTACTGGTTCTATTGCATAACCGCCTCGCCTGCGCGGCGCAATCTTTAGAGTGCGCAACGTTCACAGAGCCGCAATCGTAAGATTGCGAAACGACGGAAACAAGAGTATAATACCCTCCAATGAAGAAAACGTTGTTTCCCATTCCGAAAGACATGCTCGCCGCTCTTCGCAAAGCCAATTCCGAAGAGACCGTCAAACTACTCGTTCTCCAGCAACTCGACTGCGACGAAATCGAGTTAGGAAAAAAAGGAACCGATGCTCTCCACAGAAACGTCCTCTTCGAATTCAAACACGACGAAGATATGCGGTACAAAGAAGGAGAACGCGCCCGAGTACTCGCGCAAGCACTCTATTACTGCCATCATTTTTACTTCGACGGAGACCGAGTGTCCCCCTACATTGTGCTGATAGACAAAGACGAATTCGTCTTTTACGAAAGGGAACCTCTCGAAGCAATCTATAAAAATGACCCGCTCTTCAAAAAGGGAATTCCCTCCGAACCCGACGAGGCGGTCATCGAACTATGCAAATCCGTAGAACCGTATTGTTATATTTTTGCCCAGACCGCCAAAGATTTGGACAGAGCCATCAAGCAACTGCGGAACATTGTTAAATCAGAAAAGATATTCAAAGATGACATTACAGAGTTTAATGTCCTCGAACTCTATTCTTCATGGGGCGATACATTCCATCAATTTCTTAATCAGAAGGGAAAAGAAAATAAGCCGCATGTCTTCCGAAAGGATTGCAGCGATGAAGGGGAAATCATCAAAATCGAAAATGACCTGCTTGGCGAAATCATTACGATTAAATTTGATCTTGACAAAGAAATTGCAATGATTGAGCGTTGCCCTCGGGGTGCATACACGGAATTTTGGAGTTGGTGGAAACGGCTGGAAGATCCCAAGCAGGAAAAAATTATATTCCGAAAGGCTGCTGACTTGTTTAAGATGGAAGTCCGCCGCAGAAAAGGGCAGTTTTACACACCGCCCGATCTGGCGCGGCATGGCTGGGCTTATCTTGAAAAGGAACTTGGCGAAAACTTTTGGTACGACGGCACTTGGCGCATCTGGGACTGTTGCTGTGGCGAAGGCGGATTGGCGATCAATGTGATACCGAATTCTGCTTTGCAATACACTTATCTTTCGTCGCTTGATGCGGGAGAGGTTGATTTTGTCAAAAAGCATATGCCGAGATGCAAAAAGGTTTGGCAGATGGATTTTCTCAATACGCAACTGCATGATTTTCCTGAAGAAATCCGGTGGGAAATGGAGAATCCTGATATTAAATGGGTGTTCTTTATCAATCCGCCTTATGGTGAAGGCAGCAGCGGTAAGATAACGGACAATTCCGAGTGGTACAAAAAGGGAGTGTCCCTTTCGCTTGTGAGGGAACAAATGAAAAGCCGGGATTATGACTTGTCCATCGAAAGCAAAGAGAAGTATGCCCAGTTTCTTTTCCGCATAGAAAAAGAGTTTAAGGGGCGGTACGTCATGGGCTCTTATACAACGATGAAGGCGTTTGTCTCAAAGGAATATGCGGGATTGCGGAAATTTTGGCGACCGGTGTTCAAGCGTGGGTTGATTTGCTGTGCTAACAAGTGGCATCAAGGAAACGGTGCGTTTCCGAGTGCCTTTTCGGTGTTCGATTGCCGAGAAAAGGGACGCTGGGGAAAAATGGAGTACGATATTCTGGAACATCGAAAAGGGTATTCAAAGGGCGTTTTCAAAGGAAAAAAGACGTTTGTACAAGAAGACATAAAACGAAGTTTTCGTCAATACTTTTTTCCAAAAGAAGGATTACAAAATGACGAATTGGCAGTGGTTCAGTCCAACGGCTTGAAAGCGTTTGGGCGTAAAACGGCAACCAATAACATGCGTCCAAAGGGCACATTGGCAACGGCGGGATTTCGTTCCGTTTATATGCGGAATCAAAATTTTTCTTGGATGGTTAGCGGAACTATCTGGACGCATACTGTATTTATTAACCGAAATAATTACAAACGGGTGTTATGTGGTTTGGGACTCTATTGGAGCGTAAAGCACACATGGCAAAACAATGCTGATTTTCTTTCTGCACCGTTGCGTGAATTAACATCGCAAGAGCAAAACGATGCGGTATTGTATGCGTTGATGAGTACCCGCAATCGCACGACGACTGCTCGGTTAGACTACGCACCGCAAGGCATAACGGTCGGCAAGAAGACTAACGTTCCTAACGGCGGTATCGTCGAGAACAAGTTAAATCCTTTCGACAAAAAGTTATTCGACTGGTCGGACTGTTCTGACATTGGCAAGGAGGCACTGCGATTGTACAAAAACTATCTCGACAACATTGTGAAATGGAAAGAGCAGGATACCGTGCTGGGCAAAGGCGAATGGCTTGGAATGCACCAGTATCATCGGATTAAAAAGATACCGAAGGAATTGGTCAATGCGATTGAGAAGCTGCGGCAGGCGGTGGAAAAGACGGCGTTGGGGTTGTGCTTTTAGCGCAATCTAACGATTGCGGCTCTGATGTTTTCGCAATTCCGACACACTTTTGCGTAAATTCGACTTGACGCTCCGATGCAAACGAGTACACTGCTGTCTTACAAATTTGGAGGCGTTAAACAATGATGAGATATTTAATCTTGACCGCATGGATTGTGTCCATCGGCAGCAGTCTGAACGCACAGGAAAAACTGTACAACAACTCTTTCTCATTAAAAGACGTTACATTACTGGCAGGTCCCTTCAAACATGCACTCGACCTGAACGTCGACCAGCGGTATGTGGTGCTGCGTCGGTACGGGATTAGAAAATCACGGCAAGTACGGCGAGTTTATCTATACCTATGGGGAGGATACGCTCTACGTCAATCTCTTCGTTGCCTCGGAACTAAACAGGAAAGACAAAGGTGTCAAAGTAACGCAAAACACTCATTTTCCTTATAAAGAGTCCGCAAAGTTAACTTTTAACTTGGAGCAACCTTCCCGATTCTCTGTCATGATTCGTTCCCCCTGGTGGGTAAAACCTGGTACAATGAAAGTGGTAAGCGATGGAAAAGATTATGCGGTCGATTCCGTTCCCTCTTCGTACATTGCCGTCGAGAGAGAATGGAAAGACGGCGATGTGGTAGAAATCAGTTTTCCCATGCCGGTTACTATCGAGGAACTGCCGAATGTTCCGAATTACATTTCGATTCTGCGCGGTCCGATTGTATTAGGCACCCGCTTGGGAACACGCGATTTACGGGGATTGGTGGCGGACGATCACCGCTGGACGCATATTGCACACGGCACATTGGTCTCGCTCTTTGATACTCCGCCGCTGGTGGGGACGAGAGAGGAAATCCAAAGCAAACTGGAAAACATGCAGCCGGTACCGGACAAGCCGCTCCATTTTGCCGTTCCCAACTTGTTCCAAGACGAGAGGTACAAGGACTTGGTCTTGGAACCCTTTTTCGGTATTCACGATAGCCACTATATGGTCTATTGGTATTCCGGTACCCAGCAGGAATATGATCGGATGTTTGAACGCAACTTGGAAGGGGAGCGGCGGAGGTTGGCGTTGGATGCTCGTACTGTTGATGCGGTGAACGCTGGCGAGCAGCAGCCGGAGGTGGATCATTCGATACAGCAGCAGAATTCGGAGTCGGGCGTTCATCAGGACGAGGCGTGGCGGCATGCCTGGTCGGGCGGGTACTTCCAGTATGAAATGAAGACTAATGGATTGAAAGATTTATCCTTGATGGTGCGTTATTGGGGCAACGACAGCGGCAACCGCACGTTTGACATATTGATTGACGGGCAGTTGCTTGTTACTGAAAACATTACGGGCATGTGGAATCGAAACGAGTTCGTCAATGTGGAGTACAAGATTCCTGCCGAAATGCTGGAATCGAAGGAACGCATTGTAGTGAGATTTGCTCCAGAATTAGGCAACATCGCAGGAGGAGTGTACGAAGTTCGATTGTTGAAGGATGCACCGTAAACGGGTCTATTGTCATTACGCGCAACGATGAACAGAACAAATAAATTCAAAAGTGTTATTTTCGATTTAGACGGAACGATTGTTGATTCGATTCCGCTTTACGTCGAGGCTTGTCGGCAGGCGGTCGGGACTGTTGTCCAGCGGCATATTTCCGAAGATGAAATCGTTGCAGCATTTGGTCCAGACGATGAAGGATTTATCCGTACTTTCGTTCCCGATGCCGTCGAAACATGTTTGGAACAATTCCTGTTTCACTACCGTCGGCTGCACCCGATTTTATGCCCGAAACCTTTCGACGGAATAACGGAAATTTTGAGTTGGCTTAAGTCGCGGCACATTCCTATCGGATTGGTAACGGGCAAGGGTTCGGGAACTCTTGCCATTACGTTTGATGAACTGGGATTGGATGGTTATTTTGATGCCATCGAGACTGGTTCTCCTCATGGCGGAAACAAGCCGGAGTGTTTGCGGAGGGTTTTGCGTCGATTTCAACTTTTGCCTAGCGAGGCGGTTTATATTGGCGATGCGCCTACTGATATTACGGCGTGTCGGGAGGTTTTCCTACCGATTTACTCTGCCGCTTGGGCAACGATGGTCGATATACAAAAATTACAATCATTGCAACCGGATCGGATTGTGCACTCCATTGAAGAATTGAAATTGATCCTGTATGACGAACTCGGATGACCGTTTGCCGGAGTCGAAAGAACGTTGTCAAAGGCAATTTACGCCATCGGATGGTTGCACTCGTGTGGCGCAGAAAATCATTGAGCCGGTACTCCGGCGGCAGAACTGGAAGTGTAGCCCAGCGTAACTTGTGGCTATTCCGCACAGAGTCCGGTGCTTTTCGGTATAACCACAAAGTACACAAAGAACACAAAGAAAAAACTGCCCTAACACTTGTCAGCAAAATTACTGACGCTTTTTAATATCTCATGTGTTAGACTGCCTGTTGAAAATTGAAACTTGGAAGCTGGCGGACACACACGGAGAGCTACCGTGTGAAAGAGACTTTCGACAGCGAATAGTGGTAGAAGTGTTAGCACCGTTTA
>Ga0099364_10012802_pt1 | contig 11291 bp, 12 predicted proteins | sample TergutTh196P3_FD_73070 | JGI IMG/M metagenome (GOLD analysis project Ga0099364, IMG submission 73070) | Microcerotermes parvus P3 segment gut microbial communities from Pointe-Noire, Republic of the Congo - Th196 P3 | ecosystem: Host-associated > Arthropoda: Insects > Digestive system > Gut ...
ATACGACTTTTAACACGGAAATCACGGACGTGGAAATCGCGGAGCTCTGCGTGAAAGACGCGTTTGAGAGTTATCTTGATTTGCGCGGGGAAGTATACGCCGGAAAAAATAAAAAGCCGGTGACTTTGATGGACATGGCTACAATCGGCGCGAAATATCTGAAAATGCAGGGGCTGTTGGACGGGCTTGACGAATCCGAAGAAATAAACGCGTGTTCAGTAAATATAAAAGTGAACGTAAACGGGACTGACGAAGATTATCTATTGATGTTTAAAAATGAAACGCATAATCATCCGACGGAGATTATACCGTTCGACGGCGCGTCGACCTGTCTGGGCGGCGCAATCCGCGACCCGCTTTCGGGACGTTCGTATGTCTATCAGGCTATGCGAATTACGGGCGCGTCAGACCCGCGTTCAAAAGAAACGCTGAAAAATAAATTGCCGCAGCATAAAATAACAAGGCAGGCGGCGGACGGTTACAGTTCTTACGGCAATCAGTCCGGCGTTGCGGCGGGCGGAGTTTACGAGATTTATCATCCGGGATATACGGCGAAAAGAATGGAGCTCGGCGCGGTCGTCGGCGCGGCTCCCAAGTCGAGCGTGAGGCGGAGTGCGCCGGTTCCGGGCGACGCCATAATATTGGTCGGCGGGCGCACGGGGCGCGACGGGATAGGCGAGGCGGCGGGTTCGTCAAAAACGCAGACGCAGGAATCGCTTGTAACAAGCGCGAACGGGGCGAAAGTGCCGAACGGCAACGCAATCGAAGGGCGCAGACTGCAAAGGCTGTTCAGGAAGCCGCACGTTTCGCGCATGATAAAAAAGTGCAACGATTTCGGAGCGGGCGGGGTAAGCGTAGCGATAGGCGAGCTTGCCGAAAGCATTTTCGTGGATTTATCTCTCGTGCCTGTAAAATACCCGGGGCTTGACGGGACGGAACTAGCTATCAGCGAGTCGCAGGAGAGAATGGCTGTCGTCGTGTCAAACGGGGACTGCGATAAATTTATAAGCGAGGCTGAGCTTGAAAATCTTGAGGCTGCGCGAGTAGCGTCGGTCACGAACGACGGCAGATTGAGAATGTCATGGAACGGCAATCAGATATTGTCGCTCACGCGTGAGTTTTTAAACTCGAACGGCGCGGCGAAAAAAGCGAACGTTGCGGTCATGGATAAAAACCGCGAGGACATTAACGAAATTTTTGATATAATTTATAAGAAAGTAAAAGCCGACGATATTAAGCAGGCTTATGAGAACCTGCTCGCGGATATAAATATATGCGCGCAGAAAGGACTTGTTGAACAGTTTGACGCGACGGCGGGGGGCAATATAATAATCGCGCCGCTCGGCGGCGAGCAAAGGCTGTCGCCGGCGCAGTATATGGCGGCTAAAATTCCGGTTTTAAACGGCGGCACGCGCACAAGCTCGCTTATGGCTTACGGATTTTCGCCGTATATAAGCGAAGTTAGCCCGTACCGCGGCGCGTTATACGCAGTTGTTGAGAGCGTGTCAAAATTAGTCGCGGCTGGGGTAAGCCCCGACGATATTTACTTGAGCTTTCAGGAATATTTCCCGCGCATTGACGGCGTTCCGGAACGGTTCGGACTGCCGTTCGAGGCTTTGCTCGGCGCGCTTCAGGCGCAAGTTAATCTTGAGCTTGCGGCAATCGGCGGAAAAGACAGTATGTCGGGGACTTACACTGACGAAGATATAAATATAGACGTGCCGCCGACGCTTGTATCGTTTGCGGCGGGTACGGCTGACGCCTCGAAAATAATATCTAACGAGTTTAAAAAACCGGGCAGCTACGTTTATCTTCTGAAGCCTTTGTATAATCATGATAATATAGTTGATTTCAGGGACCTGAAAAATTTATATTCGTACCTGAACAAGCTAACCGGCGAAAGCAAGATTTTATCGGCTTACGCGGTCGGATTCGGCGGAATAGGCGAAGCCGTCTTTAAATTATGCGCGGGGAACGCGGTCGGGTTCGCGTTTGACGGCAATATAACCCAGCGCGAATTGTTCGCGTCGTATTACGGCGCGTTTATAGTGGAGAGCAGGGCAGAGCTGCCGCTCGGCGAGCTTATAGGCAAAACGACGGCGCAGGCTAATATTTATATAAATAATAAAAATCTGGACCTGAACGGGCTGATATATAAATGGCTGAAACCGCTTGAGAAAATTTTCCCGACCGGACTTGATAAAATTAACGAGCATATAAAAATAGAAGTGCCGAAAGCAGAGTATCACGCGAGGGCAAATTTAAGCCCGGCGTATAAATTCGCGCGCCCGCGCGTTTTAATCGCGGCATTACCCGGAACGAACGGCGAATATGAAGCGGCGAAGCGGTTCGGGGACGCCGGCGCGGTTACAGATATATTTATATTTAAGAACAGGACGAATCAGGCGGTGCGGGAATCGTTCGGCGAGTTTGCGGGAAAAATAAGAGAGTCTAATATTTTTATGCTCCCCGCAGGCGGCGAAACTGCCGGAAGCGGGACGTTCGCGGCGGCGATATGCAGGCAGCCTGAAATCAGGGACGCGCTCCGCGATTTATTGTTCGGCAGGGACGGCTTGATTTTAGGAATCGGCGGCGGATTTCAGGCTCTTGTCAAATTGGGCTTGCTGCCTTACGGCGATATAAAAGATAATATGAGCGAGGACGACCCGGCGGTCAGCATTAATAAAATCGGCAGGCATCAGGCTTATATGGTATACACGCGAGTCGCTTCGGTCAAGAGCGTATGGTTCGGCAATATAAAAGTCGGGGATATACACGTTATGCCGGTATCGCACGGCGAAGGCAGATTTTATGCGGATGAGAACAAACTTGCGGAGCTTGTGCAGTACGGGCAGATTGCCGCGCAGTATTGCGATATAAACGGCGAACCGACGATGCACCCGTATTATAACCCGAACGGTTCTGACTTAGCTATTGAAGCGTTGAGCAGTTCTGACGGACGCATACTCGGCAAGATGGGTCACAGCGAGAGAACCGGCATAAATATACTGAAAAATGTTCCGGGCAACCATGACCAGCTTATATTTGCTTCGGGCGTGGGATATTTCAGATAATTTTTCTTATAGCCGTTGCAAAAACTTATTATATATATAATAAAAACGTGAACCGTTGATTTTATCAGCGGTTTATTTTTATTCCCCGATAATACTTAATGACAGGCAGATATAGCTTTGCCGAATATAATATATTATAGTTTAAATTTTAAAGAAAAAAATAAAAAAGTGTAACATGATGTAATAGTATGCAACATCGGTTTGTGGTAAAATATAATCAAAAACTGAAAAAAAGAATAGGAGATTTTTATGATTGGGAAAAAATATACCGGCGATGAGGCGAAAGAACGCGCTGAACGCGAGGCAATCAAATGCGAACTGAGCGATATGATAACAGAAGAAATGCTAAACGAGCTATCGAATAATAAAGGAGATGATGAAGATGAGTAACAGCAGATTAGTGAGCTACACAAGCATCAGCCCGAACAGGAACGCGCCGCGCAACAGGGAAGTGAGCAAAATTACGATACATCATACGGCGGGAATAGTGTCGGTCGAAACGCTGGGCAGTATATTCGCACCGGTATCGCGTCAGGCGTCGTCTAATTACGGGATAGGCAACGACGGGCGCGTGGGTATGTACGTTGAGGAAAAAGACCGCGCATGGACTTCAAGCAGCGCAGCCAATGACAATCAGGCGGTGACTTTAGAAGTATCGAACGATGAAACGGGCGGCGACTGGAGTGTAGGCACGGCGGCATATAACGCGCTTATCAAGTTATGCGTAGATATATGCAGGCGCAATGCGGGCATAAAGCAGAAAAACGGTAAATCGGGATTGTACTTCGACGGTACGCCGGACGGCTCGCTGACGATACATTCTATGTTCGCGGCGACGGCGTGCCCCGGACCGTTCCTACTCGGCAGAGTACGGCAGATATGCAACGAAGTAAACAACCATCTTAATAATAATATAGCCGTCAACGAAACCGAGATAATATCAGCCGCAAAAAATAACCTGCTTTACATGGCGAACAATATTATCAAAGACGAGAAAGCAACGCTTGATTCAATTGAGGCTGATATTATATACTTCTTGAACAGAAAACTGCGGGCATCATTATTTTAATTCTGCGCAGCTCCTCGTTTTAACAGTTAGTTAATATATTTCTGTTATAATAATTTTAAATAAAAATAAAGCCCGAATCATTGAGCTTTCATGCGGCAAAGCATATCGCGAAACACCGCTTTATTAAATAATTAAATTAACGGGGATAATAAAATGGCAGAAAAGATATATACGATACCTGTAAACGAAGCGTTCGATTTATACGCGGGCTGTCCGCACTGCGCTTTATATAAAAAATTGGAGGACAGCGAGCTTGATATAATTCTCGGTGCGGCGATGATGGAACCTGACACGCGTATTCTGACTAACGCCGAAGGTTTCTGCGGCAAGCATTTTGACATGATGTTTAACCTGAAAAACAGGCTCGGACTCGCGCTCATGATTGAGTCGCACTTATCCGAAAATATCAACAAAACGCTGAAAGGCGGGCTTGCCGGAAAGCCTAACGGCAAAAAATTAGAGAAAAATCAGGACAGCTGCTATATCTGCGCGCGCATAAATCATAAATTAACTAAAATGCTTGAAACTACTGCTTTATTATGGGAACGCGAGTCCGAATTCAAAGAAAAGCTCAAAAATCAGCAGTATTTTTGCATACAGCATTTTTCCGCGCTTCTCGCAGCAGGCGAATATACTCTGCATAAAAAAATATACCCGGATTACGCGAACGCCTGCCGGAGCGTCATGATAAATTACAGCGAGAAACTGCTCGCCGACGTTTCATGGTTCATAAAAAAGTTTGATTACAGGTATCAGGACGAGCCGTGGGGCGATTCAAAAGACGCGGTTGAACGCGCGATAAGATTCCTGCGCGAATATAAAACGCTCGACAGCCTGCGAAAATAATTATTTATTATTTAAGTTATAGCACAGCGTCATCAGCGAATCGCCCATATGCATATTTTCTGCAATCACGCCGTCGAGTTTAAGCTCCATATTCGAAAAGTTCCAGAAGCCTTTTACGCCCGCTTCCGCGAGAATATACGCCGCCTGCTCGGTTGCTTCTTTCGGAAGCGTAAGCACGGCTATATCTATATTATTCCCGCGGCAGAAATCAGCCATATATTTTACGTCAAGAACTTCAAGCTCCGCAATTTTCAAGCCGGTCACTTCCGGGTTTATATCAAACATCGCTTTTAAAATAACGCCGCGCTTGCTGAACAAGCCGCTTTTAGCGATTGTTCTGCCCAGATTGCCCGCCCCGGCGATTATCGCCGTGAACTGGCGCTCAACTCCGAGAATTCTGCCGAGTTCTTCGTGCAGCTTCTGCACGTTATATCCGTAGCCCTGATGCCCGAACTCGCCGAAACAGTTCAAATCCTGCCTGATTTGCGAAGCCGTCGCGTTCATCATTTCAGACAATTCTTTCGACGATATTTTCGATATATTATTGCGGAGCAAATCGCCCAAATACCTGTAATATCTCGGCAGCCTGTTTACGACTGCCGGAGATATTTCTTTATTGTTCTGCATACTTATGACCTTTAATTTTTTAAATTCTTCACAATTTCTCTTATAAAATCTTCCGTGTTCACTTTCTTTTTGACGGAAAGGCTCGAAAGCGAATATAAATCGTTTGTCATAACGCCGTTTTCTATAGTGCGAATAGTCGCCCGTTCTAAATTTTCGGCAAACGCGGACAGCTCCGCCAGCCCGTCAAGCTCGCCGCGTTTTTTAAGCGCGCCCGTCCACGCGAAAATCGTTGCGACAGAGTTAGTAGATGTTTCCTGACCTTTAAGATGATTATAATAATGCCGCGTGACAGTGCCGTGAGCCGCCTCGTATTCATACGCGCCGTCCGGCGATACGAGCACGGAAGTCATCATGCCCAGACTGCCGAACGCCGTTGCGACCATGTCGCTCATAACGTCGCCGTCATAATTCTTGCAAGCCCAGATATATCCGCCCTCCGAACGCATTACCCGCGCCACCGCGTCGTCAATCAGCATATAATAATAATTTATGCCCGCCTCTTTAAATTCAGCTTTATACTCGTCGTATATGTCCGCGAAAATATCTTTAAATCTGTGGTCATAAGTTTTAGAAATCGTGTCCTTTGCCCCGAACCACAGGTCCTGCTTGGTATCAACGGCAAACTTAAAGCAAGAATGCGCGAAGCTCGCAATGCTTTGCTCCGTGTTATGCTGAGCCTGAATTATTCCGCCCGTTCCCGCAAAATCATGAACAAGCAGCTTTTTTATATTCCCGTCTTTGTCAGTGACGAGCAGCTCCGCCTTTTCGCCGTCTTTGAGCTTAATTTCAACATTTTTATATACGTCGCCGTAAGCGTGCCGCGCAATAGTTATAGGCTTGACCCAAGTCGGCACATACGGATTGATGCCCTTGGCGATTATAGGCGCACGGAAAACAGTCCCGTCAAGTATTGCGCGTATCGTAACGTTAGGCGATTTCCACATTTCTTTCAGCTTGTATTCTTCTACTCTCTGCGCGTTAGCCGTAATCGTCGCGCATTTTACCGCAACGCCGTATTTTTTAGCCGCGTTCGCGCTGTCTATCGTGACTTGGTCGTTCGTTGCGTTGCGTTGCTCAAGCCCTAAATCATAGTACTCGGTCTTTAAATCAATATACGGAACAAGCAGTATATCCTTAATCATTTTCCAGAGAATTCTTGTCATCTCGTCCCCGTCCATTTCAACAACCGGGGCAGTCATTTTAATCTTTTCTGCCATAATTTTTTACTCCTTTTATAAATATAAATATTTTTTTAACATAAATTAGCGTATAAATGCGGACTTTTCCACATTATCAACAGAGTTTTCCACAAAAAAACTGTTGAAAACTATAAAATTAGCGTCAAACCGCCGTTTTTTATTGCGATTTCTTGAAAAAACAGAAGTTATCAACAGGTCGGCTACAATATATAGTGTGCCGCAAACTATGCAGTTACGACATCTTGTGTTCGAACGAGGCGAACGCGTTTTGATTCAAGCCGCCGGCGTTCCCCGCCTTGTACTCGTAATAAGCCTGAGCGGCAATCATCGCCGCATTGTCTCCGCAATATTTTTTATCCGGGATATACAGGCTGACGCTCAAATCTTCGCATAGATTTTTTAAAGCGGCTCGTATATGCGAATTGGCGAGAACGCCCCCGGCGCATACTAATTTTTCATGACCGGTTATCTCAAGCGCGCGTTTTATCCGCGAAACCGACGCGAGAGTTACGTTTTCAGTGAACGAGGCGGCAATGTCGCGCTTGTCCCGTTCAGTCAGCCCTCCGTTTCTCTGCGTTATATTATTAATATAATTTATAACGTGCGTTTTCACTCCGGAGAACGAAAAATCAAGCTCATGCCCCTCAACTTTAGCCAGCGGCATTTTTACTGTCCGGTTGCCTGCTTCAGCGTATTTCTCGATTTCGGCGCCGCCCGGATACGCGAAACCCATAACCCGCGCAATCTTGTCAAACGCTTCGCCGATTGCGTCGTCGCGGGTCGCACCGAGTATCTTAAAATCAGTATAGCTATTAATATTTAATATAGACGTGTGACCGCCTGACGCGACAAAAGCCAGAAACGGCGGCGCGAGCTCCGGATATTCAAGGTACGCAGCGGCGATATGCCCTTTTATATGATTGACCGGTACAAACGGCAGGTTAAGCCTGTACGCCAGAGCTTTCGCGAAATTCAAGCCCACCAGAAGCGCGCCGATTAATCCGGGAGTATACGTCGCGGCGATTATATCTATATTATTTATGCTCGCGCCGGACTGTTCCAACGCCTGCCGGCACAGCGGGCAGACCGCTTCGGTATGAGCGCGGGACGCAATCTCCGGGACTACGCCGCCGTATTTCGTATGCGTTTCCGCCTGCGACAATATAATATTTGATAGAACTTCGCGCCCGTTTTTCACGACCGCCGCACTCGTTTCGTCGCAGGACGATTCTATGCCGAGTATTATCATGTATTTTCCTTTAAAATCTATATTTTATTTTTTATCAAAGAGCTAAATAACGCAAATCAAACTGCAGTCCGTTGCGTGCCGCAAGCACGTCAGTAATATACTGATTTTCAAGCCTTTTACCGCCTGAATAACAAATGACTTCGTTAGAATCCTGCTCAATGTACCAATGCTCCGTACTATCCGAAGCCGCGTATAAATTCTGTAAAAACGCCCTGTCGTTTTTTGTATTTCCGTCCGACCATATTTCAACGATTAAATCAGGACAGCCCGCCGTCCTCGTCTGCCTTTTATTCTCAACATACGGGTTATCTTTAAATAGCATGAAATCAGGCTGAACATAATATAAATCGTCTATTACAGTTTCTTTAAATTTAACAAGGTCGTCTATTTCAGATATATTGACAAGACGGCAATCCGTACTCATTCTGCCGCCCCAGTATACTAAAGAACATTCTTCATGCAAAACGTTCACTTCGTTTCTTTTAATCAGGCTGATTAATTCGCCTATAAGAAACGTAACTATTTTATTATGTCTTGCCGTCGTTGACATAGGCATAAATATATCCATAATATTATTATCGCTCCTTTTGTATAAATAAAATCTCATCTGTCCAAACTCATAAGAACCGCATTTTCTTTCGGGTTAAAATAATAATTTTTGCGTAGTCCGTCAACTTTAAACCCGAACTTTCTATATAAATTAATCGCCGGAAAATTAGATTCGCGGACTTCAAGCGTCGCCCGCTCGAAATCATCAAAATCTAAAACTGATTCTAACAGCAGCGAGCCTATATTTTTCTCCCGCGCCGATTTTCTGACCGCTATATTTATTATCTGAACCTCCGGCTTTATATTATAAAAAAAGATATATCCGAGAACTTCGCCGTTATTTTCGGCGACAAAGCCGCCCGTTACAGGGTTGGCGAGAAGCTCAAGAAACATATTTTCGCTCCACGCGTCGGAAAAACTCTCGCGCTCTATATCAAGAATTGCCGGGAGATGCTCGCAGGATAAACTGATTATTTCACACATATTTATCTTCCCGCAAATCAGCGAGTATAATATCGACTGCGGCTTTTATTTTCCCGAAGCACTCCGCGTAAATTTCAAGCCCGCCGCCGTAAGGGTCGCCGATATTTTCAGGCGCCGCGAATATTTTACCGGCATATTCAGGATAGTTCGCCCGTAAAACAGCCGCGTGATTTTCTGTTATCCCGTAAATTAAATCGGCTCTGCCCATGATTTCAGCGTCAATCTGAGCCGGTTTATGCGGTATGCCGCCGATACTTGCTATAATATTATTATCAAGCAGAGTCTGACGGGCGTTCAAAGCCATCAAATTATTATTTTCAGCGTATATCCCGCGCGAGATTGCTTTATCACTCCCGGACTTATAATTAAAATAATATTCAGCCATAGGCGAACGGCACGTATTGCCCGTGCAGACAAATAAAATTAATTTGCTCATATATATTTTCCAAATTCTTAATTAATTTTTCTAATTTAAAATTATTTTTGCTCTTATAATTATACACGATAATATAATTTATTACAAGGCAAATGACCAAGATTGCGAAAAATTTAACAATTTAAATTAAAAATTAAATTTAACGGAAGGATGGGGATTTTAGAATGAATTTTCTTGAACAAAAAAAACGCATCGGCTTTAAAAATGTGATGAGGTGGCTTGCATTTTTTACGGGAGTTGTTTTTTATTCGGCGGGGATAGCCCTGTTTTTCTCCGCGGGGGATATAACCGTCGGCGGATTTTCCGGTATCGCGCTGCTGATAAACAGGTTCACGGGGTTTCCCGTCGGCGTCACGCTTATTATCATGAACGTGCCTATGTTTATTATCTGCGCCAAAGTATTCGGATTTAAATTTATAATAAAGAGTATCGCCGGGGTTGCCGTAAGCTCCGTTTTAATAGACCTGCTGAGTAATTTTAATCTGTTCGAGGAGGTCGCGCTGTCCCCGGAGATGTACGCGCTTTTCGGGGGAGTAACGGCGGGGGCCGGCATAGGCTTATTATATATGTACGGGTATACGACGGGCGGCTCGGATTTAATAGTCTGGCTTCTCCGGCTGAAAATGCCGTATGCGAACATGGGCACGATTCTGCTCGTTCTTAATGTTATAGTCGTCAGCGCGGGCGCAGTTTTTGCAGGGAGCGCGCAGTCTTTTTTATACTCGGCAATCGCCGTGTTCTGTTACAGCAAAGCAATAGATACTGTACTCGTAACGAATGACAGGCTGCATCTTATATTTATAATAAGCAATAAGTATGAAGAAATAGCGGACGGCATAAATAATATATTGAGGCGCGGCGTTACCGTCATAGAAAGCAAGGGCTGGTTCACGAAAGAATCCCGACCCATGATAATGTGCATAATAGACAAGTCGCAGGTTTACACTTTCAGGAGCCTGCTGAAAGAGCGTGACCCCGAAGCGTTTTTTATACTGACGGACGCACGGGAAGTCATCGGGCAGGGCTTTAAAGATATAGACCCGGTGAACTGGAACAAAAAGAAAGAAATAAATATAGAGAAATGGAATAAAAACAGCTAAAAACATAATTTGTCATATTATGTTAAAAAAACATACATTGATTTTATATAATTAGTATGTTATAATTTATATAATCACAAAAATTTTTTATAAAAAAATCGGAGGATAAAAAAATGAAATCAACGGGAATCATACGCAAAATTGATGAATTGGGGAGAATCGTATTGCCGGCTGAGGTACGCAGGGCTTATAATATTAATCCTGGGAGCGAAATCGAAATATCCACGCTGGAAGATACGATTATACTTAAAAAATGCGAAACAACCTGCGTGTTCTGCGGGTCGGACAAGAACCTTAAAATATTCAAGGAGAAATCAGTCTGCGCCAAATGTATCGGGCAGCTAAAACCGGAAAAATAATAAACGGAAAGCAAGCAAACAAGCGTTTAAACCAAGCAAATGAAAGAAAAAACGAGATAATATAAAAATTTTTGCGTTTTTTTGAAAAAAGTCTTGACAAAAGAATAAAAGTCTTGTATAATATTGTATTGTTGGGTTATGCAAGGCTTTTGTTTTGCGTAAAAATATAAAATAAAAATCGGAGGAGAAAATAAATGCCAGTATACACGACTTCTTATATGGCGAAAAAAGAAACGCTTGACCGCAAATGGTATATCATCGACGCGGCGGGCGTGCCTTTGGGCAAAACGGCTGTAAAAG
>Ga0099364_10012803_pt1 | contig 11290 bp, 7 predicted proteins | sample TergutTh196P3_FD_73070 | JGI IMG/M metagenome (GOLD analysis project Ga0099364, IMG submission 73070) | Microcerotermes parvus P3 segment gut microbial communities from Pointe-Noire, Republic of the Congo - Th196 P3 | ecosystem: Host-associated > Arthropoda: Insects > Digestive system > Gut ...
CTCCGGCAAAGAACAGAGCGCGTTAGGCTACAGCAACGGCAAGGATCGCGAAAGCTCCGCCCTGCACCTGCGTCCCGTCCAGCTTCAGGAGGGGTTCCTCCCTGTCGTGATGTACACCGACGCTGCGTGTTCTCAACGTTCCTTGGCTGATTTGTTCTCCCGTGTGGGAATCAGTGTCTGATCTGGTCGCGACCCATCGAGTGCAGTGGCCGTTTCCATCTGTTGTGCCTGGAACCACTGCCGAAGGGTGGTTACTGTCCTTGGTGAATTGTAAGCCAGCGCATTTTAAGTAAATAGTCGAGCCGCTTCCAGCCAAAGGCTGAAAGCCGAACAAATGGAGGGCGAACGTCCTCGTGAGCTGCGAGTGCTGAAAGCCCCGTAAACGGCAGCGCAGGGGACCAAGGGGACTCAAGGGACGAAAATGCTATCACACCACCTTGGGAAACGTTCCGTCGGACGAAGGGTTTCCCAAAAAACGCATTCTCCTGTTTTTGTGATTTACAAAAACCCGAATATCAATTACATTATCTCATTATGCCAAATCCACTTCACAGTATTTTTGGGCTCCGTAACAACGGACTGCCGCTTGTGTTTCTCGCGCCGATTGCGGGATACAGCAATTCGCCGATGCGCCGCATCAGCCATCGGTATGGTGCTGCGATGTCGTACACCGAGATGGCGAGTGTCACGGGCCTGCTCCATCCGGATGCGAAAAAGACGTGGGGCCTGCTGGAGACGACCAAGAACGAGGGGCCCGTGGTCGCGCACCTGTTCGGTACCGAGCCGGACGAGTTCGCCGAGGCCGCCGTACGGATCGAGCAGACGAAGCGCTTCGTCGCGATTGACCTCAATGCCGGGTGCCCGGCAAAGCGGATCACGGATCAGGGTGCGGGCTCCGAACTCATCAAAACCCCCCAGCGGATACATGACATCATCGCCGCCATGAAAAAGGCCGTCGCGTTGCCGATCACCGTCAAGACCCGCCTGGGCTCGACACCCGACCGGATCGCGGCGTTTGAGGTCCTTGCCGCTGCGGAGGCCGCAGGGGCGTCCGCGTTGACCATCCACGGACGTTTCGCGTCGCAGGGGCACCGGGGCGAGGCGAACATCAAGCTGATCGGCGAGGTCAAGCGGCGTGCGAAAATCCCAATCATCGGGAACGGGGATGTCCACTCGCGCTACAGCGCGTGGCACATGTTCGAGGAAACCGAGGTGGATGCGATTATGATCGCCCGCGCGGCGGTCGCCAACCCATGGATATTCGAAGACCTCCGCATGATGTTCGCGACACAGGTCAAGCCGGTGAAGCACTCCCCGACGCATATCCGCCCCAGGCGCGAGATCGCGGTTATCGCGACGGCGCTGGAGTCGCACCTGAAGCTGGAGCAGGATCACCTCCAGCTCCTCTACGCCAAATACGGTATCCCGGAAACGGGACAGGTCGAGGAGGCGCTGGTCCATGTTTTCCGCTATCACCTCTTCCGTTACCTGCGCGGCCTGAAGGGATCGGCGGGTGTCCGCAGGCAACTCTGCGATCTGAACACCCTTGATGCCGTCCGCGAGACCGTCAAGGGCTGTTTCGAGCGCGAAGAGGCTTACCGCGCCAGGGAGAAACCCCCGAAGGCCAAGAAGAAGCGTAAGAAGAAAGTGGCAGTGGCCGCCGAGGAGATCCCTCCGCGGATTGGGCAGCATTGACGCGTGAGGGTGAACGTAAGGTAGCGGCGGCATCCTGCCGCCGAAGGTAGCGTCTGGTGTGGAATCCATGCGTTACCACAAGGTGGAGGTGGCGGTATGGGAAACGGCACATCAGACACGGGGCGGCCTGGCGTTCCGCAAAACGATATCCCTGCCGGGGCGGGGCGGAGAATCGCGGCGTTCGCGCTTGACTGTTTCATCGTCCTTGGCATTCCCTTCGGTCTCATCGCCATTCTCTGCCCTCCCTCTTTGGAGACCCATGCGGGTCCTGTTTTTCTATTGCTGAGTTATCTTTATTTCGCCTTGCTTGAATCATCCTCCAGACAAGCGACGTTGGGGATGGACGCTGTTGGCTTGCGTGTCGCAGATACGAGAGGTGGGAGGTTATCCTTTCGGTGCGCGACGGTACGCTACATCTGCAAACTCTTCTTCGCCTTCCCGTTTTTCATGTTGTATGATATGGAGGGGGACCCTTTCCCCGACCGCTATGGAAAGCTGGCGTTGTTTATCCCACTGGTTTCAGTGTTTTGTTATGTTCCGTTCAGCCGGCAGAAACGGAGCATCATTGATTTTCTTACAAAAACGTGTGTCCGCGATTGCCATGACTCGTGCCGCCAAGACATCCTGATGGTCATTGGCGTTTTCCTTGCGTTCTCTCTCGCGACTGAACTGCTTTTCCCGGTCACAATGTATGAGGCGCTTCGCGCGAATCTGACGGCAGTGTCGAAGAAGGGGAAGCATGTTTACGCCGCGCTCGTTACGACGTCTGCGGCAGGGCAAGCGAACGACTATGCCAGCAGTACCGATTACCTTAATGTTATCCTCAACACAAATCTGACGGCGGAAAGCAATATGTGGGCGATCCTCATGAACGTCACGGATGACCTCTCGGACACAATCCCCCTGATGATCACCAGCAACGTTGACATTGACGCGTTAAACCACGCGCTGCGGACGGGCATCACCTCGAACGACTTCCTCACGCGCGTGAAGCTGGACTCCCACTCGCCCCCCCTCTACGGAAAGGGTTTTGTGGCAATCCAGAAAGGCGGCGGCATCTATAAAGCGACCAGAAGGTACTGTACGTTGGGTAACCTTTTTGGGAACATCGAGATTCAACCTCGCCCCGAGTCCGAACCGCCGTTTGTGTACCTGCGCCCTTGATTCAGTCCTCTTGCCCAAGCATGGCATGCTCAACGCGCCACAGGTGAAGAATGTCCCCCAGTCCATGACATTGTCCCCAAGGGTCATTTCATTTGACGGGTCATCGCTTCGCAATCGCTTGTCGGGGCCAAGACTGGTCGGGGCGAGAGGATTTGAACCTCCGACATCCAGCTCCCAAAGCTGGCGCACTACCAGGCTGTGCAACACCCCGAAAAATTTTTACGGCGGCGAGACTTCCCCCACCCGTAAAAAAAATGAAGCTATATGTATACAGGAATCGCCCGTAAAATTCAAGGACGATTTTTCTGGTTTCGTGAACACCCGTTATCATGAAAAAAACTGTTGAGTGTGGGCGACGAGTCAGGTAAACTATCTCCCCATGAAAATTAAATGGTTATCTGGTTTTCTCTTATTGACGGTCGTCTTGATGACCGGATGCGGCAAGCGGGAGAGGGCGGCTTACGAGTTGACGTACAGCGTGTTCTTTTCGCCGACGCATGTGCAAGCGAAGCTGGCGGAAGCGTGGGCGAAGGAAATCGGGGAACGCTCCGGGGGCCAGATCCGCATCACGGTTTTCTCGGGTGGTATGTTGACCAAGGCGGAGCAGTGTTACCAGGGGGTCGTGGATGGCGTCTCGGACATCGGCATGAGCGGGTTCGCATACGCGCGGGGGCGTTTCCCGTTGCTGGAGTTGCTGGACCTGCCCGTCGGGTATCCCGACGGCATGAGCGCGACACGCATCGCGAACGAAATCTTTTTCCGGTGGCAGCCGGAAGAGACGGCGGACACGAAGATCATGTACCTGCACGCGCACGGGCCTGGGATACTGGCGTCGAAGAAACCTGTCAACACGTTGGCCGACATGCAGGGGATGAAGATCCGTGCGACGGGGTTCAGCTCGAAGATCGTGGAAAGCCTCGGCGCGTCGCCCATCAGCATGCCGCAGGGGGACACCTACGAGGCGCTCCAGAAGGGTGTGGTGGATGCGACGTTCTGCCCGATCGAGGCGTTGAAGGGGTGGAAGCAGGGGGAGGTCACCAAGTGCGTGACGGACTCTGCGTGTATCGGCTACACGACCGCGTTCTACGTGACCTTCAACAAGCAGAAGTGGGAGAGCCTCCCGGAGGATCTTCAGAAGATGATCCTGCAGGTGAACAAGGAGTGGATGGCGAAGCACGGCCAGGCGTGGAACGATGCGGACGCGCAGGGGACGGAGTTTGCGCGCGGGCTGAGGCACACGTTCATCCAGCTCAGCGCGGAGGAGCAGGGGGTGTGGCGGGAGAAGGTCGAGCCGTTGCTGGTGGACACGACGGCGAAGGTTGACCAGCGGGGGCTCCCGGGGTCGGACGTGCTGAAGGAAATCCAGCTGTACATTGCCGCAGCGCGTTCCGGGGAATGGAAGTGACGATGGCATGAAGACTGATCGAAAACCGTTGGGTCCGTTCTGGCGGGGGGCCGTCTGGCTGACGTATGGGATGACCGTCGTCTCCGGTGCGGGGCTGCTGGTGATGATGCTGGTGACGGGGGCGGACGTGCTCTTGCGCCGGGCGGGGTTCCCGCTGAAGGGGGCGTATGACGTGGTGCGGATCTGCGGGGCGGTGACGGCCGCGTGCGCGCTGCCGTTGACGACGGCGCTGAAGGGGCACGTCGCCATCGAGTATTTCTTCCAGAAGCTGTCGTGGCCTTGGCGCGTCGTGGTGGACTCGGTGATGCGGCTGATCATGATCGCGGGGTTTTCCTGGGCGGCGTGGGGGTGTGTCGGGTACGGGCAGCGGTTCCTGCGCAGCGGCGAGGTGACGGCCACCATTGCGATCCCCATCTTCTGGGTGCCGTGGGTCATGGCGGTGGCGTTTGCGGTGACGGCGCTCGTTGTGGTGTTCCACCTGCTCTATCCGGGACGGGGGATGATCAAGCCATGACGCCTGTGGAAATCGGCATTTTAGGTTGCGTGGTGATGGTGGTGCTGTTGCTGTGAAGCATGCCCGTCGCGCTGGCGATGGGGGTGGTGGGGGTGACGGGTTTCGCGGCGATCGGCTCGTGGCCGTCTGCGCGGGCGCTGCTCGCGACGGACCTCTACGACACGTTCGCGAACTACAACCTGACCGTGATCCCGCTCTTCGTGTTCATGGGGCAGGTGGCGTTCCACGCGGGCATCAGCGGGCGGTTGTTCGCGGCGGCGAACAGCTGGCTGTCGGCGTGGCGCGGCGGGCTGGCGATGGCGACGGTGGGGGCGTGCGCGGCGTTCGGGGCGATCTGCGGGTCGGGCCCGGCGACGGCGGCGACGATGGCGGCGGTGGCGCTGCCGGAAATGAAAAAATATAAGTACGACGACGCGCTGGCGAGCGGTACGGTGGCGGCGGGGGGGAGCCTCGGGATGCTCATCCCGCCCAGCGTCGTGTTCATCGTTTACGGGATCCTGACGGAACAGTCCATCGGCAAGCTGTTCATCGCGGGTATCCTGCCGGGGGTGCTGATGGCGGCGTTGTTCTGCGCGATGATTTACATCCGTTGCCTACTGAACCCGTCGCTCGCGCCGCCGGCGGTGCGCGTGCCGTGGCGTGTGCGCTGGGCATCGCTGCTGGGGGTCATCGAGACCCTGCTGCTGTTCGCGTTCGTGATGGGCGGGATGTTCATGGGATGGTTCACGCCGACGGAGGCGGCGGCGATGGGCGCGTTGGGGAGTATCGTCCTGGCCGCGCTCGGCGGCAACTGCACGCGCAAGATGTTCTGGCAGGCGGCGCAGGAGACCGTCCGCACGTCGTGCATGGTGCTGGTGATCATCGCGGGCGCGACGCTCTTCGGGCATTTCCTGGCGGTGACGGGGATGCCGACGCAGTTTGCGGCGTGGTTGGCGGCGTTGCCGCTCCCGCCGATGCTCATCATCGCGCTGATCATCCTGTTCTTCCTTGTGGCGGGGTGCTTCGTGGACGCGCTCGCGCTCATCCTGCTGACGATCCCGATTTTCTATCCGGTCGTGAGTGATCTGGGGTTCGACCCGATCTGGTTCGGCGTCATCGTCGTCGTCGTGACGCAGATGGGGGTCATCACGCCGCCCGTGGGGGTGAACGTGTATGTGGTGAGCGGCATTGACCGGAGCATCCCGCTCCAGACGATTTTCCGAGGGTCGATGCCGTTCCTGCTCGTGCTGGTGGCGCTCTGTGCCCTGCTGATGGTGTTCCCGCAGATTACGACGTGGCTGCCGGGTGTTACACGATGAAAGTCCTGTTCCTATTCATTGACGGCATCGGCTTGCGAGCACCGGCGAAGGACAACCCGATTCATGCGGGTGTGTGCCCGACGTTGTGCCGTCTCATCGAGGAGAACGGCGTGGCGATTGACGCATGCCTCGATATCCCCGGGCTGCCGCAGAGCGCCACGGGACAGACTGCGATGTTCACGGGCGTCAACGCCGCACAGTACATGGGACGCCACTGCGAGGGGTTCCCGGGCCCGAGCCTGCGCAAGCTCCTGCACGAGGATAACCTCTTCATGGCGCTGACCCGCAAGTCACTGCGCTGCCGTTTCGCGGACGCATACATGGCGGACAATATCGAGGAGATTGCCGCGCGCCGCTTCAAGTCCGTCACGACCGTCATGGCGCTGACGCAACCCGAGACGATCGCCATGCAGGACGACCTCCTTGCGAACCACGCCCTCGCGCATGATATCACGCGCAAGACGTTTGCCGAGAAGGGGTATGCGGTCAAGCAGGTGACCCCCCTCCAGGCGGCGGACCACCTCTTGCAGATTTCCCGCGCGAACGACTTCACGCTGTTCGAGATGTTCATCACGGATTTGATCGGGCATTCGGGCGACTACAATCAAGCCTGCAAGGTGATCAAGGTGCTGGATACGTTCCTTGACGCGGTCGTGCAACTGTGCGTCAAGGCGGGTATCCTGTTGATCATCTCCAGTGACCATGGCAACATCGAGGAGATCGGTGTACGCGGCCATACGCGCAACCCTGTGCCGCTCATCGCCGTCGGCCCGCAGGCATCCGCGTTTCTCGCGAACGCCCAGAGTTTGGTTGACATCACCCCCCGCATCATCGGCTTGTATGCGTGAGACGTTATGGAACCTCGGCTACAGGAGCTCGTAATTTGAATTGAACATACGGCTCAACACCTGTTATACGGTCTCACGTTTCCAACGACTATGAGGTACACGTTTCCATCTGAACTGCCGATTACAGCGTACGTTGATGAAATCGCAGATGCGCTGCGACAGCATCAGGTGTTGATTGTCTGCGGTGACACAGGATCGGGTAAGACGACGCAACTGCCGAAGATCGCGCTGAAGGCGGGGCGTGGCACACGAGGCCTCATCGGCTGTACTCAACCGCGACGCCTCGCTGCAACCACGATGGCACGGCGTGTCGCGGAAGAACTGGATTTTTCTGTCGACCATTCAGACGTATCTCGGCCAGATCGCTTCGTGGGCTACCAGCACCGTTTTGAGTCGCGTCTCTCGAAGGACACGGTCGTCAAGTTCATGACGGACGGTATCCTGCTCGCGGAGACGCGTCACGACAGGCTCTTCCGCAAGTACGACACGCTCATCATTGACGAGGCGCATGAGCGGTCGCTGAACATTGATTTCCTTCTCGGCATCCTCAAGCACATCCTGCCGCATCGCCCTGACCTCAACGTCATCATCAGTTCCGCGACGCTCGACGAGAAACGCTTCTCGGTGTTTTTTGACGATGCCCCCATCGTGTCCGTGCCAGGTCGGCTCTACCCGATTGAGACACGCTGGCTCGCCCCCGACGATGACGACGACCCTGACCTGCCACGTCAAATCGCCAACGCCGTAGACGAACTCATCGCCGAAGAACGCAGGGGCCATCACCTGAACCGAATGGATGCGAATCCATGCGCGACATCGACGGTATGCGGTGACACAACAGGACCTGGCGACATCCTCGTCTTCCTGCCGGGGGAACGCGACATCCGCGAGGCGACAGAGGTGCTCACAGGTCGGAGGTTGCCGCGTACGGAAATCATCCCCCTGCTTGCGTCGCTCCCTGCGGGTGAGCAGCAACGCGCGTTCAACCTCTCGCCGAACCGACGAATCATTTTATCGACGAACGTCGCGGAGACATCGGTGACGTTGCCGGGCATCCGTTATGTGATAGATTCTGGGCTGGTCCGCTTGAGCCGTTACAACCCGCGCACGCAAGTCCAGCGACTTCAGATTGAGCCGGTGTCGCAAGCGAGCGCGAACCAGCGCAAAGGGCGTTGCGGACGCATCGCGCCCGGTATCTGTGTCCGGCTCTATTCGGAAGACGACTTCAACAAACGCGACGATTACACCCCCCCCGAAATCCTGCGCTCAAGCCTCGCGCGTGTCATCCTCACGATGATGGATCTGAAGCTCGGTGACATCGAGGCCTTCCCGTTCATTGATGCGCCAAGTCATGCGCTAATCAAGGAGGGGTATCGCGAACTGGAGTTGCTGGATGCGATCGCTCCATCCCTTACGCCCTCCTGTCCCCCCGTCCGTTCTTCTGTCCTCTCACCGACCTTGCATCCTTGCGGTATAACGGAAGGACACAAGGACAGAAGGACACAAGGGGGGGGACACTCCTCCTACCGCCTTACCCGCCTCGGTCGTGAGCTTGCGCGTCTGCCGATTGACCCTGCGTTTGCGCGTATCCTTTTCGCGGCGCACCATGAGAAGGCGCTTGCGGACACGCTCATTGTCGTGGCGGCGCTCGAGGGCGACGACCCGCGACGCCGCCCCTTGGAGAAATCAGCCGAGGCGGACAAATGTCACGCCCGTTTCCTCACGCCGAATTCGGATTTCTCCGCGCTCATACGCCTGTGGCGGTGGTGGGGTGAACAGACCGCGAAAGGCTCGCAGACTGTCGCGCGCCGTGTGTGCAAAGACAATTTCCTGTCCTATCCCAAGATGCGCGACTGGATGGATCTGTGCGAGCAGCTTGCGTCCATTTGCAAAGCGCTGGGGTTAGATGTCGCCACAACGAGCGGTGGCGAGGCGGGGATGCATCGCGCGTTGCTTACAGGCCTGCTCTCAAACCTCGGCCAGCGTGACCCCGACACAGGCGACTACCGGGGGGGCCGCGGGATACGCTTCGCCTTGTTCCCCGGCTCGGGGCTTGTGAAACGGAGTCACGGCTTCCAGCCAGAGAAAAAACGCGCCAACGCCGGCAAGATGCCGTTGCGCCACTCAACCCGCGACTGGATTATCGCCGGGGAGCTTGTGGAGACGTCGCGCCTCTACGCCCGCACGGCGGCCTGCATTGACCCGGCGTGGGTTGAGCCTATCGCCAAACGGCATTGCAAGTACAGTTACCACTCCCTCCAGTGGGATGGCGAACGCGGTTTCACGACCGTGCGGGAGCGGGTCACGTTGTTCGGGCTTGTGCTGGTCGAGTCGCGTGTGCGCGACGCCAGCCGGATCAATCCTGCGGAGTCCCGCGCCATCATGATCCGCGAGGGACTCGTGGGGGGGGCTTTCCCTGCGCCTCTCCCCCCCTTCCTTACCGAGAACCTCGCGCGTAGCCGCGCCCTGCTGGATGCGGAGTCGAAACTGCGGCGGCACGGGACCCTGTTCGACCCCGAACGCGCCTTCGCGTTTTACGACGAGCGTATCCCACAGGATGTCTGTACCGCGAGTGATTTGCGAAAATGGATCGCCGCAACGGCATCCCTGCCGTCAGGGGAAAACGGCGCCAACGGCAAGGATGCCGTTGCGCCTTTGACCATGCTCGACTCCGATCTGCCTCCGCCGCATGACCTGGAACAGGGGTTCCCCAGTTCGGTGATGCTCGGCGGCAACCGTTTGCCGTTGACGTATCGTCATGCGCCCGGCGAGTCCAGCGACGGTATCACCTGTACAGTCCCGGTCTCCCGGTTACCGGTTGTCGCGGCGTGGCGGAGCGACTGGCTTGTGCCAGGGATGCTGGAGGAGAAGTTACGGTGGATGCTCAATGTGCTTCCCACGAAAGTGCGGCGGCTGCTGCAACCCTACGACGAGACGCTTGCGATGTGCCGTTCGCGCATGGTCCCGGGCAAGGGGGGGGTGGCAGAGGCGTTCGCGGAGGCGCTCTATGCGGTGCGCGGCGTAAGACCCCCCTTCGACCATTGGCGTGAAGACGACCTCCCCCCTCACCTGCGGATGCGCTTCGTCGTCGTCACTGAAGGGGGGGGGGAAGAGCTGGGCAGCGGGCGAAACATGGATGCGTTGCTACGGCTCTTCGCGGGTCGCGAGGAGGCACGGGGTACCGAAACTCGCCCGCCAAGCGCAACCCTCGCGCTGTGGAATCGCGATAGGCTGACGCATTGGGATTTCGGTACGCTCCCCCAGCAGGTGGATGTCGGAAAGGCGGGGTGGCCGGTCATCAGCTATCCCGCGCTGGTGGATGAACACGACTCCGTCTCACTGCGGCTCTTCGCGGATGCGGGCACGGCGGCGGCGGCGCATGAGAAGGGGGTGTGCCGGCTTTTCGCAGTGGTGCTGGGGGGGGAACCGAGAGGAGCAAACGTCCTCGCGAACATTAACGCGACTGAGCGATCGCGAGGACGATTGTCCCTCCCCCGCGCCGTCGCGTGTTACATGACGCAACTCGAGATGACTGCCGCGCAGCTCGGCACAGAAATCATGAACGCCACGTTGCGCGAGACGTTTGTGGAGGGCAAGCCTGTCATCCGTGACGCACAGGCATTCCAGTCGCGGCTGGAATCGGAACGCGGACGGTTTCCCGCCGCGCATGCCGCACGCACGCGGCTGGTCATCGCGATCCTGCAATCCGCCAGCGAGATGGATGCGATACTGAGCGCAACACCAATCGCGAGGGAGACGGTTGATGACGTGACGGATCAACTGGCGTGGCTGATTTTTCCAGGCTTTGCCGAGGCGGTACCGAGCGCGCAGCTTCAGCAGATACCGCGTTACCTCGAGGCGATGCGCGTTCGCATCCAGCGTGCGCAGACGAACCCAGCCGGGGAGTTGCGCAAGCGTAACGAAGTGCAACCGCTATGGCAACAGTACGTTGAATACATCTCGCAGCCGCCCCCCCCCCGACACGATAAACTTCTTCTCGAACACTACCGCTGGATGGTGGAAGAGTTCCGTGTGTCTGTCTTCGCCCAAGAACTCCGTACCCCGATGACCGTCTCGGCGAAGCGTCTCCGCGCGTTGTGGGATGAGGCGGTGAAGTGATATTCCCCGCATACAACGCACAACGGTCACCACGATAATGCCGCGTTTTGTATAGTGAATTCACATTAAACGTGTTCCATTCTTACATCCCGTTAGGGATGTGTCTCTCGGTAGAAAAATGCCCTCCCCCCCTTGTCCGCAGGAAAAGGGGCCCCCGTCGGCGCAGGTGCGACCGATGGGGCACGGGATGCGCCTAAAAGAGGCATCCCGATGGGATGCCATGATTTTTTTTGCGTTCTCTTCTACC
>Ga0099364_10012804_pt1 | contig 11290 bp, 10 predicted proteins | sample TergutTh196P3_FD_73070 | JGI IMG/M metagenome (GOLD analysis project Ga0099364, IMG submission 73070) | Microcerotermes parvus P3 segment gut microbial communities from Pointe-Noire, Republic of the Congo - Th196 P3 | ecosystem: Host-associated > Arthropoda: Insects > Digestive system > Gut ...
CGGTATTTCGTGTCAAACGATCAATTTTAAAGACAAGCACGTTTTCAACCTTGCCACTCTCAACATCCAGTAGCATCTGTTTTGCCGCCGGCCTGTCTGTTATGTTTTTGCCGGAGATTCCCTCGTCGGCTGGTGTCAAGCCCAGACTAAAAAAAAGTTTGATTTTAATTGTAAACTTTTTGTGAACGATAGCGAAACGCCCATAATATCAGGGTTTTGGCGTTTCGCCGTTCATCACCGTATAGCGAACCCATCGGCATACTTAAACTTGATTTCAATGCGTTCGTGGTCGTACACGATAATGCTGTCCACAAGGGAGTCTACAATTTCCCTGTTTAGCTCTGTAATTCCTATGCTGTTTTGCAGTTCGGTATTCACCGCAGAATGTTCAGCCAGCATTGCGTGAGCGTTATTCAGTTTTTCGGAAAGCTCCGTGATATTCGCCGTCATTTCCTCAATCTGCTTGTTACAGGTTTCACGCCGGAACAGATACTCGTCTTTTGTGATTTTCCCGTCCTTGTAACTCTCGTAATGCTCCTGTTTTGCGACTTCAATCTTTTTTATGGTTTCCTCAAACTGCCGGATGGACTGCCGGATTTCGTTCAGCTTGGTTTCCAAAGCCTTATGTTTCTTTTTTCTTGATTTCTCGGCTTTCGCAAACAATTCCGCTTGCGCTTGTATCGCCGACAGCAGGGCGTCCTCAATCACGCTTTCGAGGATTCCGTCTTGTACGCAATTCGGGGAGTAGATTGAAATAGGCGTAGCGCAAGTGAATATCGGGCTTTTGTGCCTATCCCGCCGCATAGCGTGATTGCAGTTATGACACCGCACCAACAAGCCGTCTGGTGATTGCGTATCCCGAAGGGGTATGCAGTCACCGGACACTGCTTGCTAAAAACGGAAACAGCAATATAACGGCTATGCAGTTTACGCTATTTTTTCGATTTCGCCGCTTCGTTCAAATCATCAATTATGGTGTCATCATCGTCCGCTTGCTCCGGCGATTTCAAACGGCGCGTGTTAAACTTGGCATATTCGGCGAGGGCAAGCCGCTCCATATCTTCTTTGGAAACTTTGCCGCTGCCATGTAAAATATTTCTTCTGCGGAAGGTCAAAAATTCGTCAAGTGTCGCCGCCCAATTCTTCATATACATAGGAATTTTCTGCCGCGCCATATCCTCCGCATGGTCAAGAAACATTGTGACAATACGGTTCAGTTCTTCCAGTTCGTCGCGCTCCAAATAATTTTTCGCAATCGTTACATCAGACTGGAGAACGTGTTCCCCCGAATATGTAGTCAGCCCCATGTTTGTTTTTTCAGAATCCACACGGCTGACAATCAATTCTGCGGCGGTCATTCCATGTACGGCGTAATGCAATTTATTTTGCACGGTAGCAAAAAATTCTCTGGTTATTTCGAGTTTCGGGTTGTAGTCAATCGAGAGCGCGTATATGTCCCGAACTTTCATGTAAAACCGTTTTTCCGATGCACGGATGTCACGGATGCGGGCGAGCAATTCATCAAAATAATCATCACCGAATTGCTTGGGATTTTTCAACCGAGCATCATTCAAAGCGAATCCTTTTTTCATGTATTCAGCCAATATGCTTGTCGCCCAATTTCTAAACTGCGTACCGATATGGGAACGCACACGATAGCCGATGGCGAGAATCATGTCGAGGTTATAATATTTTATATTACGTTTGACCGAGCGCCTGCCCTCAATTTGAACTTGTAAGGATTTCTTACAAGTTGCCGATTCGTCAAGCTCGCGGTCTTTATAAATGTTGCGCGTGTGCATGATTATATTCTGCACAGTTGTCTGATACAGCTCGGCAATTAACGCCTGCGAAAGCCAGACGGTTCCGTCCTCAAGATAAACGTCGATTTTCGTGTCGCCGCCCTCGGATTGGTAGATTAGGATTTCGCCTTTTTGTTGATTGTCCATGCGGTTCAGCCTCCCGATAAATTCCTAATTAATTGTTCATATTGTTCCGGCTACTTCATCTTCCCAATCCACAAATATATTATAGCGTTTAGTTGTGAACCGCAGGACGCAATAATTGGGGTCATCTGCTCCTGTAAAATGATACCCTAAGCCGTCGTACCACATTTCTTGTTTTACTTCGGGTTCGTTTACGATTTCAATATCGCCGACTAATGTGATGTTATACTCCGCAGAACTAAAACAGACGCTCGCACTCTTACAATTTTTAATACGCAGAGCTTTGTTGCTGCTTAACCCCGTGCAGAAGGTTAATTGTTTAATACCGTCCGCTTTGGAAACCGAAAGCGTGGATGCGGTGGGGTATCCGTTCTCATCCATGAGAGCCAACACACAATGCTGCTCGTCGCAATATTGCTTTTCTGTGATGATTTCTTCGGCTCTTTTAATAATGTCTTGGCTTGTGCTTTTTCCATCTTCGTCTAATCCTGCTGCAATGGCAATGTCTAATCCTGTAGCGGGAGCAGAGGGGGGATATGAAAACTTGTTTTTATTGTTGATATATCTTGCAATATTATCCAAATATCCGTACATTGCACCTCTATTTACTCCTATATAATCCAACTGCCGTAGTATCAGCTCAGGATTATTAATCCTAATTACTTTTGACTGCTCAATCTCTTGAACAAGACGGACTCTTTTGTCGCTGTGGTTCTCCATGAATTTCACGAATGGTTGGACGATAAAAAACCCTTGTTGCAATCGCATCCGCTCGAAAGATACTTTGGGTCTGTATATCATATACGGCATAAATTCTTTGGATTCCTGTGATATTGCACGTTGCAAGTAGAAAACTAAAAATGCTATATAGCAATAAAGATATTTTTTAGAAACCGTTGGCAATCCGGGGAGTTGAAATTTCATTCCATATCCGGCATCGTTGATTTCTTTTAATAAAGCATCATAAGGGCAAGGGTCAAAAAGACTACGCCCACTCATGTCCGTTTCAAAAGCAATTATCGCTTTTTCCGAAATGTCTTTTTCATTATCCTTTGTAATTTCATATATATTTTTGCATATGTTTTTCATATAAACAGGCATGAATTTGCCGGAATTAAAGAACCTTCTACTATATCCCCCTATCAGTTCACACATTTTAGTTAATGTGTATTCGTCGTTTTGCATCAGTAATTCCACGACCGTTTTATTTGGGTGCCTGTTCATAATGTCAGTTACATCGATATAGTCATCAAACAGATAAACATATGCAGGTTTAATATTTCTGCAAAACTCCCCATTGTAACTGTATTTTTCGTTGTCACAAGCCATAAATAATGCAACCAATGGAGATGTAGTTACATCCAATAAATTTGTAGGCAACCCGTGATGCTGTGCAAACGCAACAAAATCGTTTCTTTCAACTTCGGTAAGATTATGCGCTACCGCACGGTAAAATTCGTCAATAGCTTTGTTAAAATCCTTATACAGCGATATACGAGAATCTTTACGTCCGATGTGGTCTTTCTTATCTACACGAAAAGCTCCGGCTACTCGCTTGGGGAAACAACTCCCTTCCCCTCTGAAGATATAGTCAACAGAGGCAGCACGGTCAAACATTTCGCGAGTAGTATTATCCCAATTTGGATAACCAGCCACTTGAGAAGCGATTTGCTTATTCTCAGCGGATAATTCAAACAGCATCAAATACTCCGAAAGATTGTTAATTTCGGTAAAACCATTTTCATCAAATGTTTTGTTTAGACGTACAACTCCTCCATCTTTATCCATTAGAAAAACCTCCATTTTCGTTTATTATCAGCGTGATTCCCTCAACAATTCCGCCGCACTTTCTTCCACTTAGTCGTTTGTCCCCAACTCCGCCATTATTTCCCGAAAACTCTCCATCGCCGTTTCAAGGTTGTCGATGATTTCACCCGCCAACACATCCGGGTCGGGCAGACTGTCGAGGTCGGCTAATGATTTATCCTTAATCCAAAAGATGTCAAGGCTGGTTTTATCCCGCTCCTTTATTTGTGCGCAAGTGAATCGCCGAAAACGCCCATCCGGATTATCATCGCTCCATGTTTCCCGGCGTTCGTGGCGGTTGTCTGGATTAAAACAGGAAATAAAGTCTTGTAAATCCTCAAACTTCATCGGGTTCTGCTTCAACGTGAAATGCACGTTGGTACGGAAGTCGTAAATCCATACTTCCTTAGTCTGCGTGTCCGGGCTTGCTGTACGGTTGTCGAAAAAGATAACATTCGCCTTTACACCGGGTTTATAGAATATTCCCGTTGGCAATCGGAGTATGGTATGCAAATCGGTGGTTTCCAGTAATTTCTGCCGCACAGTTTCACCCGCGCCTCCCTCAAACAATACGTTATCCGGCACAACCACCGCAGCTTTGCCTGTGACGTTTAATAGCGTTCGGATATGCTGAACAAAATTGAGTTGTTTGTTAGAGCCGGTCGCCCAAAAGTCTTGACGGTTATACACCAAGTCCTCCGTTTCCTGTTCGCCGTCCTCATTGGTAAAGGTCATTGAACTTTTTTTACCAAAGGGCGGATTGGTCAGCACAAAGTCAAATCGCTCGCCGGGGTCAGCAAGTAGCGCGTCATTTCGGGTAACGGGCGGTTCGCCGTCAATATCGCCGATGTTATGCAAGAATAGATTCATAATGCAGAGCCGGTAGGTGTTCTGCACGATTTCCCAACCGCGAAACGTATTGTTTTTAAGGAATGTGCGCTGGTCTCGGGTTAGCTTAAAGCGACTCGAATCGGTCAAATGGTCATATGTCGAAAGGAAAAATCCACCAGTGCCGCAACATGGGTCTGCGATGGTTTTTCCGGGCTGAGGACGCAGACATTCTACCATTGCTTTGATAAGCGCACGCGGCGTGAAGTATTGCCCCGCTCCGCTTTTGGTATCGGCTGCGTTTTTTTCCAAGAGCCCTTCGTAAATATCGCCCTTGACGTCGGCGGACATAGACACCCACTGCTCCGCACCAATCATAGTAACGATTCGTTTAAGATACGCCGCATTACTGACTTTGTTTTGCGTCTTTGCGAAAATTCGCCCGAGCGTCCCGCTTCTCTCGCCGAGTTTCTTCAGCGTGTCATTATACTGCGTTTCGAGTTCTGCTCCGGCAAGCGGGGCGAGCTTGCTCCACGAATATTCATCGGGAATACCAAAGTTGCGGCTATAAGGCGGCTTGGCGTATTCGTCCGCCATTTTGAGAAAAATCAAGTATGTGATTTGCTCCAAATAATCGCCGTAACTCACGCCGTCATCGTACAAAACGCCGCATAAACTCCATACCTTTTGAGTGATTGCGGACGTGTTGTTGTCAGCCATTTTTCTTCCTCCTTGTGTTTGCGGATTTCTTTGCCGGCATCGCCGCTAATTTTGCCGCCTTTATCCGCTCTAACAACTTGTCTGCCGCCTCGTCATCCGGGTCTTGCGGCACAAGCTGTCCGGCGAATGCCTTTTTGAGTATGCTCTGCCTGAGTGCCGTCGCTTTGGCGAGGTTTTCGTCTATGATGGATTCCAGTTTGTCACAAACGGATAGGCGGGATTCGATGGCGGCTATTATGGTAGCTTGTTCTTCGAGGGAGCATAGGGGAATAAGCGTTTCTGTAATAGCCTTCATTCCGACATTGCCTTGACCGACATTTCCAGTTTCGTCTGCAAAAAAATCATCTTGAAATGCTCTTGTCCACGAGTAATACATAAAAAATTTCGGCAAATAACCGCAATTAAATCTAATCGCAGCTACACGTTGATTCAAGAGAAGATTCGTATGATTAATAATAGCCGTAAATCCGTAATCTCGTTTCTTTCTTGTGCCAGTAAGCGTTATGACTATATCTCCATCTTGAAGCAGATATTTTTCACAACCATCTGTGCTATTCATAAAAGTGGGCTTTTCTTGTAGCCGAATAATACCAGGACGGACGTTTCCTATTTTTATCACCTGATATTTACCCTCGGATAGAAAATTGCCGCTCTTGAACGCACCTCCGCCAAAAGCCTGCGACAAGCATTTCATAGGCTTTTTTTCAAAATCTTTCCCCTCAAACGCCCATTTCAACACCGCCTGCCGATACGTCCACAGTTGTTGCCGTATAGCTTGCAGCGTCTCCACGCCCTTGTCTAACTTGGAAAACAGTGCATCGATTTTAGCAACAATGCGGTGTTGCTCGGCGAGGGGCGGGAATTCAATAACATTCTTTGAATAAGATGAAATCCAGTATCGTTTGTGAGTCGTTGCATTATGCCGTATCAACTGCATACGATAGAACAAGTATTTTATGTTCAGTTCGGGCGAAACGGTCTGCAACATCTTCATTGCGGACGATTTAACTTTGAACGGAAACGTCACAAATTGCGTGGCAGTCGTGAAATCGTCAAATATAATGACAGGAAGCCTGTCCTCGTATATTCCGCTCGTTTCGTTGGTATGTCTGATAATAAATGATTTTCCCGCAGTCAAAACAGGGGTAGGATAACTTTCGCTGTACTCGGTTGAGTCAACGATATATTTCTGTGGTTGTTCATAATCCAATAATAATTCAAGTGAAGCAACAGCCCACCCTTTCGGCAACTCCATCATCTACACCCCCTACGCCGCCAGAGCGAGATTCATCTCGTCCAGCAGTTTTTCGTAATCCGCGCCGAATAGTTCGTAGAATTTCCCTAAGCCGCCGTGACGGTTGAACGGGGCAAGGTTGAGGTCGTCCGGCGTGATTGCCATTGAATCGGCTATGAAATCTTTTACCATGCGAAGCCACTTCATCTGCTCGTCGGTAAAATGGACGTGTCCGGCATTTTGGGCAAGTGTCCAGCGCATAAAGTTAAAGTCCACGATTTTGCTGTACGGCGTGAGCTCCGGCGAAATACCGAGTTCAAACCGTAGCAACGACACAATGTCAATCAACTTATTCAGCGGATTTACCGCTTTTACGTCTCCTTTGCGAACAATGCCGTATGCGCTCCAAAGACGTTCGATAGTGATATTCGCCTTGGCAAGGGCATCATGTAACCCTTCAATCATGGCAAGCGTGAGCGGTCGAGTTCTCCACGCGCCGCTGAAAAAGATGGACAGCGCGGTTATTTCGTCCTTGTTTTCCTCGATAAATTGACGGAATGATGCAATATAATCATTCGCCTTGCGCTCATAATCGCCGTCCCAAGCCGCGACATTTACCGTGTCGAGGTTCTCTTTATCCATAATTTGGTCGTGGGCTTTGCGGACAGTTTCGATGTAATCACGCAGTTTCGGCTCAAAGAACAGCACGGCGGCAGTTTCTGCAAGCTCAACCGAAGTCTTGCCGCTCTGAACGATATAGTCCTCGTCAAAGGCGTTCAGCAAATTCTTTGCCATTTCAGACACGGCAATGCCGCCCGACACTTCCTCAAATTTCTTCTGCTCGGCGGGCATTAGTTGTTTATCAAGGCGAGTCAGGCGGTTGGCAATCGTTATCAGAGTGTCCTCGTCCCTCGCGCCCATGACCACGCTCATTATCAAATCTTTAAGGGAAACGGTCGGTTTGCGTTCGAGCGGTCGGGAATCGGTTTTCAATGAGCGCGTAACGCCGACAGCATCCACAATCACAAAAAACGTGATTTATTGCTCACAGCCGAGGGGTTCAAGTGCTTGAAATCGTCCTCGTTAGTCGTGCGAGTACCCCTTCCTTTCATTTGCTCGAAGTAGTTTCTACTGCGGACATCACGCATAAACAGTAAGCACTCAACGGGCTTTACGTCCGTACCAGTCGCAATCATATCAACAGTGACGGCGATACGCGGATTATAGTCAATGCGGAACTCGCGCAACGCCTTCTCAGGATTTTTCGTGCCGTATGTAATCTTGCGGCAGAAGTCGTTACCCTCGCCGAATTCGTTGCGCACCATTTGAATGATGTCATCGGCGTGGCTGTCAGTCTTAGCAAAGATTATAGTTTTTGGCACTTCACGCCGACCGGGGAAAATCTCGGTGAACAGTTTATCGCGGAATGTGCGAATCACCGTGCGGATTTGGCTTTCATTCACCACATCACGGTCAAGTTGTATTCCTGTATATGTTTCATCTTCATCAAGCAATTCCCAGCGTTTGGCGCGAGTAAGACGTTCGCGCCGCTCCACGGGTTGCCCGAAGGCTTTTAGAGTCGCGCCGTTTTTCGTGATTTCGGTTTCGATGATAAAAGTATCAAAACCTACGTTGACGTTATCAAGCACGGCTTGTTCGTGGGTGTATTCACTGACTAAATTTTCTTGGAAATACCCCAAAGTATGTTTATGAGGCGTAGCAGTAAGCCCGATTTGGAAAGCATCGAAATAGTCCAACACCTGCTGCCAGATGTTGTAAATTGAACGGTGACACTCGTCTATGATGATAAAATCGAAAAACTCCGGCGGGTATTTGTCGTTATAGACGACTTCTTTGGGCTTGGATTTTTTGATTGCATATTCGTTTTCGTGTGGGCTTTCTTCTTCGTTGCGTTCGTCTAATTCCTCGCCGCGCAATATAGAGTACATACGTTGAATGGTGCTTATGCAAACTTACGACGATGCCGGAATAGACGGCAAATTAAGACGGCGTACATCATATAACTCCGTGAAAAGGCGCGAGTCGTCATTGGGCGTATATCCTCTGAACTCAGATTCCGCTTGTATACCGAGGTTTCTGGTATCCACAAGGAAAAGCACCCTTTTGGCGCGGGCGAACTTCAAAAGACGATAAATAGCGGTTATGGCAGTATAGGTCTTACCCGCCCCTGTCGCCATTTGAATAAGAGCGCGAGGCTTATTATTTCCAAAAGACTTCTCTAATCCGAGTATGGCTTTGGTTTGACACTTGCGAAAATTTTTGTCGTCAAAGTCGGGGAACGACTTCATTCTGTTGCGTAGCGTGGACTCGTCCGCTAACCAATCACGCATAGTTTGGGGGCGATGGAACGAGTATACCTCCCGCGAACGCGCTTTGACATCAGCATAATCCGTAAAACGGGTAATTTTGCCGGTCGCTTCATAGGCAAAGCGGATGTTCATGCCATTTACAGCCCATTTGGTGTTGCTTTCTGCGTATCGTATGGATTGAGTTTCATGGGAAGTGATATTCTGCCCCTCGTCATCTTTCTTGGCTTCAACGATGCCCACAGGTTTTCTGTCAAGGAACAAAAGGTAATCCACCGGGCCTGTGCCGGTGTGAAATTCGCGCACGGCAACGCCCGGCGCGGCGGCAGGGTTAAGCTCTTTTTTATCCTGCAACAACCACCCGGAAGCGGCTAGCTTCTTGTCAATTTCAATACGTGCTTTTTGTTCGGGTGTCATGGGCGATTGCCTCCTGATACACAGCTATTCATCAAGCGTTGGCAGCTTATTCTTTGCTTTACGCTCCAATTTACTTATAACCATTCTTGAATTGATTGATTTTTCGGCTTGCGTCCGGGCTTTAATTTGCCTGTGCGTGTCGGCTTTGGGGTGTTTTCCGGTATAGCCCACGCATTCCCGAATTTTGATGCGCCCTCAATTTTACCATTCTGACATAGCAACTGCACTTGACGTGCCGATACATTCCAACGCTCCGCAAGCTCCTCGGCTTTCACATATCCGTTCATCGCAGACCTCCGTTTCATGGATATAAGGCAACATAATAAATATATTCGTATTATCGCAAAATGTCAAGGGGAAATTGGAATATCAAAACAATTTCAAAACAGAGTTTCATAAAAAAAATTGCCTTCCTGGCAAAAAAGTTTTTAAGTCCCGACAAAACCTTGCAGATGCGGAATTGCGTACCTTGCCAAAATTTCACACGATAGCCAACGGAAATGATTACATCGAGGCCGTAGTAATCCACATGATATGTTTTTCAATCGGCGGCAGTTGTTGCAAAATTTGCAACAACTGATCATCACTCCGCACTTCAGATACCCGTGTTACGCTGCCCAATACCCGACAACCGTTGCGCAACTTGCTTGAAAAGCTTATGAATCTGGGCATCCTGAGCAGAATCGGTCGAAACTGTTATATAAAAGAAAAAGCAAGCGATAAGCCAATTTACAAGAATGACTATTCCGAAACAGCGCAAGGACTTTCAGCCATCATGAAAGAAAGTTTTCCACTGCTGGCTTACAGGGTATGGGAGCTTGGCTGGCTCAATTAATTTTTGAATCACCTTATTGCCCGCAATCTCATATGCCTGGACGTGGAGAAAGATGGTTGCGAATATGTCTTTGAGAGCTTGAAAGCTGAATACAATGGAAAGCTATTGTTGATACCCGATGCTGACCAGCTACACCGATATGCAGAACATAATACAATAATCATCGGCCGCCTGGTCACGGAAGCACCTTTCATCAAAGAACACAGCCCCGAAGTTCCCTTAGAAAAATAATCGTTGATCTACTTGCAAATAAGGCCATCCGTAGCACAATCCACGCCGACGAAATACCTAATATAATTGTGGATATGGTGGTGAAATACACGGTAGACCGCACCAAGCTTTTGCGCTATGCAAGCCGTAGAAATAAAAAGGCTGAATTGAGTGTCATTTTGGAGAATGTCAAATGGTGTGGTGGTGGCTAAAGCATAAGACGGTAAACATCACGATTAACGCCAACATTAACGCCACGATTAACGCCACGATTAACGCCACGATTAACGCCAAATTCAACGCCATTGTTGTTTATCGTGAATTCATTAGTTTTTTTCTTTCAATGTATAGCTGGCGTATCGGTAATCACCGACCTTTTCTATCATGCCATCTGCCACAAGCTCCTTTAGGATTTTCCGCACACGCCCCTGCGTCAGCCCGGTATGTTCAGCTAACTGTAAAGAAGTCAGTTTTTCGTTTTCTATGAAGAAATAAATGATTTGCCTTTTTCTATCGCTTATCTCAATCGCTCCCCAATCGTTCCCCAATCGCTCCTCTTTCGATTGACCGTCGATTGATGATGTAGCACTATTTTCTATGATGTGAATGTCATTTTCATCAAGCAAAAGCGTTGTACCGTTATTCATCAGTTCAATTCCATGCTCTGTAATATCCACATATTTATCCAATGCCTTCACGTTCGACATCCATTCCTGTAAATTCGCGAGCTACTTTCTCCGCAACAACAGCCATCAAATTCTCATCATCCAACGACAACCCTTTAGCCATATAAGTCAGCTTTTGATATTTCTCATCATGCTTTTCTTTGATGAAAATGGCAGAAATCCTATACAAAGGTCGATGGACGAGGCTACGCATATCAGGCAACCTCCGAAAACTCTGTTGCGCAGATTTGCTGCGAATTTTGTCGCAATTCGAAGCCAAAAAACGTAGGCGTAGCAGCGCT
>Ga0099364_10012805_pt1 | contig 11290 bp, 8 predicted proteins | sample TergutTh196P3_FD_73070 | JGI IMG/M metagenome (GOLD analysis project Ga0099364, IMG submission 73070) | Microcerotermes parvus P3 segment gut microbial communities from Pointe-Noire, Republic of the Congo - Th196 P3 | ecosystem: Host-associated > Arthropoda: Insects > Digestive system > Gut ...
CTAGTGTTATTTCTTCACGGGTTGCTATTCCAGCGCGTATGCGGTCTACTTCGGCTTCGTAATTGGCAAGGATTTTTTCGGCGACGCTTCGGTTCTTTGTCTTTGCGGCGATTCGGTGAGTTTTTCCTTTTTCGTTTGTGTAGAGAACTGACCATGTTTCGACTTGAAAACTTACTTTCCCGTTCTTTGTGAGTTTTCCTTTGCGACATCGATACCTGTCCGCTCCAAACTGAAACTTTTTAACGGACTGCGGTCCAGTCCGCTAACAAGTTTTTTGGTCAAATGGGTAAGGGAGTCCCGTAATCGCCGAGTGGTAAGGGTTTTTATCAAGATAACTCAAATCAGTGACTGCCAACCTGCCCCTGGCAGGCAAGTGCCCACTTTTCCAATCCTTGAAGTGATGACGACAACATTTTGAGAAAAACTTGTTAACGGACTGTTGCACTCCCCGCGATGGAGGCGATCCCCCTTGTAGGTATAGCCATCCGTGTTACAATTCTTTGTCTATCGCAGATGGCCCCTTCGTCTAGCGGTTAGGACACGGCCCTTTCAAGGCCGCGGCACGGGTTCGAGTCCCGTAGGGGTCATTTGAAAGATATTTGCGAATAAACGCCCCTGCACAAGAACGGGAAACCTAAGGTCCCGACGATTTTCTCCGCAGGGATTCGTCGAGGAGCATAAGCCCCCGCTCTTGTGCAACGCCGCACCTCTTGTGCGGGGGAGTATGTTTTCCCGTTTTTCACTGTACAATAGATGCCATCCGTGAAACCTTTTTGACATCCCCAATGGGCTTAAACGTAGCATCATGTCTCTCGGACTCCGCCGCTCGCTTCGCCAATCAAACGGCAATCGTTTGTGAAGATCGTTCATATACCTTCGCCGAACTAGATTGCTGGTCAGCAAAAATCGCCGAAGCACTACTCGAACAAGGAATGAAAAAAGGAGAACACGTCATGCTCCTCGCTCCCAACGTTCCTGAATTCACCGCCGTCTATTATGCCGTCCTCCGAGCCGGAGGAGTCGTCGTTCCCGTCAACACCCTCTTTCTGGCAAACGAAATCGCCGGGCTGCTCGAACACTCCGACGCAAAATTTATGGTCGTCTGGCACGCCCTCGCCGAAAAAGGAGCCGCCGCCTTTGAACAAGTCGATGCCTGCCAAAAACTCTTCTTCATCGGAACAAATCGGCAAAATCTGACCGCCTTTCTCCCTGACAACGGCAACCCCCGACTCATTCTCGACGAACTCGCCGCCGAAATGCCCGGCACGGTCGATTGCTGCCAAACACTGCCGGACGACTCCGCCGTCATTCTGTACACGTCGGGAACGACCGGCAAGTCGAAAGGAGTCGAATTGAGTCAATTCAATGTTTATTCCAACGCCCTTTACGTTACGGAACCGCAAGCCCTGCACATGCAATCAGAGAGCGTTACGGTTGCCGTGCTGCCGCTGTTTCATACATTCGGTCAAACGGCAATTCAAAATGCGTCGATCATGGCAGGCGCAAAAATTGTAATGATTCCGCAGTTTGAACCTCGTCGTGTCCTCGACGAAATGGAAAAGCATCGGGCGACACACATTGCTGCCGTACCGACGATGTACAATTTGATTCTGCAAACGCAGCGACGCTACCGAAACAATCTTACTTCGCTTCAAGTGGCTGTCAGCGGCGGTGCGTCGTTGCCGGTCTCGATTTTTCATGATTTCGAGGAAGTCTTCGGCATCCAAATCAACGAAGGGTATGGTCTGTCGGAAACGAGTCCGATTGCGTGTCTGACACCGGCATATGGAGCCCCGAAGAAGCCGGGTTCTATCGGTCCCGAATTTCACGGTACGCAAGTTCGGATTGCCCGGTCGGACGGAACGTTTGCCGACGTGGAAGAAGTGGGTGAATTGGTTATTCGCGGACACAACATTATGAAGGGATACTACAAGGACCCGGCGGCGACGGCGGCGACTTTTTTTGACGGTGGTTGGTTCCGCAGCGGCGATGTTGCCAAAATGGATGCAGACCGGTACTTGTACATTGTGGACAGGGCGAAGGATGTCATCATTCGGGGCGGCATGAACGTTTATCCGCGGGAGATCGAAGAGGTGTTGCATCATCATCCGGCGGTATTGGAAGCGGCGGTCGTGGGGATTCCTGACAAGACGTTGAGCGAAAACGTGGTGGCGTTTGTAACGCTTGCGCCGGGTGCGGAGGTAACGGTATTGGAACTGCAAAAATACTGTCGGGATCGCTTGGCGGCGTATAAGTGTCCGAAGTTTATCGAATTTATGGAGCAACTGCCGAAGAACTCGACGGGAAAAATTATGAAACGCACCCTTCGGGAACAGAAAGGTTAGACGCGGATGTAACAACGTAACCGATTTGCGAAACAGTATGTCGCTAATGGAGATAAGGGAACCTCTAAAAATACAAACTTCTTCGCACACTTTGCGGTTCCTTTGCGCCCCTTGCGGTAAAAAAAAGACTTAACCGCAAAATGCGCAAAGGGTTGCGCAGAGTGCGCAACGAGTCGATTCGTTGCACTTTCGATACAAATCAACATAAAAATTCGATTTTTAGAGGTTTCCAATTTTTACACACACCCATGACTTTGCGAGTCTCGTGTTTGCGATTGCGTTTTCTGCCGTTTCAGGTACAATGGGATGCTCATCCGCCGTTGTCCCTCTTTGTCCCGAAAATGTACTGGTCGAAAACACTGATACCCACATTGAAAGAAATCCCAGAAGGAGCGGAAATCCCCTCGCATGTCCTCATGCTCCGTGCCGGACTCATCACCCAAATCATGGCAGGTGCGTACGCTTACCTGCCGCTCGGACTACGCTCCCTGCACAAAGCAACGCAGATTGTCCGCGAAGAAATGAACAACGCCGATGCCGTCGAACTCCTCATGACGGCACTCTGTCCCGCCTCGCTCTACGAACAAACAAACCGCATTGACGTATTCGGAAACGTCCTCATCAAAACAGACTTGCATCGAGGCGGGAAAAAAATCCCTGTCGTCTTATGCCCCACTCACGAAGAAGAAATTACCGAAATCGTTGCCCGATTCGTCAATAGTTATCGACAACTGCCGATAACGTTCTACCAAATTCAAACGAAGTTCCGAAATGAAGAACGTCCCCGATTCGGTGTGCAGCGAACCAGCGAATTCATTATGAAGGACGCATACAGTTTTCACACGACGATTGAATCGCTCAATGCGACGTACAAGCAGATGTACGAGGCGTACTGCAAGATTTTCACCCGTTGCGGACTCCCCTATTTGGCGGTCGAAGCGGAATCGGGTCCCATCGGCGGCGATGCTTCTCACGAATTTATGATTCCTTCGCCGAACGGTGAAGATAAAATCGTCCAATGCACAGACTGCGGTTACGCCGCCAATACCGAAAAGGCGGAAATCGGCGGCAGTAACAAACCGATAGATTCCAGCGTATTCTTGAAAGCAGTTGCGGAACTCGACACGCCGGGAGCGCATACTGTAGAGCAAGTCTGTAACTTTCTCAAAGTGAAACCAACCAAGTTGATCAAAACGTTGATTTACCTTGCGGACGGCAAGCCGATTGCAGTGCTGATTCGCGGCAATCACGATGCCAACGAGAACAAAATTCGCCGGTCGCTAGGTGCACAAAACTTGGAACTTGCTGATCCGGCAACGATTGAGAGGGTAACGGGCGCAGCGGTCGGCTTTGCGGGTCCCGTCGGACTGAAAGAACAGATTCCGATTTACGCCGATTATACTGTTATGGAAACCATCAATGCGGTTACGGGGGCAAACAAGAACGAGAAACATCTCGTGAATGTCAATCCGCAACGTGATTTTACGCCAAAAAAGATGGACGATCTCCGAAACGCTGCCGATGGCGATCCTTGTCCGCGTTGTTCCAGCAAGTTGTCTATCGGTTCGGCAATCGAAGTAGGGCATGTGTTCAAACTCGGCACCAAGTATTCGGACTGTCTCAACGCCAAATTTTTGGATGCGGACGAAACGCAAAAGACGATCATCATGGGATGCTATGGAATCGGGGTTAACCGTATTGTGGCGGGGTTGATAGAAACTTCTCATGACGAGTCGGGGATCATTTTCCCGGTCAATCTTGCTCCTTATGAGGTTGTGATTTGTCCGATGAAAGTTGCCGACGCAAAGACGATGGAACTTGCCAAGACGTTGCATGACGATTTGGAGCGGCAAGGTATCGACTGTATCGTGGATGACCGTGATCAGCGGGCGGGGGTGAAGTTCAAGGATGCCGATCTGATTGGCTTTCCGCTTCGGATTGTCATTGGCGAGAAGGGTCTAGCCGAGGGAAAACTTGAAATCAAGTGGCGTTGGGAGAAGGAATCGTTGCTTCTGCCGATAGCGGACGCTGTGAATGTGCTTGTTACAATGCTTGTCAAGGAGCGCCGCACCGGCGACCGGTTTCTAGCGGCGAGAGAGATCACTCCTGATTCTCGCTAGTGTCTCGCTAGTGTACTGTTATAGGGTGGCAGTAATATGCCCCACTCTTGCGCTTTGGGACAAATCCGCTATAATGGCAGCAGGGTGCGGGAACACAGTCCCCGACTCTCGAAACCATTGATACACTATGCCGAAAACCTCCCGCAAAAAGAACGGAGACACTCTCCCCGACTCGCAAGCAAGCAGCACCCTCATGAGCGGTGCAGATATTCTGATTCAAGCCCTCGTCAATGCCGGCGTTACGATCATTTGGGCATATCCGGGCGGGTTCAGCATCCCTCTGCACCAAGCAATGACCCGATTTCGGGATAAAATCCGTGTCATTCTGCCCCGGCAAGAACAAGGCGGCGGATTCGCCGCCCAAGGATACGCCCGATCCACCGGAAAAGTCGGCGTGTGTATGACGACCAGCGGTCCCGGGGCGACCAACCTCGTTACAACCATTGCCGACGCAAAACTCGATAGCGTACCCATGCTCGCCATCACTGGTCAGGTCGGTATTCCCGCCATCGGAAGCGATGCGTTTCAAGAAACACCCATCGTCGAAATGTGCAGAGGCATCACAAAGCACCACTATCTCGTTACCGATGTCGAAAGCGTCGCCCGAATCGTAAGGGAAGCACTCCACGTTGCCACAACAGGTCGCCCCGGTCCGGTGCTGATCGACATCCCGCGCAACATTCAGGTCGCACAGTGCATTCCCGACTTCAATGCACCGTTCGATTTGCCCGGCTACACCGCTGAATCGCCTGCTCCGTCAGATGAAGATTTGGAAAAGATTGCCGATGCCATTCGGAAAGCCAAGAATCCGGTTCTGTACGTCGGCGGCGGCATTATTGCGTCAGACTCTTCCGCCGAACTGCGAAAGTTTGCCGAAATGACGCAGATTCCAGTTACAACAACGATGATGGGACTTTCAGCGTTTCCTCGGGAACATAAACTCGCAATGGGAATGTTGGGGATGCATGGAACGGCATACGCCAACCACGCCATCCATGATTGCGATCTGCTGCTCGCTTTCGGAGTGCGCTTCGACGACCGTGTTACCGGCAAAGTTTCCGAATTTGCCAAGCATGCAACGATTGTTCACGTTGACATTGACCAGTCGGAAATCAACAAAGTCAAACGGGCGGATATTGCCGTCATCAGCGATGTGAAAGCAGTCTTGAAGGGATTGCTCAAAAAGTTCGCCGACAAGAAAACCGGCGATCATATCGCCGATCTATCGCAATGGCATCGGAAAATTGACCAATGGAAACAGGATATGCCGATGGATTACGGCATGGAGTCGCCGCACATTACGCCGCAGTATGCGATTCATGAACTCTGGAAAGCCACGAAGGATCGGGAAACGATCATTACGACCGGTGTGGGACAGCATCAGATGTGGACGACGCAATTTTACCGTTTCGCCACACCTCGGACTTGGGTGTCCAGTGCCGGTTTGGGAACGATGGGCTTTGGACTTCCTTCGGCGATGGGGGCGAAGATTGCTCATCCTGACAAATTGGTGATCGACATTGACGGCGACGGCAGTTTCCAGATGAACATTCAAGAGATGGCAACGTGCCATTGCGAGAAGATTCCGATCAAGGTATTGATGTTGAACAATCAGCACTTGGGAATGGTGATGCAGTGGGAGGATCGGTTTTTTCAATCGAATCGGGCGAACACTTATTTGGGACCGATTGACCACCCGGAGACCTTTGGCAAGGGGGACGGCATTGGACCGGCGACGCGTTATCCTGACTATGTTTCTATTGCTCAAGGTTACGGTTGGGAGGCGATGCAAGTTTCGGACAAGGCAGAACTTCCGTCGGCGATTAGGCGGATGATCGACAGTTCGGGTTCGTTTTTGTTGGACGTTACGGTTCCTTATCATGAGCATGTGCTGCCGATGATTCCTGCCGGTGCGACGCTGCAGGACATGATCCGCCGGTAAGGAACAGAGTTACACTACAATACGGTATAAGGGGACCTCGAAAAATCGAATTTTTAGAGGTCCCCATAAGAAAAGAGCCGTCCGTCATTTCGCGACGCTCCATTCCGGCTTTTTTAACAACGGCTACTGTCATCAAAAACCGGAATGGCGATTATGGCAGACACGCACAATTTATTTAGGGTTGGCGCGGCGGTAGAATGATCTCGATATTTCGGAACGCAACGGGACCGTGATTGCCTTGAAACATCAGCGGACCGGTTGCGGCTTCTCGAGCTGTGAGTCCGCCGCCAGTCGATCCTTCCACTTCAACGTTTTCCTGCACGAGTACACCGTTGAGCACGACCCTCTTGAAGAGTGCGTTGGCGATCTTGTTTCCCTCGCGGTCGAACTTGGGAGCAACGAATTCGATTTCATACGTTTGCCACGTTCCCGGCACGCCTGAGGCATTACGTGAAGGAGCGGCAGCACTGTAAATTGCGCCCATGTCTCCTTGTCCGAGTCGTGCGTCCGGTGCCTTAGCGAAACTGTCCTGAATCTGGACCTCGTATTCTCCCATGAGATAGACCCCGCTGTTTGAGCCTCTCGTGATGAGGAATTCCAATTTTACGGTGCAATCGCCAAATTTTTCTTCGGTGTAGATGTCAACACCTTTGCGCGGCTCGCGGTTCCAGGCGGTTCCGACCATATTGCTGAGGGTACCTGGTTCGTCTACCCTCAGGGGAAGAAGTTCAAACGTCGTTGCGTCGGCTTTGAGCACGCCAACTTGCCAGCAGTTTTCCCAACTGCCTTTGAAGTTCCAACCGTCGAGGTTGACACCGTTAAACGGCTTCGTGACGGTCTGTTCCGCTGCCGGAAGCACGGAGCCTAACGTAAACATCATCACGGTAAGTAGCAGGAAATTTCGTTTCATGAGATCATTTTGGAAAAAGGGAAACTATTGCGGCGTACCTCAATCAACGGCGTACCGCTGTTCTCTATTCTACAAAGCACGTCCGCCGTTGTCAAGCGAACCGTAGTAGATGTCCAGTAGCGACTGTGTTTCGGTCAAGATCTCTTACACCATTTTTTCTTTCCCTTCATGAAGGGAAAGGAAAAACTCACTTTACGTGATGTTACCAACTTTGCCCTAAACGGCAAATGGTTATCATACAAGACGTGCAAGATTGCGTTTTTGCCATGAAAGCCGGAGGCGTAACGGAGTGTAGCGACCGGATCAATCCCGGAGTACCGGCTAAATATCCGGTCGCTGCGCGTTGCTACGCTCCCGGCTTTCATTAAACTTGCACGCCTACTGACGTGGGCGTTTTCCTATTTGTTTTTTCCGTTATACTTACCTCTATGGATAGCCGTTTTCGTCCCTCTATTAATGCAGTACGTTTCCGGCAGCGGATTCAGCGGACTCTGAACTACGCCGTCTGGGGACTCCTCGCCGCCGCACTCGTTGCACTGCACTTGCCGGTACTTGCTGTTGTGATCTTTGCCGCAAGCATCCTCATCGGCTTTGCCCGTTCGTACTCTCCCGCGTCGGCAGCCCGGCTGATTGATAAGCATCACCAACTCAAAGACCGTATTCTGACGGCTATCGCTCTGCTTCGCCGCAACCATCACACGCCGATGGAACAACTCCAAATCGAAGATACAGCCGAACATGTTGCGATTGTGCAGCCGCAAACGGTTTATCCGATACGGCTTCCGAAAATGTTTTGGATTGTCCTCATCGTTTTCGCTCTCAATGTTGCCGGAACGACAATCATGCAGCATTGGTCTTCCGGCGGTGCGGAAGCGGCAGTTCAAACGGCACTGACAGATGAGTACGTTCTCCTTTTGGAAGAAATTGCCGCAAAGACCGAAGAACTCGCGCAAATGCACATCGATGAACAATCGTTGCCCGAACTTTCTGAACAGTTAAAAACATTGACACACAGATTTGAGACGCTGAAGATGGACACAAGAGAAACGCTTCTGACTCTCTCCGAAATGGAAGATGCGTTTCAGTCCGCCTTGGATGCGTTGCGGTTGGAAACGATGGATGAGTTGTTGCAGAACCTCGCAAAGACATTTGAACTTGCCGATCAAACCTTGCCTATCAGTGCGGCACTCGAACAAGGGGATTACGGTCAGGCGGCATTGGAATTGAAAAAGTTGGATGCCGAGTCGTTGGAGTCTCTGTCGCAACCGGAGCGGAATGCGATGTCGGAGCAGATGCAGGCAATCGCAGAGAGTGCCGAGGAGCAAAATCAGAAGCCGTTGCAAGAGGCTGCGCAAGCGATGTCCGATGCTCTCAAAGAAGGAGATAGCGAGGCGGGCAAAGCGGCTGCGGATGCGTTGGCAAACGAGGTGGAGCAGCACGGAATACGAATGGACATCGGCAGGCAACTTGCGATACAACAGACGGCATTGGCAGAGATGAAGGCGGAAGACGGAATGGCGATGAGCGGCGGAAAGGGCACCGAGAAATCGGAAAAGGACGGCGAAACATGGGGCAGCGGAACGGCAGGAGATCCTCAAACGGGACAGGAAACGCAACTGGAATCGGAACGGCAGCAGCAGTTGTTGACAGGAATGTTGGGAGACGAAGGAGACTCGCTCAAGGAAATGTTGGAGTCGCAGGAGATGACAGAGTCGCAGAGTTTTCGGCAATATCGGGAGCAGTTTCACAATTACGAGAGGATGTCGGAGGCGGTGCTCGACACCGAACCGATACCGTTGGGACAACGGCATGTCATTCGGCGGTATTTTGAGTCAATCCGTCCCAGTATGGAGTGATTAGACATGTTGCATAACCTCGTCGCGCCCTTCCTGTTTTTACGGGAAGGACGGAGTTAAGGAACCGGTCTAATGACTGCTGCACCCCAAATGTCCAAATATCCAACACCTATCTGCGAACAGGTTCTCTTGATGGTCGGATGACTTGCGGCGGATTTTTTAAGCGATACACAATCTCTAAGAGCAATCGGTTTTCCATTGCTGCATCCCTTTCGATGATGAACCAACCGACCGAACTCGGATCGACACCAATTTGATCGGCAAATTCATCGGCATTGTCCTGAAATCGCAAATTGGACGCATTTGCAGCCGCACGGAGCGGTTGGGCATTATCCTCCAATTCCTTGAAGACCCTCGCATCAATAGTGTATCCGCCGGTTTCCGGGATGATATGGACTTCGACACGGCGGCGGATCGTTTGTAATGTGCTGTCGAAACGTTCAGAGAATCCTACAGAATCGGCATGCCAAAATTCGGCAAGCGAAGCCCCTATTTTAGGCTTCGTCTCGATGTGTCCTTCGGTCAAAACGTTACCATGAAGCCGAATGGGGATTTCACGTTCAATTTCGAAGTGAGTGTCGATAACATCAACGACAATCGCCCACAGAAATTCATGATCGTAATTTTCGACGAATATCGGATTGTGCGACTGCGGAGCGTTTAACCGCCACGAAAACTCGCGCATACTTAAAGGTTCGTAGGACGCACAACCAACGGAGAACAACAAAGTTGTTCCGAGAAGCAGTATTCCTGAATGGTTATACATTTATTGAGGCAAGACACGAAAACCCGACGACGTATTCTCATGAAATTTTCGATTTCACGCAATAGCAGTTTTGCGGATACCTGTGCACCGCACAAAACGAACATTCCCAAAGAGCCGGAAGTGCAGCACAGTGAATTGCTCTTTACAGCGTTACTGTTATTGTGTAGCATTTGCCGTTCGGGTCGGTTTCAGACAGACAATTCCGATGGATCGGCGACAATTTTTAGTATCTTCGGCAGGGTTCCTCTTTGCTGGGTTGGGAGGTTGCGGGACTGTGCCACCGGAACTGCAATTTGCCGATACCGAAGGAACCGTTACCCAGGGATTGAAGGAAAGCGCAACTTCACTCTTCGGCAACACTCCTGGCAAACCCTTACTCCGCTATCGCTTCAAAAAGGGGCAGGAACTGCGCTGGTGTGTGCTGCACACACTTCATATGAAAAACATTATCGGCGGCGTTGAAGAAAATATCGACACGAGAAGCCGATCCGTCAAAATTTGGAAGACCCTTGATGTCAATGCGGAGGGAGCAGCAACCTTTGAGTACCGGGTCGAAGACATAGACTTGCATCGGGCACAAACAGGACACGACGATGCCGCCTATAACAGCCGCCGGGACGCAGTCATTCCGCCGGAATTCGCTAATCTGGAAGGGAAAATTGGTGTCCCGTTGGCTCTTATCAGAATCGGCACCCAAGGACTAACAACGAGAGAACCGCTTCTGGAATATCACGGAGCACTCTCGGAAAACCGAATTGTCATCCCGTTGCCGGACGAACCGATTGAACCCGGAATGTCATGGTCAGAGGCGGACTTAATAGACCTTCCGCTGCCGGATCGAACCGTAAAAAAAATTAGAATCCGGCATGAATTTACCCTGGAAAATCTTTATAGCGGTTTAGCGGCAATCAAATTTGCCACGATTACTTTTACTCCTCTGACACCAAGGGAAGAAACGCAACTCTTCGATAATTTTCGAGTGGGAACTATGGATCTCGATTTGGATGCGGGACATTTTATTCGGCAACAGTCAACCATTGACAGATTGGTGGTCGGTTTCCACGGAACATCAGACAGTATCCGGTATCTCTCTCGGGTAACGGAGTGTTGCTGTGGTCGCCGAGCATGCGAGATTTGCAGTACCTGAAGATTGTCTTGCAAACGGGGGCAAATTGGACGTTTGGGCTTTGCGTTCTTCCTTGCGTTCCCGGCGGTAAATTTTTTGGCTCTATTCCGTTTTTGGGTTGGTTGGTGGCGATGGTGTTCAATCGGGCAAAATTACGGCGAAATTACCAGAAAACTCACGAAAATGTACAAAACAGTCAATTTATTTTCAGTGTTTGGGTAAAAT
>Ga0099364_10012806_pt1 | contig 11288 bp, 10 predicted proteins | sample TergutTh196P3_FD_73070 | JGI IMG/M metagenome (GOLD analysis project Ga0099364, IMG submission 73070) | Microcerotermes parvus P3 segment gut microbial communities from Pointe-Noire, Republic of the Congo - Th196 P3 | ecosystem: Host-associated > Arthropoda: Insects > Digestive system > Gut ...
TGAACGGCGAAGCTCGTCTAATTTATAATTTTTTATATTTACTCCGTCAAGTAAAATCTCGCCTTTCTGAATATCATAAAAACGCCCCATAAGATTGATAATCGTGGACTTGCCCGAACCTGTCGCGCCGACGAAAGCTACGGTATCGCCTGCATTTATTTTGAAGCTCATGCCTTTTAAGACCCATTCCCAGTCTTTTTCCTGTTCAGGCAAGCCAATAATATCAGCCCCTACGTTCTGCGTCGCGTCTCGCCCGAAGGTTTCATCTTTTTTCACATACGCGAACCATACGTTTTTAAATTCTATCTCGCCTTTGATTGCCGGAACGCTTTCGCCTGCCTGCATATTTTCTTCAAATTCTTGCGTATCCAAAAGCTCAAAAATGCGTTCGGCTGACACGCGCCCGGCTTGTATAGTCGTATACTTGTCAGCTAAATCATTGATAGGATGAAAAAATCTTCTTGAATATGTGATAAAAGCGTATAAAACGCCGAATTCTAAATCGCCGCCCAATATACTGCGCGCGGTGAACCATATTAAAACAGATATTACAAGATTATTTATAAACTCATTCGACGGTCTGAAAATCGCGTTAAGATATACGCCGCGAACGCTCGCTTTATTATATTCCCGGTTTAACTTATCATATTCCGCATATTTTTCGCTTTGCCGGTTAAAGATTTGGACAAGTTTCATGCCCGATATATTTTCGGCGAAAAATGCGTTGATTTGCGCGATAAGAGAACGCACCCATCTGAAGTTTTTCTTAGCGTAATAATTAAATAAAAATGTTATCGCGATAATAAGCGGCAGTATGCAGAAATTCACAAGCGCGATATTAGGATTTATCATAAGCATAGTTATAACAATACCGATGAGCATGAATATATCTTTGAATAAATCTATGATAACACCCGAATAAAGTTCGCTGATAGCCTCGACGTCGTTGGTAACACGCGTCAAAACGCTGCCGGTAGAGTTCCTGTCAAAAAATTTAAGCGACATTTTCTGAACGTGCGAGAATACTTGTATCCTTATCTTGTGTATGATTTTCTGTCCGGTATAGTTGAGCAGGTTTACCTGAACATACTGCAAAGCCGGTCCTAATATACTGAAAAACAAATATGCCCCGCCGAGAAAATAAATATTTACGGATTCGTCTCTTTTAGTTATAAAATCGTCGATTATAATTTTAGTTATATATGGGTTAATCAAATCGGCGATAATTATGACAAGGGCGAGAAGCATAGATAATAGAAGCAGGGGAATGGCATTTTTAAAATATGCCAGCATCCTGAACCAGATATTTTTTTTGCTTTTGTCAAGTTTTACTTCAGTATAATTGGGCGTGAATTTTTCTTTTTTATTCACCCGAATCACCTCCGCTACCGAAAAATCCCCGCGTCTGCGGCAATTCTTCTTTTTTATCTTCTTTTTTCAGTTTTTTTGCGTCGCCGTAAATCGCGTTTTCAATAGCCTGCTTCTCGTGCAGTTTAAAATATTCACCGCGTGCTGCGAGCAAATTATCGTGATTACCGCGCTCGATTATTTTGCCTTTGTCAAGATAAATAATCTCGTCGGCATTTTTTACAGTGGATATTCTGTGAGATATTATTATGCCGGTCCGGTTATTTAAAATTTGCTTTATGTTGGATAAAATCTGTTCTTCCGTGTGAGTGTCCACAGCGGATAAACTGTCGTCCAGAATTAATACGGCAGGGTCTTTGACTACGGCGCGTGCGATTGAAACGCGCTGTTTTTGTCCGCCGGACAGAGTAATGCCGCGTTCGCCTATGACGGTTTCGAAATCGGCGGGGAATCCCATGATATTTTCATATACGCACGCTAATTTAGACGCGTCGATTACGGCTTCTTTCTTTATGATTTCATCGAAAAATTTTATATTCGTGTTAATCGTCGTCGCGAACAAAAAATTATCCTGCGGCACATAGCCTATATTTTTGCGGAGCGCGTGCGTTTCGCGTTTATTTATATCTGTACCGTCAAGAAAAATTTTACCGTCCGGTATTTTATATAATTTTAATAATAAGTTCATGAGCGTCGTTTTTCCGGAGCCTGTCGTTCCGATTATGCCGAGACTTTTTCCCGGTTCTATATTTATGTTAATATTTTCGAGTACGTTTTTTTCAACGCCCGGATATTTAAAGTCAAGACTTTTTATTTGAACGAAGCCGTCTTTTATTTCGTTTGAAACAGCGTCCGGCGGGTCTATAATATCGCTTTGCGCTAAAAATATTTCTTCAAGCCTGTTCATTGACGCGAACGCGCGCTGCCAGATTTCGACGATTCTGCCCAAGTGGCTGATAGGCATGACCATCATGCCGAAATATGTGTTGAACACAACGAAATCGCCTAAATTTATATAGCCTCTGACAGTAAAAACCGCGCCGAAAACTAAAATAAACGCGAAGCATACGCCGAAGCTCAGGTGAATAACGGGGCTTACGAGCGCGGAAGTCCTGACGTAGCTCATCTGAAGCCGGAATCTTTCCTCGCTGGCTTTCTCCAATTTTTTTATTTCGGCTTCTTCCTGCACATAGCCCTTGACAATTCTTATACCGGAAATATTTTCCTGAATCTTATCGCTCAAATCCGCGAACGCGTTCTGCACAAGCCTGAATTTAAGCCTGATTTTTTTACGCAGAAAAATAATCGTCACAGTCGCTATAACGACGGGAATAAGAGCGACGAAAGTTAATGTCAAATTTATAGTGGTAGCCATGACTATTATAGTGGACGCGTTTATAAGCACGCCTTCGACCAAAAAAACGAAGCCCATCGCAAACGCCATTCTGACCGCGCCCAAATCGTTTATCACGTAAGACATAAGGTCGCCGGTTTTGTTGGCGTTATAAAATTTCGGCGGCAGAGTTTGCAAGTGTCCGAAAAGTTTGGAGCGCATGAAGCACTCTATATCTCTTGATTTGCCGATAATAATAGAACGGAACATGAATTTCAAGCCCAGCAAAAGAACGGCAAGGGCGAGCATAAGCCCTGACAGTCTGAAAATCGCATCGGCGGTGAGCGATACTTCTTCGTGCGTACTGTCAAGCGCGTTTGTGATATAGCCCAGAATACGCGGGATAATAACCGCAATGACGCATGATAAAACAAGGGCAGACAGTCCGAGAATATATTTTGGGATATGCTTAGCGATATATTCACTGAAAATCATTTTTAAAATCATTTTTTGCTTATCACCTCTTTTTTTATTAATTTTATTATATTTTAACATAATAAAATTAAAATAAAGTGAAATATCAAGGGTTATTTTATAAATTTTGTTAAAAGAAATAACACAATATAGTCTTGACTTTTCTTTATTTTTGGGTTATAATGTTACAGTAAATTAGTAAATAATTGCGCGGAAAATGGATAGAGGTGATTTTATGCCGCTGACTTTCAGAGGGGGTATTCATGTAGATGAAAATAAAAACGCGCGGAAAAGCCGAATAGAAATATATCCCGCGCCGCAGTTTGTCAGTATTCCAACGTCACAGCATATCGGAACGCACGCCGAGCCTATCGTTAAAGCCGGCGATACGATTGACAAAGGGCAGATGATTGCGTCTTTTCCCGAAGGAGCCGGATTGTCTTGCCCGGTTCACTCCAGCGTTTCCGGAAAAATCGCGGCGATAAAACAAGGTAATCTGCAAACTGGCATCATAACTGATATTATAATAATAGAGAATGACAATGAGGACAGGTTGCATGAAAGCGTCCGTCCGTTCGGTAAAAAAATAAATGAAACAAGCGCGGAAGAAATTATAGAGATTATAAAGCAAGCCGGCATTGCGGGATTGGGCGGCGCGACTTTTCCGGCTTATGCGAAGATACAGTCTGCAATGGGCAAAGTAAGCGCGCTGATAATAAACGGGGCGGAGTGCGAGCCGTATATAACGGCTAACCACAGGCTGATGATTGAACAGCCGGAATTAATAATAAACGGCGTGAAAATATTATTAAAGGCTCTTGGCTTGAAAAAAGGCTGTATAGCGATAGAAGACAACAAGCTGAACGCTATGGAAGCAATCGCAGCCGCCGCGAAAAAAAGCAAACTGATAGAAATAAAAGCTCTAAAGACTAAATACCCGCAAGGGGATGAACGCCAGTTGATTTATGCTGTCACGGGTAAAGAAATCCCGGCGGGGAAACTTCCCGTGGATTTGGGTTGCGTGGTTTTTAACGTCGAAACCTGCGCCGCAATCTGCCGCGCATTTACAGAAGGTATGCCGTTGATTGACAGAATCGTAACTGTTGACGGCGACTGTATTGTCAAGCCGAAAAATTTAAAAGTCCCGATAGGCACGCCTGTGTCTGAAATAATAAATTACTGCGGACTGAAAAGAGAACCGAGCAAAATTATAAAAGGCGGCGCAATGATGGGCATAACGGCGTTTGAAATAGATACGCCGGTCATAAAAGGCACGACAGCCGTGCTTGTTTTTTCGGACAAAAAGATGCACAGGCATACTTCGGAGTGTATACGCTGCGGCAAATGCTCCGATATTTGCCCGATGCGCTTGCAGCCCTTATATATCGCGATGTTTTCGCAGAAAGAAGATTTGCCGTCGTGTGAAAAATATGACGTAACGAGCTGCGTAGAATGTGGCTGCTGCCAGTATATCTGTCCGGCAGGCGTACCGATAGTCCAGTCAATTAAAACGGCGAAAGGGCATATTTTAGAAAACAGGCTTAAGGAAAAACTTATCGCGCAGGCAAAAGAACGCGAGATTATGACGACCGCGGCTACCGAATACACAGGAAGAGCGGCGGCGGCGCGCCACGGTCACGCGCACCATCACGATGAATCAAGCGAGGCAGGGGACGGGAACGAAGAATAAACAGGTAAGAGGGCTGTAGTGTATGAACGATAACGAAAATAATAACGAGAATATAAAACGCAAAATAAAATTATCGCCGGATAAATTACTGATCGCCTCGTCATCTCCGTATATCAGGCACGGAGAAACTACGGCAGCTATAATGTCGCGCGTTTTAATCGCGCTGCTGCCCGCGTTTGTCTGGTCTGTAGTCGTTTTCGGCTCCCGAGCGGCAACGCTGACGGTTATATCTGTAATAAGCTGTGTGATGTTCGAGTTTTTATATCAGAAAATAATGCGTAAACCTGTTAGAATAGGCGATTTATCTGCGGCTGTAACCGGAGTATTAATCGCTTTTAATTTGCCTGTGAATACGCCGCTTTGGGCGCCGGTTGCCGGAAGCGCATTCGCGATAATTATAGTAAAGCAGTTATTCGGCGGAATAGGCAAGAACATAGTAAACCCCGCAATAGCGGCGCGTGTATTTTTGTTTTTATCGTTTAATTTCATGGCGGTGTTCCATGATATAAAAGAACCGAAATTACCGGCTCTTGAGATGAACCCGGACATGATAATCGGCGCGACGCCGCTTGTATATTTAAAAGAAGGCACCCCGCCGCCGTCCGTCAGCCTTTTAGATATGTTTCTGGGACAGCACGGCGGTTCACTCGGTGAAGTGTCGGCATTGCTGCTTCTTGCCGGAGGCATATATTTAATGATACGCAAAGTCATAACATGGCATATACCTGTAAGTTTTATGGGCGTTGTTGCACTTATATCTTATTTAGCACCGAGAGGCGTAGACCTTATCGAATTTACGGCAAGCCAAGTATTGACAGGGGGGCTGATACTCGGCGCAATATTTATGGCTACGGATTACGTTACAAGCCCGATAAGCACTTCGGGAAAATTGATATTCGGCGTGGGCTGCGGTCTTATTACGATATTTATAAGATATTTCGGAATTTATCCGGAGGGCGTTTCTTTCGCAATCATGATTATGAACTTGCTTGTCTGGTACATAGACAAGCTGACAAAACCAGTAAAATTCGGAGGTGGTTCAAAAAATGCAGGAAAACCAAAATAGTCAGGATAATATGGACGTAAATTCAGAAGAAACAGAAAATAATAACGAAATAAATAGTATAGAGCCTGAACAGCCTGAAAATCAGGAAAGTTTAAATATATCAGAAAATGATGAAAGTCCGCCGTCGGCAGAAGAAATAATAAAATCTGATTCTATGCTTAAAACTGCTGTTGTTCTGGGAGTTCTTACGTTTATAGCCGCGCTTGTATTATCTGTTTTAAATTCGGTAACAGCTCCGGTTATCGCGGAAAGGCTTAAATCGGATAGGGAAGAATATGTAAAAAATATGTTCGGGAGCGAGGCGGTCACGGAGGAATTGCAGGATTACGAAGATTTATATTTAAATTATGACGCTCAGATAATTAATATTTTAGTTGTTTGGAGTAATTCGGACAAAGAAACGCGTGCGGGATATTGCGTGACAGTTTCGCCGCTAGGGTTCACGGGTAATATTGATATGCTCGTGAGTGCGGACGCGGACGGCGCAGTTATAGACACTGTAGTTTTAAATATGAGCGAAACGCCGGGAATAGGAACTAAAATAAACGAAGATGATTTTAAAAATCAATTTATAGGTAAATCTCTGTACGATGTTAATACTGTTGAAATGACAGCGGGCGCGACTGTAAGCGCGAAAGCATTTTTAAGAGGCGTGAACGCAGCTCTTGCCGTTGTTCGTGATATTTTTGCGGAGATAACTGAACCTGATTATTATGACGGGTTTGATGAAAACGAAGATTATTTCGGGGAGGAATGATTTTTTTGAACATAAAAAAAATTGCGGAAGAAGGACTGCTGACGCAGAACCCGCTGTTTATTCAAATACTGGGGATTTGCCCGGCGCTTGCAACGACGACCGGCGTTATAAACGGCATAGGCATGGGTTTTTCCACAAGTGCGGTTCTTGCTTTTTCTAATCTTTTGATTTCGCTTCTGCGAAAGTTTGTTCCGAAGCAAGTAAGGTTGGCTTGTTATATAGTTATAATATCTGTGTTTGTCACCGCGCTTGAAATGCTGTTAAAAGCGTATATTCCGGCACTTGACAAGTCGCTGGGCGTTTTTATTCCGCTGATTGTCGTGAACTGCATAATATTCTCGCGCGCGGAGTCGTTCGCTTCAAAGAATGACCCGGTAAGCTCGTTTCTTGACGGCGCGTTCATGGGACTCGGATTCGCGCTTGCGTTATTTTTTCTCTCGGCAGTGCGTGAGATTATCGGAACGGGAACATTCGCGGGTATTCAGGTTATACAGCCTGATTACGCGGTAAAAATGGTCGTTTCGCCTCCGGGCGCGTTTATTGTTCTGGGAATATTAATCGCGGCGTTTAAAAGCGTCATGCAATTTATAAATAAGCGCAAAGAGAAAGCGGGTGGATAAAATATGGGTGAAATTTTTATGATTATGATTGCCGCCGTTTTAACCGAGAATTTTGTACTGGTTAAATTTTTAGGAATATGCCCGTTTTTGGGCGTTTCCGAAAAGCCGTCTGCCGCGCTCGGAATGGGTATGGCTGTGACTTTTGTGATGACGGTTTCATCGGTTGCGGCATGGCTTGTTTATAATTTTATATTGGTGCCGTATGAGCTTGAATATCTGCGGACGATTGCGTTTATTCTGATAATCGCGTCACTTGTGCAATTAATAGAAATGTACATGAAAAAATATTTCACCGCGCTGTATCAAGCATTGGGGATATTTCTGCCGTTGATGACAACGAACTGCGCGGTCATGGGCGCGGCTTTGATAAGCACGGACAGGGAATATAATTTAATTAAAAGTATTGTATACGGAACATTTTCGGCAGTGGGGTTCACGCTCGCGGTAGTTATATTCGCGGGGATGCGTGAGCGGATGAATTTCGCTAATCCTCCGGAGGTTTTTAAAGGTACGCCGATAGCTTTGGTCGCGGCGGGTTTGTTGGCGATGGCTTTCGCGGGTTTCAGAGGCATAGAAATTGTGTTTTAATAGGGGAAGATTGATATGAATATAATATGGGCTGTGGTATGGTTTTCTGTCCTTGGACTTGGTTTCGGGGCGGTACTTGCGGTAGCGGGTAAAAAATTTTCGGTCGAATCAGACCCGAAAATTGACCTTATAACTGATATTTTACCCGGAGCGAACTGCGGCGGGTGTGGATTTGCGGGTTGTGAAGCGTTTGCGGCGGGCATCGTCAAAGGTGAAGCTGAGATGGACGCGTGTCCGGTTGAAGGAGATGTAATTCCGGAGAAAATTTCTGTAATTATGGGAAAACCGATAGAAAAGCCGAGCATTAGGTACAGAGCGCAGGTAATGTGCAGCGGAACCAATGATTTGGCTAAACATAAATATAGATATGTCGGTATTCATGATTGCATATCGGCAAACAGGCTTGCAGGCGGGGATAAGGCTTGCCCTAACGGTTGTTTAGGATACGGAACCTGTATGAAGCATTGTAAATTTGACGCTATACGCATGGTAAACGGCGTTGCTGTCATAGATTATGATAAATGCAAGGCGTGCGGGGTATGCGCTATTGGCTGTCCGAAAAAACTGATAAAATTGATACCGTTTGACGCTACGCATTGGGTAGGCTGTATACCGTCCGGTAAAGGCGCGGTTACGAAATCTTATTGTAATATCGGGTGTATCGCGTGTAAAATATGCGAAAAAAAATGCCCGAAAGACGCTATTCACATAACGGCGTCCGCCGCGTTTATAGATTATGATAAATGCACGAGTTGCGGCGACTGCGAAATGGCTTGCCCGCGGCGCGTTATCTGGTCTAATATATCCCAAATTAAAGAAGGAATCGTGAGGGATAAAGAAAGCGTAGACTATGAAACGGGTTCACCTGATGAAAATTGAAAAATTCCCCGTTTGTTTTACACATACGGGGAATTTTTTCAAAAAATTATATAAGTTGTTATCTCCATCTCCAACGGGGGCGGCGTCTACCGAAAATCTGCTGTAAAAATAAAATTCTGAAAATATCCGAAAGCGCGCCGCGGTCGTAGCCTCTCCAACCGCCGTAGCCGTGATGTCTGCCTCCGCCGAACTCATAAATCGTCGGAACAGCTTCGCCAAGCGTGTCTGCCGAAGCGGGAGCGTCAGTTTCCGTGCGTCTTATTGCTTCATCTGTCATTTGCCGGAGCAAATCTTCGTTCAGGTAAATCTCGCCGTGATTTTTTTCCATATCTTTGATTAACTGGTCTGTTATAGGAGCAAATTTTTTATATACATCAGGGTATAAATGCTCGTCGCTTTCGCGCATATTCATGTTCATCATTATTTTTAATCTCTCTTTTCTTTAAAATTTAAAATATGTTTCGACTTTGGATAAATCCAGCGTCTGATATTATAATATGCGAAGCCTGAAAATATTGCTACAGGTCATTCTTGTATTGGTAATATTGTCCAAAAGTATAGGCAAAATTTGGTTATATTGCATATTGCAATATTTTTTCAAATATGATATAATGTATATTAATAAAATTAGTTTCTGCGCAGGATTGATTTTATTAAAGCAAGGTGTAAATTTTTATTTAATTAAGAAAGGATAAGTGTGCATAGTTATGAAAAAAGTAAAATTTCTTAAATTAAAGTGCATTATATTTGCGTTGATGGTTTTATGTACAACAATAGTGCTTGCTGTGCCGGGTGATTTTGACGAACATGGAAATGAATCTGGTCATCAGGAACATGAGCATAGCGAGAATTGTATATATTATTGTGTGCTTGACTTTGATAATGATGCTGCCGTACCTAGGTATGTACCTCCTGTATCGCTGTTTGAACAACTCATACTAGGATTTGAATATGACCAACTCGTACCAATATCGGAAGAAGAATTGCAGGAATTGCAAAAGATTATAGAAGAATCTGGACTGCCTTTATTGGATGAAAACTTAATTGATGGGGGTATATCTGTCTTATCAGCGTGTCCGCCGCATACGACTTTTCAGACAACTTTAAACATACAAGATGGCTGTATAACATATCATTATAACGCACTTGTTTGTACAAAATGTGCTGTGCCGATAATGATGGCATTGCAGGGTAGTTCAGGTTCACATTCATGGTCTGTAGGTTGGTGTGGACAAACCTGCACATCATGCGGCAAAGTTGAGATGTTCCACTTGCCTAGTGGATGTTGGTATTGCAAGTAATTTTTAAGTTATAAATTAGTAGAAGAAACATCTGCATCTGTGGGTGTTTCTTCGTATTCGCTAAAAGTTAATCAAATTGATACAAATTTGCCCCAAATTTATTATAAATTTCATGGGAAATTTTTTTTTGTATATATTATAATATAAAATATAAATAAAATATATAATTATAGGGAAAGGACTGACTGAGAAAATGGAAAATGAAAAATTAATATATATCGCGGACGACGAAGCACACGTAAGGGATTTGATAAAAAGTTTTCTTGAAAAAGATAATTACGTGATAGAGGCGTTTGAAACCGGCGATGATTTATATAAGGCTTTTAATAAAAAAAAGTGCGATTTGGTTATACTTGATATAATGATGCCGGGTACCGACGGTTTAACAATCTGCACGAAAATCAGGCAGGTCAGCGATGTTCCGATTATAATATTGACGGCGCGTGACAGCGACGCCGATTATGTAGCCGGAATAACTCTGGGCAGCGATGATTATTTCACGAAACCTTTTTCACCCATGCAACTTGTAATGCGCGTACGCGCAATATTCAGACGCATAGAAATGGATAAAAAAACACCTTTAAATCAAGTGCTAAATTATTCTGATATAGAAATAAATTTAGCAAGCAAAACAGTAACAAATCAAAAGACAGGCGAAGAAATACAGTTGACGCCGAACGAATTTAATTTGCTTGTATATTTGATGGAAAATCAGAACAGGGCAGTTTCACGCGATGAATTGCTGGATAAAATCTGGGGATTTTCGGCTGATATAGAAACGCGGGTTGCCGATGATACATTCAAGCGTCTGCGCAAGAAACTCTCGCAGACTGATTTAATTGTCGACACTGTGTGGGGTTTCGGATTCAGATTAAAAGAGAAAGAGAAATAAAGAGAGAAATAATATGCAGAGATTAAAAACAGGCATAGCGTTCAGAATGTTTATCCTGATGATATTGTTTATCGCGTTAATTTTCACGGCGATTTTCGCGAGTTTCAGATATTTCATGAACGATTATATCCGCAGGGATATGACAAGTCAGCTTGAGATTGCCGTGCAGGACGTTGAAGTCAGATATTATTCAGAGATAAGCCAGAGGCTGCCGTATATTATTGCAAGTCAATGGGTGCCTGTTGACGGCAGGCTTATGCTTCAGCGCGAACGGCAAATCAATTATCAGAAAATCTCGGAGATTATAATGCGTTCGATTA
>Ga0099364_10012807_pt1 | contig 11287 bp, 10 predicted proteins | sample TergutTh196P3_FD_73070 | JGI IMG/M metagenome (GOLD analysis project Ga0099364, IMG submission 73070) | Microcerotermes parvus P3 segment gut microbial communities from Pointe-Noire, Republic of the Congo - Th196 P3 | ecosystem: Host-associated > Arthropoda: Insects > Digestive system > Gut ...
TAAAATTAATTTTATACCGTCTACTTCATCTAAAAAATAAGAATGTATATGCCCGCAGAGTATGTACTTAATTTTTTCTTTAAATGGTGAGATTATTTGAAGAACCTTGTCCCATTCTTCGGTACTTACAGAATTCTTGATAATTTTATTCGGTGGTGGTATATGGAAGGCCAGGACTATATTGTCCCGTTCATATTTTAAAGCCCGTTGCAGCAAATCCAGGGTTTCCTGACTAAAAACCCGCCTGGAATTGTCCAGTACTATAAGGAGAAGATTGGAATTATATAAAAAATAATCTTTTTTTCCGAAAAATGCTTCATAATCCAGGGTATCGTGATTACCGGCGAGGATATAAACCGGCTTTTCTATAACTGCATCTGCCATTTCAACTACATTTTTATAGAAGCGGTTTGTGCCGTTAGGTACCAGGTCTCCGCCGATAAGCATAAAATCACCGGCGGCTTCAAGGCAGGCCGCATTAAAAATACTCATGATTTCAACGCCCAGGCCATCGCAGCCGGGATCACCTATAAATGTAAAACCTTTGATGGGACCTATTTCTATATTATCTCTTTCAATTTTTTCCATAATGCTACGATTATAATGCAGACAATGTTATAATGGAAGTTGATTTTTTGTTATTCGATATAGATTACAGTAGAATAATTTGACAGGATTTTATCAGAAGTAAGTAACGATGTACCTTCCGCTTTAGCTTGAGCCAGCAGGATTCGATCAAAAGGGTCTTTATGGATTTGCGGTAAATCTGTAACTAATAAAGTATGCTGGCATGTAATATTTAGTTCTAAATAACCATTGTTTAAAAGTCCTTTATACAATGCAAAGGGATCTATTTGAAAATCAGGACGGTTTAACCCTTTTTTTATTACTACTTCCCAAATACTGGCAGAACTGAAATAAAGTTCATTGTCATTATTTAAAAAATAAGGCATGGCATTTTCCGGCAGGGTATCTGCAGCTGCCCATAATAGAAGATGGGTGTCTATAAGTAATTTCATAGAATTTTGTTTTACACTCCTATGCTTCAAAAAGATCAGTTATTTCACTTTGTCCCATGCGGTTAAAATCCGCAGGAACTGATATTTGCCCTTTAAGAAAACCAATCCGCTTTTGATTGGTATTTTGAAGGCTATAGGGAATAACTTTTACCATTGGTTTACCGGCTTTGGCTATTACAAACGCTTCCCCATTAATTGCTTTTTCTATTAGCGCTGATAAATGAGTTTTTGCGAAATGAATATTGTATTGCTGCATAAAAAACCCCTAAACTAAGTCTATAAACTAAGTTTATATGAAAACAAACTTATTGTCTAGTGTTTACGGAATTTTATTAACTCGTTATAATGGGTTGGACCTTTATTTAGGAGGAATCTATGACATCAAAAGAACGCATAGGACGCATTTTTAACCACCAGGAAGCCGATCGAGTTCCCATTACAGATTCGCCCTGGGCTGGAACTTTGGCAAGGTGGAAAAAGGAAGGCATGCCGGCGGATATTGATTGGCGTGATTATTTAAATGTGGACAAGATTGAATCAATCCGGCCCGACATTAGCCCCCGCTATGAAAAAAAGATAATAGAGGAAACAGAAGATTATACAATTGCTACTACTGAATGGGGTGTTACATTAAAATCATTTAAAGTGTTAGATTCAACTCCTGAGTTTTTGGGATATAAGATCAATACTCCGCAAAAATGGGAAGAAGCTAAAAAGCGTATGACTATATCCAGGGACAGAATAAACTGGGATCGTTTAAAAAAAGTTTACCCCCTGTGGAAAAAAGAAGGCCGTTGGGTTCAAGGAATTTTTTGGTTTGGTTATGATGTGCTTCATTCACACATGGCCGGTACCGAAACTACACTTATAGCGATGCTGGAAGATCCCGATTGGTTTTCTGATATGGTAAATACATATCTTGATAGTTCAATAGCTCATTTCAATATGATTTGGGATGAAGGTTACCATTTTGACAGCATGTTCTGGTACGATGATATGGGATATAAACTAAGGACCTTTTTTTCTGAGGAACTGTATGTAAATCTGCTTAAACCTGTGCATAAAAGGGCAATTGACTGGGCACATGACCGCGGCATTAAAACCCACCTCCATTCATGCGGTAATATCATGCCTTTTGTACCCCATCTAGTGGAAATCGGCCTTGATGCGCTTAACCCCATCGAAATAAAAGCAGGTATGGACATTAAATACATTAAAAAGAATTATGGCGATAAGCTGGTATTACATGGCGGTATAGATGCGCTGCTGCTTGATAAAAAAGAAAAGGTTATACCCTATATCGAAGAATTAGTTCCCATGCTAAAAGAAAAAGGCGGGTATATTTTTTCTTCTGATCATTCAATCCCCAATGCAGTATCTTTGGAAACTTATAAAGCCATTGTGGAAACGGTAAAAAAGGTTGGGAGTTATTAAATAGAGCTGCTTGTCATTGAAACTTTTTAAAAAATATCATAGATTTACCTCACATGGCATTAACTCTCTATAATACTCTGGGCCGCAAATTGCAGGCCTTTGAACCTCTTGTTCCTGGTAAAGCACAATTTTACGGCTGCGGCCTAACGGTGTATAATTATGCCCATATTGGAAACCTAAGGGCCTATGTAACCCATGATATACTGGTTCGCAGCCTCCGCCGATTAGGTTACGATGTAAAACATGTGATGAATATAACTGACGTAGGCCATCTCTCTGACGATGCGGATGAAGGGGACGATAAAATGCTCCGTTCTGCAGAAGAAAAAGGGAAAACTGTTCTTGAGATTGCAGAATTTTATACCCAAGCCTTTTTCAAAGACATGGAAAAGCTTAATTTACTAAAACCCCAGGTAATTTGCAAAGCCACAGAGCATATACCGGAAATGATTGATTTGATTAAACGAATAGAGGCTAATGGATATACATATATCGCTGGAGGTAACCTTTATTTTGATATTTCCAAATTTCCTTCTTATGGAGATTTGGCCCTCCTGCGTTTGGATGATCTTAAAGCCGGTGCAAGAATAAAAACCGATGAAAATAAACGAAACCCCGGAGATTTTGTTCTCTGGTTTACCAAAAGTAAATTTGAAAACCAATCCATGGTTTGGGACAGCCCCTGGGGCAGAGGTTATCCTGGATGGCATATAGAATGTTCAGCCATGAGTATTAAATACCTGGGAGAGCAATTTGATATCCATGCCGGCGGCATAGATCATATTCCGGTTCATCATACCAACGAAATAGCCCAGAGTGAGGCTGCAACAGGGAAAAAACCCTGGGTTAAATACTGGCTTCACAATGAATTTTTGATCATGGATAAAGGAAAAATGTCCAAATCCAAAGGCGATTTTATTACTCTTCAGCATCTGATAAACAAGGGCTTTGACCCCATGGATTATAAGTATTTCCTCCTGGGCGGCCATTATAGGAGCCAACTTCAATTTTCCTGGACAGCTCTGGAAGGTGCCCGGAACAGCAGGAAATCTCTTTTAGAAAAAATAAAATCCCTGGCAGAAAAAGCCCCGGGATTTAATAAGCTGGATAAAATTGATATAACCGATGAAGAAATTCAAAAAAATCTTAGCGCATTTAATAAAGCTCTGGAAAACGATCTTTCTACTCCCCGGGCCCTTGCAGAACTCTGGAACTTATTACGAGATAGTAAAGCAGAAGCCAAGACGGTTCTTGGAGGTGTTTTAGATATGGATCAGGTATTGGCTCTAAATTTGGGAGAAATCTTCCAGACAGAAAGATCAGAAGACCCTGAATTTATAAAAAAAATCGAATCCCTGATACTTGAAAGGACTAAAGCAAAAAATATAAAGGATTTTAGCCGGGCTGACGAAATACGTAATCAATTAAAAGAGCAGGGCATAATTCTTACTGACACTCCAACAGAAACTTTATGGAAGAGAGCTTAATATGCTTCTTTTTTACCATTTGGATTTAACAATCACAAAGTCGATTGTAACAATCCTTAAAGAGTATTGTTATTTATTATGAGTGGTGGAATGATTCAGGCAGGGGAAGGCGAACCGGCAGGGGTAGCGTCTTTGAGTGAGTTTCCCCTCAAGGAATTCCAGAAGCTTTACGAAACTGTGTTTCCCATCCTGTTCAGAGTTGCAAACCGGATTGTGGGCAGCGAAGAAGCTTCTGAAGACCTTTGCCAGGAGACATTTTTCCGTCTCTATGAAAAAAAGATGGTATTTCCCAATCCTGAAGAAGCCAAGTATTGGCTAATCCGGGTGGTTAAAAATGCTGCACTGAATTATGCCAAACGAAAAACAAGGGAGCGTAAGGCATATCAGAAAGCCTTTCGGGAAGATACCAGGGTTCAGGAGACAGGGGAAAATCTGCTTTTAAAAAAAGAAACCAGAGACGAGGTTTTAATGGCCCTGGAGCAGCTGCCGGAGAATTTGCGTATCGTATTAATATTGAAAGAGTATGGTGAATTAAATTATAAAGAAATAGGACGTGCCCTGGGAATTAGCGAAGGGAACGTTAAAGTGCGGGTATTCCGTGCCAGAGAACGTCTGGCGGGTATACTAACGGAGGATAATGCGAATGTGTCCTGATCGTCAGATTCTGTCCCTGTATTTTGATGGAGAGCTTCCTTCTCCCTGGAAGGAAAAAATGAACGCTCATTTAGTTAAATGTGAGAAATGCCGGTCCCATATGGCTCAATATCACAAACTAAAGGAGATTTTTGCAGGAGACAGAGTAGAGGCTTCTGCTATACTTAAAAACCGGGTCTGGGATAAAACAATCACCGGAACACCGGTAAACCAAAAGAAAACGGTAAAAGGAAATTTCCTTCTTTGGAACCGTAGTGTATCCCTGCCCTTCCCTGCTGCTGTTGCTGCTGCAGCGGTCTTCATCTTTATCAGCTTCCTGGCCTTTCAGGGTATGCGTAGCCCCGGAGTAGATCAGGAGTATGAAATTGCATCGGGTATAGTAACCGATGTTCAAGGGATTATACCTGTTTCAGATTTAGACAGTGTATTACAGTACCTTTCCGTGGATCATATGTCGGATTTTGTCGTAATCCATCTTCCTGAAACCCGGAGTTTTTCAAGTTCCGGTGAACCGACACTCCTTAGAGCCGCGGATTACTCAAGGAGAAGCTCTTCCCGATGACTTTTTGGCGATACCGCTGTGTTCTGCTTTTAGGTTTTTTTATAATAAACGTAAGCTATATTTTAGCTGAAGGTCCTTCCCTTGAAGAAGTACTGCCAGGTCTTAGAGATCAGGCTATCATTATGGACATTACGGCCCGGATAGTGGAAGAAAACCAGCTTGTTGTCTGGAATACAGAAGAATCCAGAGTTACTATTTCCGGCAGACCAGTAGGGATTAGATTGGTAGGGTCAAACATAGTTGTAGCTGTCCAATTTACCCCATATCTACGCCCCAGGGGAAATAGTATACTGGTAGTCCAGGGACAGGTATGGAATGAAGTTCCCAATCAGGGTATGAGCCATCATACTTCAATTCAAACAATTCCATTAGAATTTGGTGAATTAATATACTTTTTTCCCTTAGGTTCTTCTGATACCCATGAAGATGCCAGGATAGAAATTCAATTGGTACTTCGCCCCTTTGATTCCAGATCATCAATAATGCGGCAGGCAAACCCAAGTCCTCCATGAAAAAAATAAGAATTTTTTTTATCCTCCTTTGTAATTTATTTTTTTTTACTAACTGCGAAGATAAATCCCCCATTATCAATTCCATTAATCCCCGTATTGGTATTATGGGAGAAAATATTACAATTTCTGGTGCAAACTTTGGGCAGGAACGAAATGAATCCTATATCACTATTGCTGGAACTAGCCCCACAGGTTCTTCTTATATAAGCTGGCAGGATAACGAAATTATAATCCGGGTCCCTGAATTTGCCGAACCAGGTTTAATTTATGTTCACCGCGAAGGAAAAAAAAGCAACCCTGCTCTCTTTGCTAACCGGGCTTTTATACCACAAGCAGTACAAAGTGTCGAATTAAGCATTAATCCACAAATAATTTCTATTGAGCCAAGATCTGCAGCAATAGGTTCTCTGGTTACCATTCAAGGAAGAAATTTTGGTCCTTCCCGGGGAACGGTTAACTTTGCCTGGGATTCAGAAACATTAATACCAGCAGAACACCGTTCTTCTGAAGTAGTGGACGTTTTTGATGCGGAATTTGGATATGAACTATGGAGTGACAGAGAAATCCGCATACGCATTCCTGATGGAGCAGTCAGCGGGAATTTATGGGTAAGAACTACCAGAGGGAGTTCACCGCCTTTCTTTTTTGAAATAACAGGCAGACCGGGCACAAAAGTATATACAGATAAAAGAAGCTATACAATTTCATATGCCGTGGATATTCAAGTAGAGGAAGCAGCAATCCCAAATACTTTATACCTTTGGATACCTCTGCCTGTTTCATCGGCTTCTCAAAGAAATGTGGAACTTCTGTCCCGGAATATTGAACCTTATATAGAAAATCATAGAGGTACATCCCTGTATCAATTAATTGATTTTCAAGCCGGAACTTCAAGACGAATCAGTCTTTCCTATGTCGTTGATGTATATACTGTAGAAACCGAAATCCAGCCCCAGGCAATAAGGCAGGATAGGGCTAATCCCATTCATGCCATCTATACCCTGCCCTCTATTTTAATTCCTTCTGATGACAGCACGATAATAGCTCAAAGCACCGCCATAATAGGAAGGGAGCAAAATCCCTATCTTAGAGCAGCTTTAATTTACAATTGGATAATCAACGAGATCGAAATCCAAAGTAATCCCTTAGGCGGCGGCGTTTTAGAAGCCCTGGAAGAGAAACTGGCCGACAGTTATAGCTCGTCACTGCTTTTTACTGCTTTGGCCAGAGCGGCTGGGATTCCCTGTATACCTGTTTCAGGAGTTTTGGCGGATCGCTTTCCCGGAGTCAGCAGCAGGCATTATTGGGTAGAAATTTGGATCGACGGCTTTGGTTGGATTCCTGTAGACCCTGCACTTGGCGCCGGTATAGCTCCAGCAGACTTTATTTTTGGAGATGATCCTGCAGCCTGGTATTTTGGTAATTCCGACAATCAACGTATTGCTTTTTCAAGAGGCCCGATAATTCTGGCTCAAATGGATCCCAGAGGCCGTGTTTCTGGGCGTACCAGGGACTTTGCTTTGCAAAATCTCTGGGAAGAAGCTGTTGGAGGTTTGGAATCCTATTCTTCTTTATGGAGTGATGTTACAATTACGGGTATATACGCTCATTAGGAGTATATTTTATGATAACCGTTATTTCCCTTGGAGGTTCCATTGTAGCTCCTGAAGGAGTGGATGAAAACTTCCTCAAAGATTTTGTTTCCCTTATAAGGGACTTGCTTGGAAAAGATGAAAAGCTCCGGATTATTCTGGTCATAGGAGGAGGTGCTCCCGCCAGAGCCTGGCAGAAGGCTTACAGGAATTTATGCTCTGGAGCATCGGATGATCAGGCGGATTGGATAGGCATTATGGCAACAAGGCTAAATGCTCAATTAATCAAAGCCGTCATGGGGGACCTATGCGTTCAGGATGTAGTATATGATCCAACCAGGGTAGAGCCTTTAATCGGCCGGGTCCTGGTAGCTGCGGGATGGAAACCAGGCTTTTCCACGGATTATGATGCTGTTCTTTTGGCAGAACGCTTCCAGGCTGACTCTGTAATTAATTTATCCAATATAGAGCAGGTTTACACCGATGATCCCAAAACTAACCCTAAGGCAAAACCAATTGATAAAATTTCCTGGCTGGATTTTTTAAATTTAGTAGGGGAAGAATGGCTCCCGGGAAAAAACGTTCCATTTGATCCTGTGGCCAGCCGTTATGCCGCTAAAATTGGTCTAAAAGTAATTTTTGCAGGGGGAAAAGACCTGGTTAATTTGAGAAAGATCCTCTCTGGGGAAGAATTTTTTGGAACTATCATTACCTAAGCAAGATTCATAAGCAGTATGCTTAAGTATCCTGTTTCAGTATCCTGCTTTTCAGAATAATGTTTTTCTTGTAATATTTTAATAGAAATAGTCTTAAGGAGACAGTATGGACATATCGGCATTACAAAAAGCCCGTTATGAGTATAAACCGAAACTACCTGGGAACATCAATGAAACTTGTGATTTTGATAATATCGCAATGGAACCAGGCAGCCCTACAGATTCTATATCTGACGGAGAGGCTCTTAGGGAGATATTTAATCTTAGCTACGGTAAGCCTCTGGCGGTATTTGGTAAGGGGAAAAATCCAAATATCCGGAAGGAATTAAAAGTAGCAGTGATCCTTTCAGGCGGACAAGCGCCAGGTGGGCATAATGTTATTGCAGGGCTTTATGATGGATTAAAAAAAGGGAATCCTTCGTCCACATTATACGGATTTCTAAACGGCCCATCAGGACTCATTGATAATAAAACCCTTACCTTTACAGACAAGATCATTGATGATTATAGGAACACCGGAGGTTTTGATATTATTGGTTCAGGGAGAACAAAAATCGAAACAGCTGAGCAGTTTGCCGCATCCCTGGAAACAGCAAAAAAATTGAACCTTAATGCAGTAGTTATAATAGGAGGAGATGATTCAAATACTAATGCCGCACTTTTAGCGGAGTATTTCCTGGAAAAAGGCTCTTCCATTCAAGTAATAGGCTGTCCCAAGACCATTGACGGAGATATGAAAAATGAACATATAGAAACTTCCTTTGGTTTTGATACTGCTTGTAAGACTTATAGTGAATTAATAGGTAATATAGAAAGGGATGCTAACAGCGCAAAAAAGTATTGGCACTTTATCAAGCTAATGGGCCGGGCAGCAAGCCATATAGCTTTAGAATGTGCTCTCCAAACCCAGCCTAATATCTGCCTTATTTCTGAAGAAGTAGAAGAAAAACAATTATCATTAAACCAAATCGTGGAAGATATTTGCTTTTCTATAGTTAAACGTGCGGAAAATAAAGATGATTTTGGAGTTATTTTGATTCCGGAAGGGCTTGTAGAGTTTATTCCGGAAATTAAAAAATTAATCCAGGAGATCAACGATGTATTGGGAAAACAAGGTGACGAATTTAGCAGTTTATCTACTTATACAGATCAACTTAGCTGGCTAAGCCGGTTAATCAGCCAGGATACATACTCTGTTCTCCATTCCTTACCCAGGGAATTCGCCCAGGAGCTTTTAATGGATAGGGATCCTCATGGAAATGTACAGGTATCCCGCATCCAGACAGAAAAACTCCTGATAGGCATGGTGGAAAAACGTCTGGCTAAACTTAAAAAAGAGGGGATATATAAGGGAAAATTTAGCGCCCTAGGACATTTCTTTGGTTATGAAGGCCGCTGTGCTTTCCCTTCTAACTTTGATGCGGATTATTGCTATTCTTTAGGTTACAACGCTTTTTTACTTATTGCTTCAGGGCTTACAGGCTATATTTCCAGTATTAAAAATCTGGTAGCCCCTGCATCACAATGGATTGCCGGAGGTGTTCCCCTGACCATGATGATGAACATGGAACAGCGCCATGGCTCTAAAAAACCGGTTATAAAAAAAGCCTTGGTGGATCTTAAAGGGGAGCCTTTTATAGCTTTTGAATCTCAAAGAGACACCTGGGCTGTAAAAACAAGTTTTTTATACCCTGGTGCTATACAGTATTATGGCCCACCGGAAGTCTGTGATGAGCCAACAAAAACTCTTAAATTAGAACACAAAAAAGGAAAAAAGTTATGAATAGCAATAAAATCTTGCCCTTTATCATGCTTATACTATTGGGGATTCCTGCTTTTTCACACGGTAACATAGAACCTAATTCAGAATCAGAGCTTCCTTTAAGAAGACTTGCTCTTTTCTCCTCTGGAGTAGGTTTTTTTGAACATTCAGGACGCATTAGCAGCACAGTGGCTTCTCCTTTTGAACTTACCCTTCCTTTCAACATCAGTGCCATAAATGATGCCTTAGCCTCACTTACTATAAATGATCCGGTTTCCCAATTCCCAACGGTCCGCTACGCTTCTGCAAATACTCTGTATCAGACATTACGAAGTTTGGCTGTGGATCTTTCCGGGAACCCGGGAATTGCAGATATTCTTGGGAATATGAGGGGAACAGAAATTGAAATCTATGCTCCCTCTTTAAGCAGAGGCAGAATTATTGGCATTGAACACCGCAGAGGGAGTAGACCCAGCGGAGAATGGACCGTTGAACCTTGGCTTTCTCTTTTTACTCCCCAGGGTATAAGATCGATTGCTATAAGCGACATCACTTCATTTTCTTTTATCGATGAAAAAATTAATGCTGACCTTGAACGGGCCCTAGATTTACTGGTACAAGGACAGGACTGGGAAAAACGGAACCTCCTTTTAAGTCTTCCAGGAGAAGGCAGTCGAAATGTTTCGTTAAGCTATGTAATCCCTGTACCGGTCTGGAAGGTATCGTATCGTCTGGATCTTTCAGGGGCCAGGCCTTTCTTGCAAGGATGGGCCATCATTGACAATGACAGTGATATGGACTGGGACAATGTAGAACTGTCCCTGGTAGCCGGTAGACCTGTCTCTTTTACCCAAAACCTCTATGCCCCATACCGGAATTTCCGTCCAGAACTTCCCTTGGCAATTGCGGGAGTCGCGGAAAGCCGGGTCTATGAATCCGGCAGCTTTGGAAGAGATATGGGAGTTGCCCCCGAAGCTGAAGTTGCAGAAATGCAGCTTATGAGGGTCGCTCCAATGGCTGCTCCAGCTCCCCAGGTGTCCATGAACGATATGGCATGGACGACAGCACCTCAACCTACACGCGCTGCTGTGGCTGGTGGAACTGTACAGACTGCCCAGGCAGGCATCGCAGGGGATCATTTTGAATTTACCCTTAGAAGGCCCGTAACCATACAACGCCATCAAAGCGCCATGCTTCCCCTGGTGGAAAGCCAGGTTACAGTGGAGAAACTTTTAGTCTTCTCTGGTTCCCAGGCAGGGATAGGCAGATCAATAAACCCGGCTATAAGCGCTGAACTAACCAACACATCGGGAATGAGGCTCCCTGCTGGTCCCATCACCGTATACGACGGCGGGACTTATGCCGGAGATGCTCTTATTGAGTTTTTCCCGGAAGATGAAAAGAGGCTTATCTCTTATGCTGATGATCTTTCAGTTTCAGGGAGTGTAAGTTCATCTAGTAATCGCCTTGTTACAACGGTAACTGTAAGCGGCGGAGTTATGACTATTAATCGCCGCCAGGATTACGAAAGAGTTTATTCCATCAGGAA
>Ga0099364_10012808_pt1 | contig 11287 bp, 8 predicted proteins | sample TergutTh196P3_FD_73070 | JGI IMG/M metagenome (GOLD analysis project Ga0099364, IMG submission 73070) | Microcerotermes parvus P3 segment gut microbial communities from Pointe-Noire, Republic of the Congo - Th196 P3 | ecosystem: Host-associated > Arthropoda: Insects > Digestive system > Gut ...
TCCGTCGAGTGTTCACGAGGTATGACAAACTGGACGAAACGTACAATGCCTTCATCGCCATCGCAAATATCGCCATCACGCTGAGAAATTAGTGTAAACGCCCCCTAGTGAGAAAGCTGCTATACATCACACCGCCGAAGAACGAGAAGCGTAACGTCGTCGTGGCGTTCGTGTTCGGCAAACTGATCCGCTTCCCGGGATATCCGAGTGCAGATTTCCTCGACCGATTCCTCGCGAATCTCACCAAGAAGACGCTCCAAACGCTCTTCGCCGTACAAAACATTGTCCCGAGTTGAATGCGCCTCCGTAACGCCGTCCGTGAAAGTTACAAGAAGATCGCCGGGTTCTAACCAAACCATCCCCTCCTTATAGACAATATCCTCGAACGTGGCAACCAGCGGACCCGTCGCCTGCAACGTCTCTAAACGACCATCCTTACGGACAATGTAAGGCGGATTATGACCGCCATTCACATAAGTCAACTCGCCGGTCTTAACGTCGTAATGTCCGTAAAATAACGTTACGAACATCATGTTGTCATTATCCGCACTCAATACTCTGTTGACCTGATTGACAATCTCGTGCGGCGAATGATCAGGAGCGGCAAAAGTCCGGATCGCCGTTCGGGAAACCGCCATAAACATTGCCGCCGGAATACCATGTCCCGACACGTCGGCAATCACAAAAGCGAGAGTGTCCGGTTTGATAAAAAAGTAATCGAAGAAGTCCCCCGCAATGAATGCCACCGCTTCATTCATGGCATGAAGATCAAATTCGTTGCGTTCAGGAAAAGGCGGAAAAATACGAGGAAGCAACGAAGCCTGAATTCTTCGGGCGGCTTGGAGTTCGCACTCCACCGTTTGCCGAGCGGTTTCTTGCTTGATTCGCTGTTCAATGTTGGTTTTGAGGTCATCGACCATTTTGTCGAAGGCGTGTGCCAAGTGCTCGATCTCACCAGCAAACCGAACGTCGCCGACATGAGCATCGAGGTCTCCAGCAGAAAGTTTTCGAGCAAACTTTGCCAAACGTTTGATCGGTGTCGTCAACCGCCATGAAACAACGACAATCAACGCCGAAAGAACCGCCAACGCAATGAACAAACGGACAATCGAACGGTAAAGCCTCGCCTGAACTGGTTTCATAACCTGTGCTTCGGGAATCACCGTGATCATATTCCAATGGGAAATGGGCAGCGGTGCGTAAGCCAACCAAACCCGTCGCTGTTCGTTAAGGACTTTATCATACTGAAGTACGCCGCTTTTGCCTTGTCTCAAGTCTTTTTCGACTTGTCTTAACTGCTCGCTGTCATGTTTTTCGGCAAAACTGAGAATAGTTTCATTCTGCAAAAATTCCATTTCCGATTCCGGTGTGGTAATAAATGTGCCGGAATCACTGAGCAGATAATACGTTACGTCGTCCGGTGCAAGTTGGGACATGATGTCCTGAAGTTCGTCCAGACTGATGTCGATCATCACGACACCGGCAAAGCGTCCGTCTCGGATAATGGGAGCGGAATAGGCACACATCGGAATGTCGTGCTCGCCCCACGCGACCACGCCCAGATACGGTTCTGACCAATCCGCCCGACCGGTTTCTTTCGGAATACGATACCAGTCCCGCTGCATGTAGTCGTAATCTACTTTGGTCGGTTTAGCGAGGTCTTCGTAGGTAAGTTCGTTGCTTCCTGGAACTTCACGATAAACATGAGGAGCAAACCGCTCGATTCCGTCCTGAAACTCGCCCGGTTCAAAAGCGATTATCACGCATAGGAGTCGCGGTGATGCCGCCATCACGCCCGTGAGGATGTCTTCGAAATCTTTTTCGTTTTGTAGGTGCGTAGTGGAGAGCATATCCGCCAGTGTCTTTGGAATTTGTGCGGCGGCGGCGAAGTGTCCATCGACCCGGGCGGCACGTTTGCTGATCAGTTCCTCGAGTCGGAGTTTCACGCCGCTTATCGCTTCCTCGCGATTGAGACGAGTCTCGACCATTATGGAAATCGCATAGACGGCGGTCAGCGGCAGCAGGAGGCTGATGATTAAAAGGGTGCGTATGGAAAAGTGAGACACAGGAACGGCAGACTTTTAGGGGTGAGGGGGATAAAAAACGCACGAACGGGGGGCTTACGCTCTTGATTATGCATTGTTCACTCTACCAGCATTTCTTCCAATGCGACCATTCCTAAAACGTGCTTGACACATTCGGACGGTCTTTCGATTCCAAATTTTTTGCCAGCCGTTTTGGCTTCTTTATAAGCCTTGAGAATGACTCGGATTCCGGTAGAGGACAGATATTCTACTCGGAGCATATTCAGGACGATGTTAGTGTGTCCGCCCTTTGCGGCTTGTTCCAGTGAGTATTCCAGTTCGGCAGCATTGATTGTGTCCACGCGTCCCTGTACGGTAAACTTAACGCCGTTCGATGTTTTTTCTTGCGTAATGGTAAAGGACTCTGCTCCCATGATGTTTTTTCCTGTTCTCTGATAATATTAAACGTATCATTATAGCGAACAATGCTATAACGGTCAATAACTACGTTTTCGCTTCAGAGAGCGGCACCTCCCTGCTCCTATCCGTAACAGCAGCCACAGGGCGACGAAAATTTCTCTTACGTTCAGTTTCGATTGTCCCGCCCGCCGTTCCTCGAAAGCAAACGGAACTTCTGTAAACGAGCCGTCCAATTCGCGGAGCCGAAATAAAATCTCTTCAAAAAACGAGTATCCTTTCGAAAGCACCGACTGCGGATCGAGACGGCTCAACAACGCAACACGGTAACAGCGGTACGATCCGCTGTTGTCCCGTGTTTTCAAGCCGAGTAGCCATCGGGCATAGATGTTGATCGCCTGACTCATCAAGCGGCGGGTGTAAGTCCAGCCTTCAATTTTGCCGCCGGGAACATATCGGGAACCGATCACGACATCGAAGCCTTCTTCGGCTTTGGATCGGAGGGCAGGAAGAAAGCGAGGCGGATGACTCAAATCGGCATCCATGTTGATCAAAAAATCGTAGCCGTTTTGGACAGCGTAATCCATTGCGGCGAGCACAGCACTGCCGAGTCCGAGTTTGCCAGTGCGTTTGATCAATTTGAATCGGGAATCAATGTGTATTTGTTCTTCAACCCAATCGGCGGTTCCATCGGGAGAGGAATCATCGATAACGAGAATGTCCGCATAGGGAGCGAACTCGAAAATTTGCGATGTGAGTATCGGCAAATTTGCGAGTTCGTTGTACGTCGCCAGTGAGATTAAAAATCGCGAGGGTAACATAAATGTGTGTCGTAAAGCGGCTCGTTGATCCGGTGGTTTTGCGTTGTCTGTTGTCCTACTCCCGGCTAAAACTTCACGACGAAGGAGCCGCCGGCAGTCAACTGCTCCGCTTTCGTTCCGTAGGCAAAGGGCTTGAATCCATTGTCGTAGTCAGTCCAATCGTACCGTATCTCCGGTCGCACAATGAGCCACGCATTCGGTGTCCAGTTTGCACCCAGCGTGAGCGAGTACAAGTTGCCGCCATCGCCGCCATTGGTTATGTGAGGAAGGTCAAATACTGTTCCTTTGGCATACGACCATTCACCCCGAAGACCGACAGCCCAACGCTGATTGACCGTATAAATCAAATGCTGATTGATGCCGCGAAAATTGGTGCGAGTCTTATTAACTCCGAGTTCATAATTGTTGTGTCCCCACTGACCTTCAATCATGTAAAACCAGCGTTTGCTGATATTCACCGTGCAAATCAAAGTTTGGACAGCGTGTGTCGCCGTGTCGTAGTCCCGATTAAAGTCGTTGGCATTGGCAACTTTGTTATACCCATTGCTCTTACCGAGATACAAGTTATACGCAAGATTCACGTTGTTTGTCGGAGCGAACACAACTTTTCCGACAAAGCCGTTGTCGGAGAAACGGTTCGAGAAACTGTTGTGCATACCGGTAGTCCAGCCGCCGGTAACTGCCAAGCGGTCGCTCAATTTGTATTCAGCCGTTACGCCGGAAGCCGTCAGCACCGTATTGTAACAACTGTACGAAAAACTATGAAAAAACGTCATCGGCGCAGGCAACGCTTCGTGAACCATTGCGGGACCAAACTTGCCGGCGCGGAACTTCAGGTTTTTGTAGCCGGCTTCGGCGAACAACTGGACGAATGAAAAGTGATAATCGCCGGTTCCCCAGTCGAAATCGAATCGTTGGTCGCCGAAGGCTTGCGTGGCATTGGCATCGGTTCCGAACAATGTGTCCACTTGGAATCCCCAGTCGAAGCCGCGTTTCGTATCCAAGTCCTTCTTCGCTCCGAGCCAAGTCTGATAGACGGTAAAGTTGCTCGGTGCTTTCGACATGAAGAGAAACGAATTGCCGGAAAGTGCGTCCAACTGCCGCCAGCATGGAACATTCGGGTCGGCATCGTTGTAACGGTTGGTACTGCCGTGATTGTTAACCGAAATACCGGCTTGCACCCAGCCGTACAGGGAGATTTTGTCCCACAGCGAAGTCTGTTTGCAAGCAGGTTCGCAGGGATTGAAAAATATCGGTTCGCAAGATTGCTGCGAAAACACAATGTCGGCGGTTAAAAGCGGCAGAGCGGCACAGATGGCGGCGGTTAAAATTCGAAACATAACAATTCCTCCCAAATAATGGACATCAAAATAGTTCAACAACGACGGAGCGTCCGCTTTCGTCCTGTGTTGCGCTTACTGATCCATCAAACGGTCGGGATTCCGAACCGGCGCAAGCCTCGCTGACTTCTGTATCGTCTAGTGCTTTCGAAAAACAATAGAAACATTAGGGAGGCGGAAAAAAATTATTCCGGTATCACTGCACAAACATTAAACGTTGTGCAGGGTCCGTAATCGGAACAGTTTACGCTCACGGAATGGATTGGAATGATGAGGAACACGTCGTTTGTGGAGCGTCAGAACGATACGGATCAGAATCGTTGGACGTATATACTGTACACGGGATCAAATTGGACGTTTTCCTTGCGCCCTTTGCGTACTTCGCGGTTAAAAAAGGAGTTAACTGCAAAGTTCGCAAGGAACACAAAGTTCGCTTTCATGCCGTTTGCAGTATAACACTTCAGCCGTGTGTATGCTGTACAATGCCAATGATTGCACTTTTTTCTTTGTGAATATTTGTGCCCCTTGTGTTCTTTGTGGTTAAAAAGAACAGGGATTTTAACCACAAAGGACACAAAGGAGTTGTCGACGAAAAAGGGTATATTAGTTTCAAGTGAAAGCCCTACTCTTCACTAGAGAGGAATATTTGCAGGATGTACCAGAACAGTGTCATGACCGACGCAAAGAGTGCGAGTGCGGCAGCGACGTGCTGTCCGATTCGGTAGTGGTGCAACACGTTCGATGTATGGTACAAAATGAAGCAACACATCAAAGCGACCATCGCATACATGAAAATCGGTCCCAATGAGAAGCCGAAAACGATGGCGGTCACGATGAGTCCCATTGCGGCGAGTCCGCCGAAAACCACTATCGAATGGAGAAAGGAAAAGTCTTTCCGTGTAACAAACACTGCGAGGGTCAGCATTGCGAAGAGACCCGCCGTTGCCATTGCTGCGGACAGAATGGTGCCGGGACCGCCGACGGCTTGAGCCAAACAGAGCAACGGAACGAAAATGATCGAATTGGCAACGACATAGATACCCAGTCCGGCGTGCTGCATCGCAGGGCTGGTATCGCTTGAAGCCCAAGCATTGGCAATCCAACTGACGACCATGAAGGCACCGAGGACGATGAGCCATGACATTCCGCCGTTGCCGAGTGTTGCCATCGTCAACTCCGTCAATCTTTCGGTTCCCACGATGGAAAAGAGGCACATTTCGATAGCGATGAATGCCGCAATCGCACCGAGGACATAGAAGTATGTCTTCATAATGAAGCCAGCCCGTTCGTCGGCTGCCGCCGCCGCTGCAAATAAATCGGTCGGGGCGAGAAAATCGTTGTCGAATGATTGTTGTTGATTGCGCTGGAAATTATTTTGCATGGCGTGTCCTTTCTTCTCTTGCCAGAAATTGTTTCTATTTCGTAGATTTTAGCGAGTCGGGAAGTGCATGTCAATAGCGACTCTTGTATGAGAACACTATGGGGGTGTGTCCAACTTTGGTGGGAATTTTTTGCCAAAAAACAAAAACCGTAACACTTCAGCCGTGTGTATATTGTACAATGCCAATGATTGCACTTGTTTCTTTGTGAATAGTTTGTGTCCCTTGTGTTCTTTGTGTTCTTTGTGTTCTTTGTGGTTAAAATAAAAGATTAACCGGAATGCTGTAATAATTATAGGGGAAGTGTAATGACGAAATGCAACGTTTCTCCGTCATTTACGCTGCGCTCCATTCCTGTTTTTGTTTTCTTCCCGATAAAATAAAATTTACCAGGCACTACACTCTCGGTTTCAGCACCGAAATCCCCAGCGGCGGAAAATAGGCTTCAATCGAAGCCGGTCTGCCATGCGACTGCTCGTCCGTCGCCATCACACCAGGACCGTTCCCCGTGTTCGTGCCGCCGTAAAATTCCGAATCGCTGCTGAATATCTCCTCGTAATAACAACACATCGGCACACCCAACCTCATCGTGCGAGGCACCGGAGTAAAATTGCAAAGCACCACCAAAAAGTCAGGCCACTCCTTCGCCTTCCGTATGAAAGCAAACGTACTCGACTCCCAATTATGGCAGTCAATCCACTCAAAACCGCGACCGTCGAAGTCATGTTCATACAACGCAGGTTCATTCACGTACATCTTGTTGAGGTCGGCAATGCAACGCTGCAATCCCTGATGCGGCTCCCATTGCAATAGATGCCATTGCAAACTTTCGTCGAAGTTCCATTCGTTCCATTGACCGAATTCGCTCCCCATCATCGTCAGTTTTTTGCCGGGATGCGTCCACATATAACTGTAAAGCAGCCGGGCATTCGCAAACTTCTGCCACAGATCACCGGGCACCTGATCCAAAACCGAACCCTTGCCGTGAACGACCTCGTCGTGAGAAATCGGCAAAATGAAGTTTTCATGAAAAGCGTAAATCAAACTGAATGTCAGTTCGTCATGGTGAAACTTACGGTGTACCGGATCATGCCGCATGTACCGGAGCGTGTCGTTCATCCAGCCCATGTTCCACTTCATGGAGAATCCGAGTCCGCCGCAGTACGTCGGTCGCGACACGCCGGGCCACGCCGTCGACTCTTCCGCGATCATCAAGACGTTCGGAAACTGGATGCCCACCTGTTCGTTAAGCATCTTGATAAAATCAATCGCCCGAAGGTTTTCCCGACCGCCGAATTCGTTCGGAATCCAGTCTCCTTCTTCGCGGCTGTAATCGAGGTAAAGCATTGACGCAACGGCATCGACACGCAGACCGTCAATGTGATATTTGTCGAGCCAAAAGACCGCATTGGAAATCAAAAAGTTTCGGACTTCGTTCCGACCGTAATTGAAAATAAGGGTTCCCCAATCACGGTGTTCCGCTTGCCTCGGATCGGCGTGTTCGTACAGAGCGGTGCCGTCGAACTGCCGCAAGCCGTGTCCGTCGCGCGGAAAATGTGCCGGCACCCAGTCGATAATGACTCCGATATCGTTTTGGTGACAGAGGTCAACGAGATACATGAAATCTTCGGGTCCGCCGTATCGGCTTGTAACGGAAAAATACCCTACGACCTGATAGCCCCAACTTGCCGAAAGGGGATGTTCCGCAACGGGAAGAAGTTCAATATGGGTATATCCCATCTCTTTGACGTAAGCGACGAGTTGATCGGCGACATCCCGATAGGTCAACCAGCGGCTTGGGTTATCACCGGGTCTGCGCCACGAACCGAGATGGACTTCGTAAATCGACATCGGTTTGTGGAGCCAATCGTTGTTTTTGCTTCGGCGTTTTTCGAGCCAATCCGCATCGTGCCATTGGTATCGGTCGAGTTCGGCGACTTTCGAGGCGGTGTAGGGGGGAACTTCGGCGAAAAAGCCGACGGGGTCGGACTTCTCGATGACGTGATCGCCGTTTTTGATAAGGTATTTGTACGTTGCCCACTCGGCGACACCGGGAATGAATATTTCCCAGAAGCCGGAAAAGCGGTTATTGTCCATCGGGTGAGCGTTTCCGTTCCATTTATTGAATTCGCCGATAACGCTGACGGCGGAGGCGTTGGGAGCCCAAACGGCGAAGTTGACTCCCTTTTGTCCATTGACTTCGCGGATGTGAGCACCGAGTTTTTCGTAACTTGTCCAGTGCGTTCCTTCGCGGAGCAGATGGAGATCGTATTCGGTCAGAAAAAAACCAGACGATAGTTGGGAAGATGACATAAGGCTGACGTGAAAATCGTTTTAGTAGCCCCTAATTATAAGGGGTAAGCGAATTTTGGCAAGGCGACGTAGGGTGTGTGCGCATTTTGCAGGCAGATTTCGAGTTCGCACTCAACGGACTACAAAACCTTGACAAGATTCTCGGAAAAGACTACACTTTGACACTATGACACTATGGCTTTCTTCTCGTTCCGTCATCATCCGTTCCGTCATTTCGCTGGCATTGATCGCCTTAACGGCACTCCTCATCAACAGAATGATGATACCGGTAGAAATACCGCAAGTCACGGCTTCCGATGCCATGTACACAACCGTTGAAGTTGTGCCGATCCAACAGCACAACACCGGTATTGACTTCGTTGTGGACGGCGAAGTGATCCCCTTCCGCCGTATCGATCTCGTCGCCGAAATTCAAGGACGTGTCATCCACAAATCGGAACACTGCCGACTCGGAAGATACGTCGCTCAGGACGATCTCCTCTTGCGGATTGATCCGGTCGATTACCAATTAGCCGTGGACCAAGCCGAAACCAACGTCAGTCAGGCGAAAGTCAATATCAACGAAAATGACGTTCAAATAACCAATACCGAAAAGGAACTCGCCATCGCCCAAGAGCGGCTCGAATTGACCCGCCGGGATTTTGAGCGCTATCAACAGTTAGTCCAACGGAACAGTGCGACGCTGGCAGAACTGGAAAACGTGCAATCTAGCCTGCTTGCGATACAAGAAAGTACACAGCGGCTCGAAAACCAACTTCGAGTGCTGAAAACTCAAACGGAACGGTTGCAAGTTCTCCATCGCAGAGAAGAACTCGCATTGGAAACTGCCGAATTGAATCTTGTCCGAACAGAAATCCGTGCGCCGATTTCCGGCGTTATTGTCGAGGATTCCTTTGAGGTCAATTCATTCATCCAAAAAGGAGCGAATGTCGCAAGGATTCTCGAAACCTCGCAGATGGAAATCCAGTGCAGTTTGCACATGCGGCAGATACAATGGATTTGGCGGCAGTCCGACGAAAGCACCAGCAATTACGTTTTTGCTCCGACACCAGTTACAATCGTGTACGAAATGGATGGCGAACGCTGGGTTTGGGAAGGCACACTTCAAACGCTCGACGGCGGAATTATGAATCCGATTACCCGAATGGTGCCGTGCCGCGTGAAAGTCGAGAATCCCCATGACGGCAGACGACTAGCCGGCACTTTGCTGTCAGCAGATGCACCACCGACACTCTTCGCCGGAATGTTTGTAACGGTCGTCATCCATTCCCGACCGGAGATTTCGTTGTACCGTATTCCCGAAAGGGCACTGCTGCCGGGCAACCGAATTTGGACGGTGGTTGACGGCACACTGCGTCAACATTCGATTCGGATTGCGACTACTACGGCGGAAGGGATCCTATTTTATGCCGATTCGGAGGCGATTCGTCCGAACGATTTCGTAGTGGTTTCTCCGCTTGCATCGCCAGTTGAGGGGAGTCCTGTGCAGACGATTCAACGTATTGCAGCGTTGTAGTGCTGCTTTACATTTAGGGAACCTCTAATAATACAAATTCCTTGCGTTCTTTGCGGATTCTTTGCGTTTTCGGCACACATCAATATAAAAATTTGATTTTTAGAAGTTCCCTTTAGACCTGTTGCATAATCTTGTCATTTCCGTCCCCCGTCATTCTCGTGAAAGACGGGAATTCGGAGAGCAGTTTTGGGGCGGTTGCATTTGCAATAATTCCCCTTCTTTGGAGGGGGCTGGAGGTGGCACTCCTTTTTCTCTCCCAACTTGAAACTTGCAGGCGGACTGCCCGGCATTTGACATTGCTTGAAAAATATCTGCCGCCGATGTAGAATGTACTTGCTGGCGAGGATTTTGCACACCGACTTGGAAATAACATGGACGTTTCCATGCTGTTTTCAACGCATTTTTTACTATGCAACGTTGGAACCACTACGAGATGGCGTTCGAGGCTTATTTGAAGGAGCGGCAGATTCCGTTTCTGGCACTGGCAGAGCGCTATCGAAATCCGCTCGGCAATGGTTCGACATTGAAAAATCTTGATTTTGTGATTTCCCGATCCATCGGCACTTCTTGGCTCATTGATGTCAAAGGACGAAAGTTTCCCAGCAACAAGCAGGGCGGATATTGGAAACAGTGGGCAACGCGGGATGATCTCGTCGGACTGCGGCACTGGGAAAGCATGTTCGGCGAACGCTTTACCGGACTTTTGGTCTTTGCCTATTTGATCTGCGGTAACAAATCTCCGCTTCCTGAAAGTCAACTTTTTGAGCATCGTCAACGCTTGTACGGTTTCATCGGCATTTCCATTGCGGATTATCTCTCGGAAGTCCGGGTGCTCTCCCCCAAGTGGCGCACCTTTGCAATGCCTACCGAACGTTTTCGACAACTCGCAAAACCGTTTGAAGAGTTTATCGCCCGGTAAAAGATCGACTATAAACGGATACAGATTGCCATAGCCTCTTGCCCAACCTAATTATGGGCACCTCTAAAAATAGCCGTGTCCCTCGACAGAATTTGAAAAGAGAGTACTCTCTATGAATATTCCTTTTTCACTTCTTTTTTTATGCACCAGCGTCCGCCTTCGTTCTTCGATGTCGAAAACCAACTCGACAAAATCTACAAGTCTGCCAGCGGACAGCCTGTCGCGGGGTCGCGGGGTTCTTGACGGACAACCTCTTGTAGGGTATCCTTTGGAGAAATAGTCCCATTGGATTATCGCAATTTTCACCGATTTAACAAAAAATCACTAATGAGCAGTACCATTTTCGACATTCGAGGACGACAAATTTTGGATAGCCGAGGAAATCCAACCGTTGAGGTCGATGTAGTTCTCGAAGACGGCTCCTTCGGACGCGCCGCCGTGCCCAGCGGTGCAAGCACCGGCGAACGAGAAGCCGTAGAACTCCGAGACGGCGATAAATCTCACTACCTCGGCAAAGGTGTTACCAAAGCCGTCGCTAATGTCAACGACCTCCTCGCC
>Ga0099364_10012809_pt1 | contig 11287 bp, 11 predicted proteins | sample TergutTh196P3_FD_73070 | JGI IMG/M metagenome (GOLD analysis project Ga0099364, IMG submission 73070) | Microcerotermes parvus P3 segment gut microbial communities from Pointe-Noire, Republic of the Congo - Th196 P3 | ecosystem: Host-associated > Arthropoda: Insects > Digestive system > Gut ...
CAATGCGTGGTGTAACAAATCCAAGCCGTTATATGTCTGACTTTCACCATCAACGGCATATTTTCGGGTAATCAAAAGGTTCATATAATCAGCCTTCACCGAAAAATTGTCAAAGCCGGGCAAATACGAAATATATACTTTCGTTTCAAAGATTGTGGAGGCATAAGCCTCGTATATGTCTGTATTCAGCCATCTTTCGCCAAAATTCAGGTCTAATTGGTCGAAAGGTACCACAGGCGGCGCGGCATCCCGCAGCGCTTTTACGGACAACTGACATTCAACGAGATGGGGCGTATCGGGATGATGGTCGATGTACTGTTCAATGATTTCGGCTTTTTCCACCACATTTCCCGAAACAAACACATCCGAAAGTTGGTAGTTTTTCTGCAACGGATGGTAAAAAATCCTGCCCTGCAATTGGGTTTTCAGTTCATCTTCGGGGATGCCGCAGATAGACGACATGTAGGAAAGATGCACATTGCCGTGTACGTTCAGCGAGGCTGCAAGGGCTTCTTCGGCGGTTTCGGCGGTGATGTTTGCCGTTCTGAAAGTTACCGGTTTCTCAAAAATATCGGCTAATTTTTTGTGACCGTTCACATAGCGTTCCAATGACAGTATTTCCGCGCCAAAACAGTCGGTTTGAATAACGGAAACGTTGTTTTTTTGGTTTAAATCGCCGTATTTGGTGATGAAAAACCGGTAGCGTTCCTTCAGTTGGCTTCGGTAAGCCGGATGCTCTGTTTCTTGGGCGCTTTCGTGGTGATACAGTTCCAAATAGGCGTCCCGCAGCGATAGATAGTCTTTGATGATTTTTGAATGATGGAAGGTCAGGATTTCAGGTTTGAAATTCGCGGAACCGTTGTTTACTCCTGTTATACGCCCGATTTGTCCCTTGTCGGCTACTATCATGTTTTCCTGAAAATATGCCCGCTTTTCGCTTGAAAAGGGTCGTTCTGCGTAAATGGCGGATACATTTGAGGAGGCTTTTTGCGATTGGGCGATATTTGATTTTTCGGCTTCGGATAAACCGAACAGGTCGAATAGACTTGAATTGTTGGCGAAGATATTGGGGGTTTTAGCGGTATTGGTGACTTGGGAGACTTGGGCGACTTTGGGGACGGGTTTTGAATGATATAACTGCAAATCAAGGTTGTTCTTCAGGTCTTTATCCAAAATTTCGGACAGGTTTTGGGCAATTTCATCCATAGTTCCCTCATGGAAATACGTAAAGGCGGGTTTTCCGTATGGGTCGGTTCCCACAGCCGTCTTCGTATGCACCGTATTTTGTCCCGACTGTTTCGTAAAATATTGATTTTCACAAATACCGGAAAATAACTCAATACTTTTCATAAAGGCTTCTTCAAGTTTTGTACAACCGATTTTTTGGGTATCTTTTTGAAGGATAATCAGGTCGGTTGGCGCCTGCGTGTTGGCGATGTCTGAAAAGAGGTTATCCGGTAATCTGACGCATGTTACCAATCGGGAATGTTGCATCAGCCACTCTCTCGTTTCCGTATTGCCCTGACTGTTCATGAACCGGCGGGTAGTTATCAGCGCCATCACGCCGCCTTCGCGCAAAGCATCCATCGCTTTGAAAAAGAAGTAACTGTGAATGATTTCTGTGGAACGTCGTTTTACCTCGTCCTTGCTGTCGGAAAAAGCAGGGTCGAACACACGGAAATTACCGAAGGGGATATTCGAGGAAACAACGTCAAAATAACCGTTATATCGACTTTCCATCGTTTCAAAACCTGCAATATAAACAGTGTCTTCAGGATGCAGGGCTTTGAGTATTTTCCCTGTTATCAGGTCGTTTTCAAAGCAAACGCTTGCTTTTGCGCCGGCGTCCCTGAAAGCGGATAAAAACACGCCGGTTCCTGCGGAGGGGTCGAGAAAACGCCCTGCGATAATACCGTGTTTTGCCAATTGGCAAGCGATGGTCTGCGCGATTTCCGGCGGCGTGTAAAAGGCTGTTAATATGGAACTTTGCAGACTGTTCATGTATTGTTGGTACAGTCCATCGTTTTGCGCGGCGTTCCTCAATAGTTCGTGCAACTGCGCAACCATCGGGAAAAGCGGCGCATCGGTTTTTGTCCATTGCGGATTAGTTCCGACGCTGACAGGTCTGTCGGCGCTGTCAGGTCGTTGCGCTACGGGCAACAGAATACTTTTCAGTCCGCCAAATCCGCAATATTTGCGGAGTATTGCCCGCTGTTCAGGTGTTGCTGGCGTTTGGCTTTTGTCCAATTCAAAGGCAAGACGTATCGCTTCGATATTGTCTGCCAAATGCTGTTTTTGGTTAAATGACATAATATTAATCAATTAGGAATTACGAATTATGAATTTCGAATAATTACGAATTATGAATTTCGTCTGCACGCAGACGGTTATTTCATCGGGCTTTTTCAATTCCGTGTCCTGTCATGCAAGGTTTTTGGGAAAAATACTACCCGAACGCAGTGAGGCGTGGAGATTTTTTCCAAAACCCGAAGGGCTTGACCTTGCAGGACAATCAGGACACGGAATTACCTTTGCCCGATGAAATGACCGTGTGCAGCGGGATTTGACTTCTTTTTCACTCGAAGCGAGCATCAGGAGAAAATGTCTGTTTTTTACATCATTGGTTAATTTTTATGTGTATTTTTGCAAAAAATATTTTTGTAATGATGTCTTCAAAATTTCAAGAAATGTTTACACATTCCGTTGGAAACGGAATGGTTTGTTACGTTGAACAGAAAGTAGACAATTTTGATTTCAATGGCTTTGAAATCGTGGCGCACGAAATGTTTTCAAATGCTTTTCCTGCGGTTAAATTAAAAAACGGCTCGGCTGTTTTTAACATTCACGCAATCAGAATGCTTGATGAATGCAGTCATATTCAGATTTTTGTGCATCCCCAAAAAAAATCTTTGATTGCCAAGTCATGCCGGAAAGATGTGGATGGCTCTTTGCAATGGAGCAGGGTTGATAAACACGGCAAAATATTGCCGATAAAGATTACGGGCGCCGCGCCAATTTACGACGCAATGCAATGGGACGAAAATACAAACGTAAAGATGTCAGGTGCATTAGATAAATGTGGGAACGAGAAAATGGTTGTATTTCACCGCTATAACTAACGAAAATACATGAAAACAGCAATGAATGGTATGGACGTAAAAGAAATCTTGAGTTGGACAGTCAAATTAATAATCATCATCGCTGTAGTTTATTTGATTACCATATTGTCGGACAAATACGGTAAAAGCAGGGTAATGATTACCGGTTTTGCTTTTGCCGGATTGCTTTTCAGTATAGGAAAATTGCTTTTGAAAAAGAAATAAATATCTATCATTCAAGACAATGACTGAACTCGAAAAATACATTCAGACCTATTTTGAGGTAAACCAACAGGATGCGATTGTCATAAGCGCTTTTTTCAAGCCAATGACGCTTGACAAGGGCGATTTTTTTCTAAAAACAGGCAGATATTCCGACCAATTGGGTTTTGTGAAAACAGGATTAATGAGAGAATATCTTTACGTTGACCACAAGGAAGTAACCAAATCTATTTTAACCACATGTAATTTCGTGGTTGATATGGCGAGTTTTATCTTCAACCAACCTGCAAGGTGGAATATCCAAGCATTGACGAACTGCGAACTTTATGTGATTGACAGGACAGACAATGAAAAAATAGGGCAGAAAATTCCTCGTTGGCAAGAACTTGAAAGATTTTGTGTCGCCAAGTATTTTACGGAGATGGAAGACCGTATCGTACAACTTTTGGCTTTATCGGCAAAAGAACGATACGAGCGTTTTTTTAACTCCAATAAAGAACTTTTTCAACAGGTGCCATTACAGTATTTGGCTTCCATGTTGGGAATGACGCCGGAAACGTTCAGCAGGATAAGAAAAAGGCAGTATGAGAAAATTTCTTGATTTTTGTCAAGAGCCGTCATTGATATTACGTGTATTTTTGCACCGTATTTAAAATATTTAAAATAGGAGGTAAAAAATGAAAATAGTTATCATCAACGGACATCCGGACAGGGAAAGTTTTAATCATGCCCTGCACAAAGCGTATAAAAAAGGAGCATTGTCAGCAGGTAACGGGGTAGAAGAAATTATCCTTTCGGATATGGAGTTTTCCATAAATCTACGTTTCGGATACAGGAAACGCACCGAATTAGAACCCGACTTATTGAATGCTTGCGATAAAATTCAGCAAGCCGACCATTTAGTCTTGATTTTTCCGATGTGGTGGGCGTCTATGCCTGCATTACTGAAAGGTTTCTTCGACCGGATATTTCTTCCCGGGTTTGCATTTGAATATCAGGAAAAATCCCCTTTTCCAAAAAAATTATTGAAAGGGAAAACGTCGGAAATCATTACCACAATGGACACGCCCGTATGGTATTATAAATGGGTTTTAGGCAACCCCGGCATTAAATTACTTGTTCATTCAATACTTGGTTTTTGTGGTATCAAAAACAAGCGCACGACCTGTTTGTCAGTTATCAAAACATCAGATGATAACCAACGCCAAAAATGGCTGTCAAAAATCGAAAAATTAGGGACAGGAATACGATAGATTAAAAAATCCCGATATTTCTACCGGGATTTCTGCAAAATTGGCTTTATCACGTTTATTTCTTTTCTTTTTTATTATTCACCGCAAACTCAAATACCACTTTAAACGCCTCGTCAAGCCGCAAAATCGCATCAAAAACAACACCCTTTTTGCTCTTAAAGCCCTTTATTAAACCTGTTTTTCCGTTTTTGATTAATTCTTCAATTTGGCTGTCTGTCAGGTTTTTGCCGCAAACTGATTTGAAGATGGTCAGGTTGCATGTGGCGTTGTTGCATTTGGCAACTTTTCCAAAAATGGCGACTGCACCCGATTTGCATTGTGGGCAGGGCAATTTACGGTTGTTACCGGGAAGTTCCACGCTCGAAATTTCATCAACTACCTTTTTGGTATACTCTCTGATTTCTTCCATAAAAACATCCCTGTATGCAGGCTCTTTCTCGATTTGAGCCAATTTTTGTTCCCATTCGACCGTAAGACTTGCATCGGCAATTTGCAGGTTTTTGACGGCATGGTACAGTTGCAAGCCTCTTTCGGTGGGTATCAGGTTCTTTTTATCGCGCTCCATGTAACTGCGTTTCAACAGCGTTTCGATGATGGCGGCGCGGGTTGCTGGCGTTCCGATGCCGGTTGTTTCATGTTGCTGTTCGTCTGTCGCATTTTTACATGCGCGTTCCATTGCCGCCAACAGGGTGGCTTCGGTATACAGCGGCTTGGGCATGGTCTGCTTGCCTACCATGTTGCTTGAAGTTGGGGTAAACTGCTCGCCTTCGGTGAGCGCGGGAAGTTGCTGTTCGGTTTCGGATTCATCTTTCGATTTTTCTTCCGCATGATTGAACACCCCGCGCCATCCGGCGTCTTTGATTTTGCTGCCTCGCGTCTCAAACTGTATCCCGCTGTCGTTTTCGGCTTGAATGAGCAATACTTCCTTCACGCATTTGGGCGAAAAGGCTTCCAACATGCGTCCGGCAATCATATCGTAAACGGTTTGTTCGTCTTTACCAAGTTTGTCCGGAATGTTGCCTGTGATGATTAAGGCATGGTGGTCGGTTACTTTTGCGTCGTTGACGCAGGGGAAAGCAGCGGAAGCGAGAACGATTGTTTTTGCGTGATTTCCGAATTGCGGATGACATTCCAAACTTTTGATGAGTTGCGGGATTTCTGCAAAAACATCTTCGGAAATGTAACGGCTGCCCGTGCGCGGGTACGATGTGTACTTTTCTTCATACAATTTTTGTGCGATATTCAGTGTTTGTTCCGCTGAAAAACCGTGCCCTTTGTTGGCGTCCTGTTGCAGGGCGCTTAAATCGTACAAAAGGGGTGGCGCTTGGGTGGTTTCCTTTTGTTCCACTTTCGTGATGCGGATGTTTGCATCCTTGGTTAATTTACCGAAAAACTCGTTGGCTTGCGCCTTGTCGTACATCTTTTCCTTTGCGGTCAGATGGAAGGTCATGCCATCTTTTTGAATGCAGGTTTTGAATACCCAGTAATGTTCCGGTTTAAAGTTCCGATTTTCTTCATATCGGGCGCAAACCATCGCCAGCGTTGGCGTTTGCACCCTGCCCAAAGATTGGTTATTGTCGCCGGTAATCATTGAAAGTGAGCGGCTTGCATTCAGTCCCACAAGCCAGTCTGCCTGCGCCCTTGCTTCGGCGGCAAAAGCCAGACTGTCATAGTCGCTACCGGGTTTCAAACGGGCAAAACCATCGGTAATGGCTTTGTCTGTGAGCGAACTAATCCACAGCCGCGAAAAAGGTTTGTCACATTCCAGCAACCTGTAAATGTTGCGGAAGGTTGCCTCGCCTTCGCGCGCTGCGTCCGTTGCTACGATGATGCTCTCGCATTTTTCAAATACCGATTTGATGACCTTTAACTGTTTCAGCGCGGCTTTGTCGGGCTGATAACCGTTTACTGTTTTTTCGCGACGCGAAACAAGTTTAAAAACGCCCGGAATGATTGGGATTTTGCTGCTTCCGTACATTTCGGGCGGAGCGAGGACGGCGAGGTGCCCAAAAGCCCATGTCACCATGTAGCCGTTACCTTCTTTATATCCGTCTTTGAATTGTGTTGCGCCCAGAACGCGGGCGATGTCCTTTGCCACAGAGGGCTTTTCGGCTATTACTGCTATCATGTTTGTCATTTTTGATTTTTGATTAAAAAGAACGCGGATGACGCTGATAAAACGGATTTGAGCGGATTTTCAATTTTCAATTCTCAATTAAATCTGCGTCACCCGCGTTCAAATTTGGATTAATAATCCTCATCTATCGGTTTAATACCGCAGATTTCCAGCATCGGAACGCCACCCTCGTTCATGATTTGGAGGGTAGCATCCATCACGATGTCAATCCCCAACAGGGTGAGATGCAGCGAAATCACGCTGACCTGTTCGCCGTTCAGGAGCCGCTCCAAATCGCCGTTGCGCTCCAATTCCGCTTTGCTGATGCCGATGCCTTCGAGGTCGTCCCAATTGACGTCGCTTTCTTTAATTTTCGTATTTTCGATATTGGTATTCATTTTCTTTATAATTTAAATGATTGATAATTAAGATATTTTACGCCGAGAGGCTGGTTTTTTGGTTTCTTTTTCCTGCTTTTTGGTATCCCTGTCAGACTGCTGTTTGCTCTCCTGACGGGCTGCCGGAACGCTTTCCGATTGCCCGGCGCTCTGACGGGGCTTGTCCGGGTTTTCAGGATAAAATACAAGTTGCCCCATTCTCTCGTTCACTTTCATCCACGATGAAAACTTTTGTCCGTTCACCCCGGTCATGTCGGCAATGTGAATAGCCCTGCCGTCCTGCAAATCCGCCCGTTCTTTCGTATTCAGCGCAACGCCCCACACTTCATGCGGAACTTTGTAGGCAGGTTTCTCATTAAAACCGTCTTCCGTCCGGGCATATTGAATGGCGCCCGTTTCGGTGTCAATCTTCACAAATGACGAAAACTCCTCGCCCTTACGATTGACCATATCGTAAAGGAATATGGGTTTGCCTGTGCGAAGCGTTTCCTTGTCCTCATGGGTCAGACGCGCACCGCAGATTTCCTTTGGAATGTAGATTTCACGCGCCCCTTCCGGGCTGTCGGGATTGTAGCGCGTGTACTGCGTATTGCCGTTACAGTCCAATTTGATGAATGACGAAAAAGTTTCACCGTTCCTTTTCTTCATGTCTTCAAGAAAAATGGCTTTACCGGAATTGAAATCTTCCAACTGCTTTTTGGTCAGTTCCACGCCGCCGATGCTTTCCCTGTTAAATTGACCATCCTTTGGGAAGATGTATTCAACTCCGCGTCTGTCGGCGTTGAGTTGCAGGTGGGCGTTGAAATCTTCACCCTTTTTGCTTGTCATCCCTTCTACGAAAATTGCCTTGCCTTCGCGCAACTGTTCTTTCTCGTAATCAGAGAGTTTTACGCCGCTGACTGCATCGGGTATGTATGCCTTTTCCGCAGGAAAACCGACCACCTCATTGGTCAATCTGTCCACACTGATGATGTAGGGTATCTTTTCATTGCCGCCTTGAGGAAGCATCATTGCTGTACGCCCCATGTTTCCGGTCTCTTTGAGGTTTTTCCTGTCCTCGTCCGAAAAGATATGCCCGAAATACGGTTTGTTCAATTCCGGTTCCCTGCGCATACCGTGCATCATCAGCGCTACCTGACCATCGGGGGCTTGCCGGAAAGACAACCGCGCATCGGTAGCCAACACTGCCGAACCGAAATTTAACCTGACAGGCACTAACTCGTTCGTTTTGTACCCTTTGAGCATACCGTCCAGCAATCCCCTTTTTTCAAGGTAATCGCGCGATAAGCCGCATTGTTTTAACTGTTCCCAGTTAATCAGCGCCTCGTTGTAACGGTATTGCGAGGCGTTTGCCGCCGGAGCGGTCATTGTTTTGGTTTCTTCAATTGTACTCATTTTGTTTTGTTTTAAGTGATTAATACTTTCATTTTTAGAAACTTGATTATTTACATTATTTGAAACTTGCTTTACTTCATATCTTCGGACAAAGTCCTGAATTTCTTTCGAGGGGTTTTCTTTAAACAATTCCCTCAAAAACGGCGCAGCCTCTTTGACGTCTGCTATCGGCGCCCGGAACAACCGGAAATCGGTCGGGTCTTTGTCCTTGCCTTGCCGAAAATAATTCGACACGAAGTTTTCAACGTTGTTGATGGTGCTGATTTGCAGGAATGGCGGGGTTTCGAGATTGATTTTGTCGAACCGGTCGGTTTTGCCTGCCTCGTCACTCGCTACACGAATGGACTTCGTTTTGGTGTTTGCCAGCAAAAGGATGTCCGGCGAAACGGTTTGGACGGCTGTTCCGTCCCTGATGTTTTGTTCTTGTACCATATATTAACTTTTTTAATGATTTGAAAAAATTATCGGGGCAAATGTATAATATGTTATTCATTGATAATCAACCCTGTCGGCATTTGACGGCTTCTGACGATGTTTGTCCGGGTTGCCTAAAAAAACAAAAAAGGCGGGAATGACCCGCCTGAAATGTATGTAATTGATTGTTACGCTATTTTCAATTTATTGCCGGATTTTTGTTGTTTGTCCTGCTTGTTGGAAAAATTTTGTCCCTCTGAAAAGCGGGATATATGGCGCGGACGGTCGGGATTTTCATTATAAAAATCAAGTTTTCCTTTTACGGTGTTCATTTTTATGTAGGAAGCAAACTTTTCCCCGTTGTCACCATTCATTCCGGTTAACAATACAGGTTTTCCGTTACGCAGCAGAGAGCGTTCATCGGGTTGCAACGTAACGCCCCTGACCTCTTTTGGAACCTTATACACCAATTTTGACGGTTCCACATTGGTTATTGCCTCGTTTAGAACAGGTTTTGGCACATTGTCGGACAATAACGGGGCGGGTGTTTGGGCATCCTTTTTCCCGAAAAGTTTTTTTCCAAAGTCTTTGATTTTTTCAAAGACTTTGCCAATGCCCTGCTTGCCTTTGTCGAGCATATTTTTCCATGGAGCCGACTTGAATGGTTTCGTCAGCATCCTGAACGGAGCCGTTGCCAACCTGCCTAATTTTTTGGCTGCCCACACCAACAAGAGTAACAACAATAAATTTTTGAGCATTTTTAAAGGTCTGAAAGCCATGATATTTGAGTTTTTTAGGTGAATATTAAAATTTTAACTTTTTGGAATTTGCCTGTTTGGGGTCTAAAATAAAGGTTTGCGGCTTGCTGTATTGAACTGCCGTTTGTCTTGCCTTGTCGGGGTTTTCACTGTAAAATTCAAGTTTGCCCTGTTCTTTGTTAATTTTCACGTAAGATGAAAATTTTACGCCGTTATTCCCTTTCATATCAGCGATATATACTACTTTTCCGTCCACTAACTTTGCCGTTTCCACCGGATTCAGCGGAACGCCCCTGATTTCCTGCGGCGCCTTAAAAGCAAGTTTTTCGCTGATGATGACCTCGTTTTGATTTTGGGCTTCGCCGATAGCATCATTTTGTGGTTGCGTAGCAGGCTTTGCATCATTTCGACCGCCGGTAAACGGTTTCATGACCTCTTTTCCTAATTTTTTGAGAAAGCCCCACAAAATAAGGTACAACGGTAAGTATTTGAATACGTGTTTCAGTATTTTGGCTAATCTGACTAACATTCCTATCATTTCTTTTGATTTTTGTGTTATTGACTTAAAAATATCACCGCAAAAATAGATTGTAAATTTTTGTTTTTTAATTGGTTGTCGGCATTTTTCGGTGATTGACGGCATTTGTCCGGGTTGGGGTTGAAATATTCCCTATTTTGAGGCTGTTTGAGACTATGGGATTTTGGCGGACGTTTGAATTTTTTTATTATCTTTGTACTTTTTAAACAAAGAGTGTAATATGGATATAATAGTCAGAAAACCAACCGATAGGGAAATCTCCGCCATGAAAACCAAACCTGTATGGACGTGCGAAATATCGGAATTTGATTGGAATTACGATAGCGAGGAGACCTGCCTCATCATCGAAGGCGATGTCACGGTTAAATACGGTTCAAAAAGCATTTCGTTCGCTGCCGGGGATTTGGTTGTTTTCCCGAAGGGTCTTTCGTGTGTGTGGCAGGTTAAGAAGGCGGTTAAGAAGCATTATATATTTAAGTAATAAGAATAGATAGCAGGATGGCAAACTTGGAATACATAGAAAAAGCAAACATTGAGAAATTTTTAGGAATGAAAAGCGGATATGTAATGGACTTTTCAGACAGAACTTTTCAAGAGTTTATAGGAGAAGCTGTCGGTTTGGATATAGAAAACGAAAAGTATCATTATGCCTCAAATTCGAAAGCCAATCGTTTAAGGCAATTTATTAAAATTGAATCAAACTATATTTTTGGAAAATTATTATCTGCATTTTGCGACTATTGGCTTTCAAAAGTTCATACAGGCGAAATTGACCATCAAGAGGATGAAAATCTTTATAAAGAATGTTTGAAAGTGGCAGAGAGATTAAAACAAGAAAGTATCGTTGAACATATTGATGCAATTCAACCAAATGTTGACGACAGGGATTTTAAATTACTTGCAAAGTCAATACGTGAAAGTATTGAAAAAAACGAACCAGAGGTAGCATTAGATAGGTTTCATACTTTTACTTTTCGGTATTTACGAGAATTGTGCGACAAACACAAAGTTATTTATGATAAATCAGAGTCGTTAAACGCTGTTTTTGGAAAGTATGTAAAATATCTCGTTGATAGTAAGCATATAGAATCAGTA
>Ga0099364_10012810_pt1 | contig 11286 bp, 9 predicted proteins | sample TergutTh196P3_FD_73070 | JGI IMG/M metagenome (GOLD analysis project Ga0099364, IMG submission 73070) | Microcerotermes parvus P3 segment gut microbial communities from Pointe-Noire, Republic of the Congo - Th196 P3 | ecosystem: Host-associated > Arthropoda: Insects > Digestive system > Gut ...
TTCCGCAAAGACGAAGAGCGTTATTCTCGCCGAGTTTCGATGAAAGAAATTGAAGAAAATGACTACAATCTCAATATTTCTCGTTATGTAGATGCTTCCGAGCAAGAAGAAGAAATCGACATCAACGCCGTAATGAGCGAAATTAAAAATTTGGAGGCGAAACGGGCGGAATTAGACAAAGAAATCGAGGTGTATTTAAAAGAGTTGGGAATTATGTAATTTTGAAAAAAAAATATGGATTGGAAAGAAAAAGCTATATCGGTTCTTAAAAACAGTTTAGCTCCTGTGCCTACGGAGCTAAATGAATTGGATTGGAAAAGCGGCTTATCGCCTAAAACAGACAGATTAGCACAGCATATTTCTGCATTTGCCAACTTGAAAGGCGGAGGAACATTTGTTTTTGGAGTAAATAACGACGGCTCTTGTTTCTCTATTTCTCAATCTGACGCTGAGGAAATCGTTAAGAAATTAGGTAATATTGCGAAAAACAATTTGGCTTATTCCATTAAAATAGAACACGATATTTTGGAATACAAAGGTTATTCTTTGCTGTTTGTTTATATTCCCGAACAGTCTGAAAAACCTGTTTATTTGCGGAGTAGCGACTTATTCAATAGTTATTGTCGCTCGGCAGGGCAAACGGTGAAAATGTCAAAAGAACAAGTAAAGGCGCTAATTTCTATTTCAAAAGGCATAACTTTTGAGAAATTGCTTGCAAAGGAAAATCTAAAAGCTGAAGAAGTATTGAATTTGCTCAATTATCGCAAAATGTATGAGTTGTTGGACAAAAATATTCCATCAGCATCGGATACCGTTTTGAATAAGTTGAAAGAATTGGATTTCTGTAAATATGAATCGGGACATTGGCATATTACCAATCTGGGCGCTATTCTTTTTGCAAACAACATCATTGACTTTGATGGTTTACAAGGGAAAGCAGTTATTGTTAGAAAATATATGGGCACAAACAACCGAGAAATGGAATTTGAACAAATTGCGAAGTTTGGCTACGCCGTCGGCTTTGAAGGACTGGTCGATTTCATAATGTTGCACACGAAAAGTGGCGAGAAAAGAGATATAAAGAGAGAAGACAAACAAATTTATCCTAAAGTTGCGATTAGAGAATTTGTTGCCAATGCATTTATACACCAAGATTTTGCCATTACCGGAATGCCTACCACGATAGAAATTTTTTCAAATCGTTTGGTGATAACCAATCCGGGAGCGCCACTCAATGATATTAATCGTTTAATTGATTTGCCGCCGCATTCTCGAAATGAAATTTTGGCAAATACAATGTTGTTATTGCGATTTTGCGAACGCCGTGGAAGCGGTATTGACTATGCTATTGAAGCAATTGAAAAACAAGGTCTTCCGGCTGTGAAATTTACTCGAAGCGAACAACATACCCGTATATTTTTATTTCCGCCAAAACGTTTGTCGGAAATGACAAAAGACGAAAAAATCCTTGCCTGTTATCAACACGCTTGCTTGATGTATGAAGACAATAATGCAATTAATAATCAATCTGTTAGAGAAAGGTTTGGCATAGAAAGGAGGAATGCTGCGATTGCAACTCGCATTATTTCGGAAACTGTAAATGCAGGGTTGATAAAAAATTCTAACCCTGAAAATGAATCAAAAAAATATGTAACTTATATTCCTTATTATGGATAGATTTTTATTTGACAAGCAAAATCCAATTATATATAAATGGCAGAATTTCAGCATGTTATTATTTGCAGAGTAAATACACAAACACAAAAATGAAATGAAAAACAGAAAAAAAATAGCAAATGTTCCAAATTTGAGATTTTCAAATTTTACGGAAGAATGGGAAGAAACGAGACTTGGCGATAATTGTGATATATCAATGTGCAAAAGAATTTTTGCTAATGAAACTCACGAAATCGAAGAAATTCCATTTTACAAAATTGGAACTTTGGGCGGTAAGCCCGATTCTTTTATTAGAAGAGAACTTTTTGAGGAATATAAAAGCAAATACAATTATCCAGAAATAGGCGAAGTTATGATTACTTGTAGCGGTACAGTTGGTAAATGTATTGTATTTAATGGCGAAGATTCTTACTATCAAGATTCCAATATCGTTTGGATAAATAATCCAAAAAAAGAAATCAGCAATGAATTTTTGCACTATGTGCTTTCAAATATTAATTGGGGAAAATTAAATTCAACAACAATTACACGAATTTACAGCACTGATTTGAAAAGTCTGATATTAAAGTATCCTCAAAATCATAATGAACAAAATAAACTCGTAACATTGCTGTCTTTTCTCGACAACCGCCTTTCAACCCAAATCCAAATAATAGAGGAATTGAAATCGCTAATTAAAACGACTTTCAAAAGTTTTCATAATAAGGTCGAAAAAACAGAATATAAAATTTCGGATTTGGGAAATTCATTTAGAACAATGAATCTCTCAAAAGAAGATTTATCAACAAAAGGCGAAAAATGTATTTTATATGGCGAACTATTTACCACATACGATTGTGTTATTGACGAAGTTCATTTGTATTACAACGACATAAAAAACATCAAAATAATGTTACCAAATTTGGAATCGCAAAATTTTCTTGCTGATTTAATGCGATTGTTGAGAGATAAAATTCAAAACGAGCAAAAATTACTATCTCATTATACCGAGCAAAAAAAATATTTGCTTGTCAATATGTTTATATAAACATTTGGCTTAAAAGATATTTCTTTTGATTTACAAATAAATCGTATTGCTTAGTTTCAAGGTCAATCTTTTCGTCAAGCAATGAAAGAATATTTGCCGTATTATTTTGAATGTCAATTTTGGGTACAGATATACACATTGGCTCTATTTCCGATATATAATGCCGTTTGTGGTCTGCGGAAGTTAATTTTAGGAAAGATAGGTATTCATAAATAAATCTCAGATTTACGCCTAGCTTTGCTGTAAGAATTTTTATTGCCGAAGATTTTACTTTGAATGGAAAATCTACATATTTCAAATCCATAGTAAAATCGTCAAAAATTACACATTCGCCTTTATGATAGATTCCAAAATCTTCGTTTGTATAACCCAAAATGAATGCTTTATTTGCTGTCAATACGGGAATTAAAGAACAATCGTCAGAATAATTGGTATTTGCAACAATATAATTTGTTGGCTGTTCGTAATTCAATAAATTTGCTATTTGTTCTGACTTTCCGATTTTTGTAAATTGCTTGCAGAGATTATTTCTCAATACTTTTTTCAGCGATTTCAATTCCTCTATTATTTGGATTTGAGTTTCAATCCTAGCATTTATAAGAGATAAGAACTCTGCGATTTTGATTTGTTCTGAAAGATTTGGCAATATTATTTTTAATGTCTTCAAGTCAGAATTATACACATTACTAATACTTACTCCTTTTGACAAAGCAGAAATGGGTTTCTTTAATTTTTGATTAATGTAATATGACACATAAATAGGCGAATAAACATCTATCCTTGCTGGCTTTAAAATATTTATTGTTCTGCCAATAGCTACGTCTTTAACTGTTAATGCCGAAGCCGAGCCAATATCCAATGGGTCTTCGCCTGCCGACGGCAGTAAAATTTCATTTCCATCACTAAAACGTAGTTCTGATTTGTCAAGGTTTGTTTTATTTACAACTTTGGAAATTACTTCATTATATAAATGATATAGTTCCCCATATCTTACACAAGGTATTTCAAACTCGGGTGATGCCTCATCTTGTTTTATATTTTTTCCTGTTGAAAAAAGAAAAATATCTTCAAAAAGGTGTTTTTTGTAAGAATCATATTTTCCCACCTCTTCAAATCCCGAAAATCTCAAATTTGGAACATTGCCGAAATTTGATATTTAAAATCTTTTATTATCTTCCTTGACAATAATAAATAACTAATCAAAAATTCAAATTTTATGCGAAATCAAAAAACAATTTCGGAAATTATCGATTTATGGAAAGCCGATAAAAAACAGTATGTAAAAAAATCAAGTTATTCAGCATATTTGTTGCTGATTGAAAACCATTTGTTGCCCGCTTTTGGCAATAAATACAGCATCGAGGAGGCAGATGTACAAACATTTGTACTTAAAAAATTAGCAGAGAATTTAAGTCAAAAAACAATCAAAGATATTTTGATTGTGCTGAAAATGGTTTTGAAATTCGGAGCCAAAAACAAACTGTTTGAATACATGCCATTTGACATTCAGTATCCAACCGAAAGGGAAAAGCAAAGTATTGAAGTGTTGAGCCGTGCCAATCAAAAAAAGATTATGAATTTTGTGCAAGAAAATTTTACATTCAGAAATTTGGGCATTTACATCTGTTTAAGCACAGGCATACGCATTGGCGAAATCTGTGCGCTAACTTGGAACGATATTGATGTCGAAAATGGAATTATCGCTGTTCGGAAAACAATCCAACGCATTTATATCATAGAAGATAACACTCGCCACACCGAACTTCTGCTTGACACACCCAAAACAAAAAATTCGATTCGTGATATTCCGATGACCAAAGCTTTGCGTCAACTATTGAAACCGCTAAAAAAAATAGTCAACGACAGCTTTTTTGTCCTGACTAACGATGCGAAACCAACGGAACCACGAACTTATCGAAACTATTACAAAAAAATGATACAAAATCTAAACATTCCCGAACTGAAATTTCACGGTTTACGCCATAGTTTCGCCACACGCTGTATCGAAAGCAACTGCGATTACAAAACGGTCAGCGTCATTCTCGGACATTCTAATATCAGTACAACACTGAATTTGTATGTCCACCCTAATTTAGAGCAAAAGAAAAAATGTATTGAACAGATGGCGAAAATGTTGAAGTAAATCGTGCAACTTCCTAAAATAAATCTAAAATCTAAAACCTAAAACCTAAAATTATCTTATCTTTGCGCCTCTTTTTATCAAAAAAAATGTCGTTACAAGAAGAAATTCAGCGAAGGCGCACTTTCGCCATTATCAGCCACCCCGACGCGGGAAAAACAACGCTTACCGAAAAATTGTTGCTGTTTGGCGGCGCAATACATGTGGCGGGAGCAGTAAAATCGAACAAAATACGAAAAACTGCCACCTCCGACTGGATGGAAATAGAAAAACAGCGCGGGATTTCGGTTGCCACTTCGGTAATGGGATTCGACTACAATAATCACAAAATAAACATATTAGACACGCCCGGACACCAGGATTTTGCCGAAGATACCTTCCGTACCCTCACGGCAGTGGACAGCGTAGTGATTGTGGTTGACATCGCAAAAGGAGTTGAAACACAAACCCGCAAACTGATGGAAGTGTGCCGGATGCGCAACACGCCAGTCATTATTTTTGTGAACAAACTCGACCGTGACGGGAAAAATCCTTTCGATTTGTTAGATGAACTCGAAGCCGAACTTAAAATCCATGTGCGTCCGTTGAGCTGGCCTATCAACGGCGGGCAAAATTTCAAAGGTGTTTACAACATCTACGAAGAAAAACTTGATTTATACATGCCAAGTAAGCAAAGCGTTACCGAATCAATTGCGTTCGACGATATTCACAGTCCCGATTTGGAACAATATATCGGCAATGGAAACGCCTCGCAACTGCGCGAAGACATGGAGTTGATAAATGGCGTGTATAATCCGTTTTCGGTCGAAGAATATTTAACAGGGCAACTTGCTCCGGTTTTTTTCGGCAGCGCTTTGAACAATTTCGGTGTAAAAGAGTTGTTGGATTGTTTCGTTGAGATTGCGCCAAGTCCGCGAGCGCTAAAAACCGAAGAAAGAGAAATAAGCCCTTACGAAACCGATTTTTCGGGTTTTATTTTCAAAATTCACGCCAATATGGATCCCAACCACCGCAGTTGCATTGCATTTGTGAAAATTTGCTCAGGCAAATTCGAGCGGAACATAAACTATAAACACATTCGTCACGGAAAACTGATGAAATTTTCGAGCCCAACTGCGTTTATGGCGCAAAAAAAAGAAACGGTAGATGAAGCATTTGCCGGCGATATCATTGGTTTGCCCGATAGCGGCGGTACTTTCAAAATTGGCGACACGCTCACAAGCGGCGAAAATTTGCACTTCAAAGGTATTCCGAGTTTCTCGCCCGAAATGTTTAAATACATCGAAAATGCCGACCCGATGAAATCTAAACAATTAGAAAAAGGCATTGCCCAGTTAATGGACGAGGGCGTAGCGCAGTTGTTTGTCAATCAATTTAACGGACGGAAAATCATTGGCACGGTAGGACAACTTCAATTTGAAGTAATACAGTACCGTCTCGAACACGAATACAATGCAATGTGCCGTTGGGAACCGGTGTCGCTGCACAAAGCCTGCTGGATTGAAAGCGACAGCGTAAACGATTTGGAAAATTTTAAAAAACGAAAATACCAATACATGGCTATCGACAAAGAAGGGCGAGATGTATTCCTTGCCGACAGCGGCTATGTGCTGCAAATGGCACAACAGGATTTTCCAAAAATAAAATTTCATTTTTCATCGGAATTTTAACCTGAAAACACATAAATAATGCAGATTTAGGCGTTGTAAAAATAAATACAAATTTATATTTCTCTATAAACCAACTAATTACAACTTGGGAATATTCAATTTGTTTTTATGCCTGTAAATACAATAAATTTAAAAAAAACGCTAATGACGCACATAGAAACCATATTATCCGAAAAAATCATTTCCTCAACCTCCATTGGCGGCGGTTGCATTGCCGATAGCCGAAAAATCACCACTGCATCGGGGAAATTTTTTTTCTTAAAATCAAGAAACAGAGACAATCGCATGTTTCATTGCGAAGCCAACGGCTTGCGGGAATTGGCAAAAGCGCAATGCCTGCGAATACCCCAAGTGGTAGCCGTCGAAGACGATTTCCTTCTGTTGGAATATATTCGGCAAGGAAATCGTCCCACGCATTTTTTTGAAGAATTTGGAAAAAACTTTGCTCGTTTGCATCGTTTCCAATCAGATAAATTCGGTTTTTATGAAAATAACTACATCGGCGCCACGCCACAAATCAACATTCCCAACGAGGGCGAAGAAAACGATTGGACGGCATTTTATTTCAACAAACGCATGCTCTACCAATATCATTTGGCAGAGAAAAACGGCTATGCTACGCCTCGAATGCAACATGCTTTTTCGAAGTTGGAGACGAAAATTGCTTCCATCTTGCAGGGAAGCCAAGAGCCGCCTTGTTTGTTGCACGGCGATTTATGGGGCGGCAATTATGTGTGCGACGAAAACGGAAAAGCCGTCTTAATTGACCCCGCCGTTTACTACGGACACCGGGAAGCCGATTTAGCCATGACCAAACTGTTTGGCGGATTTTCGGCGGCATTCTACGAGGCTTATCTTTGCGAATACCCCTTGCCCGACGGCTGGGAATACCGCGAAAATATTTATAAACTCTATCACGTGTTAAATCATTTAAACCTTTTCGGAACAGGATATTTGTCTGAAACAGAGCAGATTTTGGAAAATTATATCTAAATACATAAAAACAAAAATGTAGTGAAATTAAAACTAAACAATAAAGAAATTGAAGTTTTCGAGGGCGAAAAACTAATTGAGGTAATTCGTAGAGAAGGTTTTGATGTACCTTCACTTTGTTATGCGAAAGGAAAAAATCATCGTTCATCGTGTATGGTTTGTGTGGTAAAAAATTGCGCGACAGGGCAAATAATCCCTTCGTGCTCGACTATTGTGGTCGAGGGAATGCACATCGACAGTGAAAGCGACGAAGTGAAGGACTTTCGCCGCCAGTCCTTGGAATTACTGTTGAGCGACCATATTGCCTTGTGCCGTCCGCCATGCGAGCCGAAAAACTGCTCTTTGCGGAAATTCGCTACCGAATATCGTGCAAAATGGAATAAATATCCGCGTTATTCGGCTTTGAAACCCACGCCTCCACAACACATCAATGGCAATTTGTGGTTTGAAACGGCAAAATGTATTCGTTGCGGGTTGTGTGTGTACAATACCGAAAACGGTTCTACGTTCAAAAATAGAGGCTTTGCGATGGAAGTGGTTTTTCCACCCGAAAATTGCGGGAATGTGCCCGAAACGATTGTGGAGTTGTGTCCTACGCAAGCGTTGTATTTGTCTTGAAGCAAGATTTTATTAAATTTTATAAAATTAACATGATTAAGAAAATTTACCATTTACCATTTACTGTTTACCATTTGTGGATTTGTATATTGGCTTGTATGTTCGCTTTTGCGTGCAAAAAAGAAAATGCGCCTTTGTCCGAAAATCTCGATTGGGTGCATTATCGGGCAAACAGTGCGTTGAGCGGCTACACCGAGCGCGAATTGCCTCAAAATCCAAAATTATTGTGGAGTTATAAAAGTTTGCAACGGACAAATTCCTCGCCGGTAGTTTACGATGGAATTGTATATTGGAGCACAAAGCGCGGACGGATTTACGGCGTAAATGCAACCGGCGATACCTGTTTTGTGTATAATTTTAATACGGCAGTTGAAAGCGTTCCGTTTATCCACGACAGCATATTATATATCGGGCGGATAGACGGAATTATGAGCGCGTTGTCGCTCACAAATGGCGAAATTGTGTGGGATTACGAAACCGGTGGGCAATTAATCGGTGCAGCGAATGCGGCTGACGGGAAACTGATTTTCGGCAGTTATGACCACAATTTGTACATTCTTGATATTGTTTCGGGAAAAGAAATTGCGCGCTGCGGGTCGCGCAATTATATCAATGGCACGGTGGCAATTTGGAATAATTTTGTGCTTTTTGGCGGTTGCGACGGTTGGTTGCGCAAGGTGCACATCGCTCTTAATACAATGGTTGACAGCGTAGAATTGAAATCCTACATACCCGCATCGCCTGCGATTGAAGGAAACGCGGCGTATGTAGCCGATTTTACCGGAAATTTATACGAATTTGATTTGTCGAAAAATAAACTTTCGCCTCAACTGCTTATAAGTTCGACGGACGATAACGAGCAGTTTACGTCTATGCCTGCTGTTTCAAAAAGCAAAGTGTATTGCTTGTCGTCTGATGGCTATTTGCGGGCAATTGACCGAAAAACGCGGAAAGAAGCGTGGAATTACCTGTTGCGCGGCGATGCCGGCGAAAGCGCACCGCTGATTTGCAAGGATAAAATAATCGTGTGCGCCAAAAGCGGACAAATCGCCATTCTCGATGCGGCGACAGAAAAACTGCTTTGGGAATACGATGCCGGCGAGCAAATTGTATCAACTCCTGCGGTTGTGGCAGGGCGTTTTTATGTGCTTACCGCGAAAGGAACGCTGTTATGTTTTGGTCTTGAAAAATGATTTTTTAACACTTATATTTGGCTAAATCTACATATTTTTATACATTTGTAGCCAAATATAACTCATTTTCAGTATGGCTATTATTGGCAGAAAAGCGGAACAAGATGCGCTAAAACGCTTTATAACATCAGACAAAGCGGAGTTTGTGGCTGTGTTCGGCAGGCGCAGAGTTGGCAAAACATTTTTGATACGCGAATTTTTTGGCGGTCGTTTTACTTTTGCCCATACAGGAATGGCAAATACGACAATGGAAATACAGTTGCAAAGTTTCAATATTTCGATAAACGAGTATGGTTCAACAACTTACAAAAAGGCAAACACTTGGTTTGAAAGTTTTGAGCAGTTGAGACATTTGTTGCAGCACAGCCGAAAAAAAGGGAAAAAAGTAGTTTTTATTGACGAAATGCCTTGGTTAGATACACCGCGTTCTAACTTTCTTTCAGCGTTGGAGCATTTTTGGAATGGGTGGGCAGCGTGGCAAAAAGATATTTTGCTGATTGTGTGTGGTTCGGCAAGTTCGTGGCTGACAGACAAATTGCTCAATAATCACGGCGGACTGCATAATCGAGTTACTCAACAAATTCATTTACAACCATTTATGCTTTCAGAATGTGCGCAATTTTACAAAAAACAGCGTATTGAAATGTCGCAGCACGAAATAGTTGAAGGTTATATGATTTTTGGCGGAATACCCTATTATTTGAGTTTATTTCAAAAGCAATTAAGTATGTCTCAAAATGTTGATAATCTGCTGTTTGATAAAAATGCGCCATTAAAAAACGAGTTTCAAAATTTGTATGCATCGCTGTTTAAAAAAGCGGAAAATCATATAAAAATAGTAGAAGCATTGAGCAGCAAAGCCAAAGGGTTGACGCGCGATGAGATTATCACAATTGCAAAATTACCCAACGGCGGAAGTATCAATCGCACACTTACCGAATTAGAACTTTCCGGCTTTATTCGCCGCTACCGCAGTTATGGCAAAAAAACAAAGCAAAGTTTATATCAACTTGTTGATTTTTTCACCCTTTTCTATTTTAATTTCTTGATGAACAATACTTTTGCAGATGAACATTTTTGGACAAACTTTATTGAAAATGCGCGACATCGCGCTTGGAGCGGTTACGCCTTTGAACAGGTTTGTTTGGCACATTTATCGCAAATAAAGCAAAAACTTGGCATTTCGGGCGTGCTGACAAACACATATTCGTGGAAAAGTCGAGAGGCGGAAAACGGCGCACAGATTGATTTAGTGATTGAGCGCAATGACAAAGTGATAAATCTTTGTGAAATAAAATTTGCAAATTCCCAATTTACAATAGATAAAAAATACGATGAAAACCTGCGTAACAAACGCACTGCGTTCAAAGAGGAGACTAAAACCACCAAGTCAGTACATTTAACAATGCTTACAACTTATGGCATAAAACGCAATATATATTGGGGAAACATACAGTCGGAAATAACTGTAAAAGAACTGTTTAAATAATTTTCAAACGATTTATAATTGGCTACAAGTCGTTTTTTTTATTGGATTTAGCCAATTATAGCATGTTATTATGCAAACAAACTTAAACTTTAAATCTTAAATCTTATTTGAATATGCTTCAGATAATCAACATCAAAAAATCCTATTCCGATGGTTTATTGCGTGAAAACCAAGTGTTGAAAGACATAAACTTGTCGGTTGCGGCAGGCGAATTTGTTGCCATAAAAGGTGCTTCGGGAGTAGGGAAAACCACGCTGTTGAAAATAATAGGAACGCTGTTGCCGCCCGACGAGGGACAATATCTGTTTGACGGGCAGGATATTTTCGCAGAAAATATCGATTTATCGCAACTGCGGAACGAAAAAATCGGCTTTGTATTTCAAGACCATTACCTGTTGCCGCAACTCACGGCTTACGAAAATGTGTTGTTGCCTGCGCTTGCTTTCCGGAATAAAAGTTCACACGGACAAGAGCAAAAC
>Ga0099364_10012811_pt1 | contig 11286 bp, 6 predicted proteins | sample TergutTh196P3_FD_73070 | JGI IMG/M metagenome (GOLD analysis project Ga0099364, IMG submission 73070) | Microcerotermes parvus P3 segment gut microbial communities from Pointe-Noire, Republic of the Congo - Th196 P3 | ecosystem: Host-associated > Arthropoda: Insects > Digestive system > Gut ...
GCACCATCTGCATCACTATCACCAAGCAGGGTTCGGGCAGACAAATATGCTCTGTCAGCCTTCACCATCAAGGCACTGGGAGTCAGTTTATTTCTCATATTCGAATTCCTTCCCTGCTGATGTTGTGCAGCAGGGCGGGGTTTGAATAGTTCTCCGGATTTTCCCATTCATCAAGCCAGATCGGAAGCGGCGAGATGCGAACGGCAGTGTCAAGCATGACCTTGAACGCGATATCGGCCATTTCCAGTTTGACCGTCCAGAAGTCCTGATCGCCTCGCAGGAGCACTGCCACATCAGCGTCGCTTTCATCGTGATATGTTCCACGCGCCCGACTGCCATAGAGGATGGCACCCTCTACATCGTAGCGGGGAGTAATCAACTCCAGAAAACGACGGACTGCTATCTCGGTGTCATGGTCAATACGATTCATTTCTCACTCCTTTTGAACTCATGAAATCATAACACGAGAATCATCAAGGCATTTTTTTATTCTGCTCCATCATAGCGTTTTATTTGCCAAAACGGTACGTGAAGAGGCCGTGGCAGTAATTTGGCATATCTGAACAGACGAAATGGGCTCGACTCTTTTACCATTCCTCAGCCAGATGGATTTGCAGAAAGTGAGTACAAATTCTGCCTGATAATCGTGCGACCCGATGGAACATATCAAGGACTTAAAAGATCATGCTATGGTGGTTAATGTGCATCAAAATCTGAAATCAGGTTCCACGCTCCGGTCGCTGTCTTCGCTTTTTGTAATTTTTTCTGTGCTTCCGGAAAACTACAGGCAATACAAATTTTATATCCTCACCTGATTTTGTTTGTTAAAGCCTCATTCAATCGAGAAACACTGTTACAATTCCAGTGCATACACCGCTTATCCAGAGAATCAGGAGCTTTTTCTTTTGTTCCTAAAACAGATGGTCGTTGAACTGAAAACATATTTGCAGAGGATATTTTATGGGATTCATCAAGCGAATCGGATGTGTTTTACTGATATTGACTGTTATTACTTCCTGTGGAAAGACAGGAAGGCAAAACCCGGTCGCAACAGAGGGTATCCATCAGAAATCAGCAAAGTTGAAAGCCCGGATTGCCATGCATCCTGAGTGCCTTGACAGGGATGCTGTCTTTGAAGACAAGGCGCAGACCGAGATCTGTCGGGCATTAAGGTTTGATGTGCAGCAGGATGCGCTTGCTCACAAGGCTTTGGCGGTTGCGGGGGTCATTGAATCCCGGTTCAGGCAGGATGAGGTGACAAAGGCATTTGAAGTCAACGTAATTGAAGCCGACATAAAGCATATGGATGATCCTGGCTTTATTCATCTTGCAGTAATCATTCCCAAAGCAAAAGCACAGCTTATGCTGAACAACATGAAGATGGCGCGCGAATTTGGTGAGGAGACTGCAAAAATGCTTTCGGACTGGATGCTTCAGAACGGCTGGAAACCAGATGAACTGGGGCTGTATCCGCAAAATCTGGGGGGAGATCCCCGCGTGAAAGTGCGTCTGGCATTCATTCATACTTATGATACGCCCACTTTTTTTGGTCAGACCTACTTTAATGACAGATTGAACCAGTATGTGTGGACGAACAAGCCGATTGGGGAAAACGATCCGATACTCAAGCAGAAGTAGCGCATGAACTGGTAGCGGAGTTTTCTGCAAGGGGCCTCGCCCCTGCACTGGTTTTCAGCTGAAAAACCGCTCCATCTGCACGATGTTGCCCGAAAACGGCCTTCTGTGCCGCCCTTTTCCGTTCATCCATTGCAGCATTGTCTTTGCAGCGTTTTCACCCTGCGGGGTGTACCGGTTCCTGTTCCCGGCGTGGTTTCCATTCGGGTCTGACAATCCGGAGTCTCTTTTACGACCTCAAATAGCAAAAGGGGACGAAAGTGCATGCCTGGGCAAATCACAAAAAAATACCCCTGCCTGACGCAGGCAGAAGGCTCCTGATCCAGAGCAAATCCCGCAGGGCTGTCAGAGCACCCTGATTCGGGAAACGCCCCTATTTTTTGAGGAAAATTCAACCATCCGGAAACGGAAGGACTACCAGTAAGCCATGGAATTCTCCGGTGTCCCCTCGCCCAGAAGGACGGGGGGACCACCGGAGACCCGGATGAAGCCCGCACTTCGTATTGATCAGCGTTTTTTACGAAGTCTGCCGTATTCCTGGCCCATCAGAACATGTTCGTGAACAGGACCGAGAGACGGTACCGTAATTTCGAACCCCGCGTTCTTTTCAAATATCATGACAATATCTGATCCACCAAACAGGAACATTCCAAGCAGATCGCCTTTTTTGACCCTGGCTCCCACTGTTACCGCGCTGTCAAAGACGACAGACGAAATCTGCGACATGCCTACTGGCAGCACTGCAACATGACCATAATAGGGTGTTTCAATAATTACAAGCCCTCTCGTCTCGATCGTCTGCCAGCCAGGATCGGTACTTGCCAGGATGTATTTTCCATTGGCTGCATCCCACGTGGCCCGCCCGCCGCCAGCGTCCTGTGCCTGTATGATTCTGACTTCTTTTATCGTCCCGCTGACCGGAAAATGAAAGCGGTGATAATCCTGAATATTCAGGAAAGTATGCGTGAACGTCCCACCTGCGAAAATCTTTCCGTAATCACTGTCGCCGCCCAGCAAAAGCGGGACAGACTGAAATTCAGATGATTTTACCTGCACTTTCTGCACGATATGGGAATTTTCATCAATCTGCCAGACTCCTTGTGGCTCCGAATCGGCAGGGGAAACAACGACGGAATAATTGTCCGGTGCTGCTATGGGTCTTGCTTCGGGAGACCTCAGCGCTCTGGAAAAGAAGTCGTTCCATGTGCGCCAGTTGGACGAATCTTCGTACCAGCCCTTGTCCAGGTTGAAGCGCTTTTCCTTCTTCACAAGGGCATAGTATTCGCTGTTCCATGATTTCTCGGATGACAGAAATTTGCCCCATACCTGAGCATACTCTACAATCCAGGGCTGCAGTTCCGGGACATACTGGATACTGTTGAAATAATAGCCCTTTCCTTCAAGCTCTGGCAGGGGTTGATCAATAAGCCAGTAAAAATAATTCAGGCTTTGATCGGCGGCGTCAAATAAAGAGGGCATTCGCTCTGAGCCAGGCATCGCGTTCCAGGGCATCGCCTTTACTGACCAGTCAATGTATTTATAGTATTCCTCAAGGGACTGTACCGGATTGGTACTCCTGTCCGGATTTATTGCTTTAGCCGTCTCAATGGAGCGCTTCAGCAGATGCTTTACTTCGGGATTTTTCTTCAGGATGCCAATGAGATTTTTCGTTACCGGTTCATGCTGCTGTGCTTTGCTGTCAGACACACCAAAACAGAACGTAAACAGTACAATAATCCCCAATATCCATGCCTGCCGGAAGCTGGTGGACAACCTGCCGAATTTGTACGAACCCATCATAAAAACTCCTCGAATTGTTCAACATAAGTGACTTCCCGCACGTTCAGTCAATCTTCTGTTTCCATCTGACCAGTCTGGAATCATACAGTCAGCACGAAAAAAAGTGACTACATTGCAGGGGCTTGTTTTTTTGCCTCTGAGTGTACGCCCGGATAGGGCATAATTACGTCGAGTTGACTTTCTTGCCAGGAAGAACGGCGTCAACCTGGCAAAAACACTGCTTTTTTAAAATCGTAAATCTGGTGAAACTCTGGTTTGATGCTGTAAAACCGGTCTGTTACCCAGCTGGTCAATATTGCATATAAAAACCTGCTTCATCATACAGGTCCTACCGGACTGTGGTTTGCTGAAAGGTGGATACTTTCAGGGTTTTAACCATTTTTACGCAGTGAATGCATGGACCGGCATCGTTGGCATACAGGATTGACCTGATCATCTTCGCATGATCAGGTGTTACGAACCCCTGCCGGAAACGGATACCTCATTCACCGGGCAGAAGCCTTTTTGCCAGAGTGGCTGGTTTCCCGGTCTTTCCCGATCCTCATGGCGTTGTCCACACGGGGAAGCGGAACGGGACTGCTCCGGTGCTGGCGTACCAGACCTGTGCGCCCCACCGGAGCAGTCCGTTTGTGCCCGTCAGGATTGACGGGCCTGTATCATCCTGAAAAAACAGTCGCCACTGAGTGCGTCTGCCCCACGCCCGTACGATAGACACTTTCAGGCTGGGGCGTTTTTTTACCACCATCCTGATGATCTTCGGCTACTATTGCATTGCGTCTGTCCGAGACCATTTTGTGCCAGTCGTTCCTGTGCAGGATGTTGTACACAGTGGCCAGTGCGACTTTTTTCCCCAGCTGTTTCTGCAGGGCCTCACGAATATCGCTGACTACCAGTGCCTGCCCCGGCCCGGCGACTTCCGTAAATTGCGCCAGGAATTCCTGCTCCTGTTCCAGTGTCATCAGTGCTCTGTTTCTGGTCAGTCTTTTTCTGGAGATTTTTTCCGGCAGGCCCCCTCGCCGGATAAACGCATTGCGTTCCCGGGAGACCCAGTCGGCATTTCTCCCGATCACTTTTGCAGTCTCCCTGATGCTCATCCTGTTTTCCAGTGGGAGAATTACTGCCTGAAGAATGCGGATTTCACGTGCACAGGAAGTTTTTGTCAACAGTTCCCTTGCCACATCCAGAATTTCATAACCGCCTGGTGGACGTCCCATAATAATTTCCCTCCTTTTTTTAAAACATTAACTGCCATATACAGCACGCTGCCTGGTATCCACATATTTGCCGGACTGCCATGACACTCCGGCAAATACCGGTTCTGTCGCCCGCTCCTGCGTTCGATGCTGAAAAAATGATGTCCGTGAAATGTGGTCGTTCCTTTTTTCAGAATTCGTGATCTGGGGAGACAGGGCAAATCCCTGCCGCAGACCGGTTTAAAACTCTTCCCAGCTGCCATCATCTCCTGAGGAGTGAGTTCCTCTTGCAGGAGCTTCCGGTCGTTTCGGTGCCTGCAGGGCTGGCCTGCGTAATACGACTGGCTTTGCAGGAGTTCTCACCGGATTTGCTGCTGCGACTCCTGATGCGCTACGGGCATCCGTATTTGCCTGTGCATCTGTGCTCAGCCGGAACTGTGAGGCAACCTCGACCAGTGTGCGTGCCTGAGTCTGCAGACTTTCCGCAGCAGCTGCGGCCTGTTCGACCAGTGCTGCATTCTGCTGGGATACCGTATCCATTTCTGTTACTGCCAGATTGACCTGCTCGATGCCCTGGACCTGCTCCACGGTTGCAGACGTTATTTCGGACATGATTTCGTTCACGCGCTGGATGCCGGTCACAATCTCTCGCATGTTCTCGCTTGCTTCATTGACAAAGCGGGTTCCTGTTTCAACCTTGTGGACGGAGTCATCAATCAGGGTTTTGATTTCCTGTGCTGCGGACGCGCTGCGCTGCGCAAGATTGCGCACTTCTGTTGCAACAACGGCAAAGCCACGTCCCTGTTCTCCAGCACGCGCCGCTTCTACTGCCGCGTTCAGGGCCAGGATGTTGGTCTGGAAGGCAATGCCGTCAATCACCGAGATGATGTCGACGATTTTTACGGAAGACTGGTTGATTTCATCCATCATGCGTTCGACCTGTGCAGAGGACTCACCTCCTTTGCTGGCCATGCTTGCTGCGGATGCCGAAAACTGGTTTGCCTGCCTTGCATTGTCTCCGTTCTGGCGTACCGTTGACGTGATTTCTTCCATGGAAGACGCTGTTTCTTCGAGGGAGCTTGCCTGCTGTTCCGTTCTCACGGACAGATCCTGGTTGCCTGCTGCAATCTGGGCAGAAGCCGTAGCGATGGCGTCCGCGCTGGTTCTTACCTGTGAAATGGAGCGATACAGACTCTGGTTCATGTCACTCATTGCCTGCATCAGTTGCCCGACTTCGTCATTGGACTGACTTTCAATCCTGTCTGTCAGATCTCCGGAAGCTATGGTCTGGGCAATCCGGACTGCTCTGGCCAGAGGACGGGTAACTACGGAGCGGATGTACACAAAGATAATGCCACCCAGGACTGCAACCGCGAGCATTGCGACGAGGCCAAACAGATTTCGCAGGTTTACAATATCCCGGGAAATTTCATCCGAGAAGGTGCTGCCCACAATGACCCATTGCAGGACAGGAAAATCGTTGAATGCGGCAATACGCTTTTTGCCTCTGCTTCCTTCTTCACTGGAGGTATATTCAATGAGTCCGTTTTTCTGCTCGAGAAACATCCGGATAATTTCCCTGCCATCAATGTCTCTCAGACCGGCAATGTTCTGCCCTTCCCGGGTGGGATCAATGATGACCATCCCGTAGTCCTGACCCGGACTGCCGTCCAGGACATAAAACCCGCCTGTTTCGGCAAAACGCATGCCCAGCAGTTCCCTTCTGACTATCTGGATATCTTCGGTAAAATCCAGACCAATATAAAACGCGCCGATCACGTTTTTGCTTTCGTCAAAAATAGGGGCATACTTGGTGAAATATCTGCGACCGAAAAGGGTTGCAATGCCGCTGTATTCTTCGCCACCGAGAAGACTTGAGTAGGCACCGTGCGCCCTGTCCAGAAGTGTTCCGGTGGGGCGTTCTCCTTTTTCATTTGTCAGGGATGTGGAAATTCTTACAAAGTCGCCATCCGCTCTGACAAAAACCGTTGCGCGGATGCCTGTAAGACTGGTAAATCTGTCGAGTACGGAAAAATCGTTGTTGACCATGTTCCCGCCACTTCTGAGAGCAGGTGTTGCCCTGCCTGAAACGGTGACAGTTGTTGCGGGATCCAGCGTGAACCTGCCGGGAAACAGTTCGCCAAGCATGTTCATCGAGCGCTTCATTCCATTTTCCACTTCGTAGTGGAACACCTGGAGCATATTGATGATTGCCCTGTTTTTGGCGGAGAGTTCTTCTTCTGCCTGGCTGCGTATGAGACTCGAAGCAAAATAGCTGAATGTAAAGGCATATGCACCAAACAGTACGGCTGCCATTATGAAAGTACCCAGTGCCAGCCTGGTACCAATACCCATTCTCCTTTTTTTCGTGAGTTTTGCATCGGGTTCAGCTGTATTGCCGGAAGCCGCTTTGCGCCTGCCCAAAATTTTACCTATACTCATAATATCTCCTCTGTTATCAGAATGATTTACGTCAGGTAATGCTGGTTATTGCGTTTTTCCGTTCTTTTGGTGTTGCGACTTTGCTGGTACGGAAATCCGTTTGACGTGCCAAACCGACAATACTAATCACTGCAGGCTGTGAGCCAAAGGGCGCGACAGACCTTTTCAGGCACTACACGCTTGCATTTTTCACAATTTTTACAGGCTTTCGGGAAAGGCATTTCGCAAAAACCACCTTCCCTCCTGCCCGGGGTACGACAGACCTGTTCTGCTAGAAAGCGTAGTTCAGGCGTGCACTCCCCGCCACTCCGTCCCGCTTGCCGAGATAGCCCTGCAATCCGATGTCAATGGAAACAGGTGATGCCTGGGTAGGTCTGAAACGCATACCCAGTTCGAACACACCAGTGCTGCCCTTCAGGTCCACTTCATCGAAGCGATAGACATCCCAGGTACTGCCCTTTGCCTTTGCGCTGAACTCATGTTCCCAGGCTGCACCCACGTATACGGTCTGCGCTTCTGACAGATTGTGGTTGTAACGAGCACCGAGGCGCGTACGGTGGGAATTCAGTGCGTCGAACCTCAGCGGGTCGTTCGTGGACGAAATGGTGTTTTCGCTCCCTACGTGTGTCCAGAAATATTTTCCGTACAGATCAACCGCATTCTGTTCGCTGACACTGACGATATAGCCACCACCGAGATGCAGGCCGAAATATCCGGACTTTGCTTCGTAGCTGGTCTGGGTGCCGCTGGTATCTGTCAGTTCACTTGTATGTTTGTTCCGGACCTGACCGAACCTCAGAGAACCTTCCACATAAGCATTGTTTTTGCTGGTGGCGCTGCCAAAGTCGGTACGTCCCAGAAGTCCCAGACCGTAGTAGCGGGAGTGTCCGCGCCCGTTGACAACTGAAGTGGTGTCATAGGATCCGTAGCCGAATTCGACAAATGCGCCGACCATTGCGCGGCTGTGCTCTGACAGATTGATGCCGTGTGAAAGTCCGCCCATGAAGCTCACGCTGTCGAGCTTGATGTTGGAGCCCGTGTCATATTTTGAATGTCCGCCGGAAATCACTGCAAAACCAGCGCTTTGCAGGTTTTCTCCGTTTGCTGATCTTGCGGCTTCTGTCATGCCTTTGTCTGCAATGAGGTCCGCCCCCTGGTTTGTCAGAGTGACCCCGCCAAGATATGCCTGTGACAGCCCCCTTGTTTCCTTGCGTGCGCTGCCGCTGACTCCCAATATCCGGAGACCTCCATCCACGAATGCGTACTCCCATTCGAACTGCAGGGTTGATCCGAACAGTTCTCCTTCGATCTCCAGATTTTCCGGGTTACTGATAATGAACTCATTGGCGTCGATGAGTACGAAAGGCGCGATTCCTGTCCGGGGATTGATCAGTCCGACTGCATGAAGACTGATTCTGGAATCATCCATGTCGGGGGCTCCCAGAACGACCGTATCGGCTGTCAGCATGGGTTCTCCCCGTACGAGTCTGCCCAGGATCGGTTCTGTCAGATAAAACTGCAGGTGTCCGAAGTTTCCTACCACGCCGGTCACTGTCACCATCGTGTCGACATGCAGTTCATTGCCCGTGAAGTGATGGGATGCGTGATGACCGGACCGGTCGGGGTTGAGATCGGCGATGTATCCGCCGCGAAGGTTTCCGTTGATATTTACCCGATGGGCATTGTTGCCTAATATGTGGACAGTGTTGTTCTGGGCACGTGAGACACCGTTTCCGGATTGTCCGACGTACCCGCCTGTGATGTCTCCCTCAATCGTTGTGGGATGAGTGACATTGATGAATATGGTATTGTCCCTGGCCTGTCCGGCATTGGTAACAAAGCCGCCAGTGATACTCCCGTTCAACTGAGCTGTTCTGCCGGTGATGGCTACGAAGTTTTCGTTTGCGGAACCTGCCGACACGCGTCCGCCGGTAATACTGCCACTTGCCAGGGTAAGATCCGCGTTAGCGGTCATGCGCACCTCGTTACCTGAAGCGCTGCGTCCCTGCCCTGCTCCAGAGGCATCACCGCCTATGATGCTTCCCTGAGTCAGTACTACCGCGCCATCAATCTCGATCGAGTTGTCCGAGGCATTTCCGTTAGGGGAACTTCCACCTGTGATACTTCCATCAGTCAGTTCGACATCAGCTCGAGAGCCGATGATTACCGCATTACCGGAGGCGTTGCGTTCCTCCCCTGCTCCAGGGGCATCACCGCCCGTGATACTTCCTGCGCTCAATACTACCGTGCCATCAATGCTCACTGCGTTGTCCGAGGCACTTCCGCTAGCGGAGCTCCCACCTGTGATGCTTCCAGCCACCAGTTCGACTTCCGCCCTGGAACCGATGATTACCGCATTACCGGAGGCACTGCGTTCCTGCCCTGCTCCAGGGGCATTACCGCCCATGATACTTCCTGCGGTCAATACCACCATGCCATCAATGCTCACTGCGTTGTCCGAAGCATTTCCGCCAGAGGAACTTCCACCTGTGATGTTTCCACTCGCCATCTCGACATCAGCCTGAGATCCGATGAATACCGCATTACCGGTGGCGCTGTTTCCGGTACCTGAGCCGCGAACCTGCCCTCCGAAAATATGACCGGTTCCCAGATCTGCGGTTCCATCAATCTGCACCCTGTTACCAGTGACACTGCCATCACCCTGTACATGTGCCCCTTCGATATCTCCTGACAGAAGCACTGCTGACGCTCCTGCCCGGATGTCCACCAGGTTGTCCGCAGCATCGCCATTCCCTATGATTCTGGCACCTGCAATACCAGTTGTCACTCCTGACACATAGGTTGTAACCAGGCCTTCGCCAGTGCTGCCGATGAGCACTTTGTTCTGGCTGGCGGTATTTTTCCTGCTACCTTCAACAAAAGCGCCAGCTATGGAGCCGCCTACCTGTACTCTGCCAGTAATATGGACTGTGTTATCTGTTGCAGTGAGATCGAACTCGCCACCCTCGTTCCAGGCATGCCCTCCGAGCACGGAATTTCGAACGTCCACCAGGCCAGTGGTGGAACTTGCAATTCTGACCTCGTTGCTGGTGACGGTTCTTCCTCCGTCTGTGCCCTTCACATTCAGACCGACCGTCACTTCACCATCGTCCGTATTGGAGATCAGAACGCGGTTTTTATCAAGGACAAGCGTACCTGCTGCACCAACAATGCCCCCGGCGACATGAATACCCCCTGCTTCACCCAGACCTGCACTTGCGCTTGTGTTTGTGATTTCCACAACATTATCCGAGGCATTACCCTGAAGGACTCTGCCTCCATAGACTGAAGCTCCTATATTTATGCTGCCTGCATCAGAGTCAGCTACATTGAAGGCCTGACTCTCGTTTGTGACTGTCACCTTATTACTGGAGGAATTGCCTTCAGTAAAGACCCTGCCTCCGGCGACATAACCGGTCACATTTACGCTTCCACCTGAAAAACCTCCTGTGACAGCATCACCTGAATTGGTGAGGGTAACGCTGTTGCGCAGGGCGCTGCCCTCGGCATGAACATATCCGCCGATAACAGTGCCTCCCGTGGACGAAGGTTTCTCTTCTCCATCAAGACTGCGTATGGATATGTTCGCACGACCTTCGTTCGTGATTACCACGCTGTTGTCAGACGCAGTACCACTACCGGTGCTCAGTTCACCCACTTTGCCACCGATGACATTGCCACCAACGGATTCTCCAAGAACATCGCCATCCCCACCCAGGCTGAAAATATCTATGGCGCTATCGCCATAACGTCTACCAGTATCGCTCTGGTTGATTATCTCAATCTTGTTGCCTGAAGCATTGCCACGCAGACCGTCGACCCATCCGCCAATGACCTGACCTGCGTAGGCAGCTCCTCCACTGTTCAAGCCCGACAGAGCATCACCGGATCCGCCGCCTATCTCTATTTCCCCTGCAACGTTAGTGATGAGGATTGTGTTTTCACTGGCAGTACTGTCATTGCCTTTTACCATTCCACCGAAGACATTTCCACCTTTTGTATTTCCTCCTTGTCCAGAATCCGGGCCTCCAGAACCAGCAAAACCGGTAATTCCTATCTGCCCGCCGTCTGCATTAGTGATGCTGACCTGGTTTTTGTTTGCAGTACTGTCATTTCCGTTAACCAGCCCGCCGGCAACATATCCACCATCAGAGTATCCACCATGTCCATTTCCATCAGCATTGCCCCCAAAACCTTTGATAAAAATACTGCCACC
>Ga0099364_10012812_pt1 | contig 11286 bp, 11 predicted proteins | sample TergutTh196P3_FD_73070 | JGI IMG/M metagenome (GOLD analysis project Ga0099364, IMG submission 73070) | Microcerotermes parvus P3 segment gut microbial communities from Pointe-Noire, Republic of the Congo - Th196 P3 | ecosystem: Host-associated > Arthropoda: Insects > Digestive system > Gut ...
GCAGAGCAAAAACCCTGCAACCCCAAGCAAAAAAGCCCCATGTAACATTTTCATCAAAATGTTACATGGGCTCTTTGTTATGCACTATGAATTATAAATTATCACCTCTCTTCTCACTTATTTTTTTTCCTGCGTCTAACATAGCACGTTTTAAATTTTAATGTGCGAATTGTTACCAAAAAGGAACAATTCAGTTTTTTTTGCATTCTTGAGCTGTCGGTATTGCGGTAGTCGTAGGGTGCTCAGGAGGATTATTGTCCATAACGAAGTGGCTGCCGCTATTTCCTTAATGCGACAGCCACATCTTAATCTTCTTTATCTTGACATCGCCTTAGTGAGATACCTGATAGTCTCGTTAATTGCAGGCATTTCTTTTCCCATGATTAGCTTTACGTCGATTCTGTTGCACAAATCCTCTATATACATCCCTGTCCTTTTATCTCTGATATTGATAGACAATGGCCGGCCATATGACATGAAGTGCCGGATCAACATATCGAGTACGGCGCTTTCAACGCGTTCATTGTTCCCAACTGTTTTTTGGTCGATTATTATCCCTGATGTTTTATCAGCCAGCAATAAAAACAGCGGTATTGACGGTCTGTCTCCTCTGTTTTCACAGACATTCACAGGAAAACATGTCACATCAAATTCAAGCTTTATCTTACTGCGCTTAAGCTTCTTGATATCGGCGATCAAGCCATCGTTTGTTATGACAAGCGTTCGATCATCTTCTGAAGTCACAGGAAGTTTACCGATCGCATTACACCACATATCATCTGTTTCGGAATAAAATCGAACAAGTGTCTGACCTTTTTCAAAATCAACAGAGAGTTTATTTTCCATTAAACAGATAATAGCCATATATATGTTTTGCAGAGCCTGAATAAGGACGTCGGCATGATTGGAATCTATATACCAAGGCACGTACCCCGGATCCATGGTGCGGAAATAAATCCATTCGTGTCTCCCGCGGAAACGCAGATCGAGTTCCTTGAGTAAAGCCCGGTCTTTTGCGGTAAGTTCTTCGCGATCGCCGAAGCTGAGCATCAAGCAGTCCTGCTCATTGTAAACAGTAGAAAACTCGTTATCGTTTTCTATCATGCACATTAATGCAGACAGTGCGCTGTCGCCTCGGTAAATATTGATGCCATAACAAAGACCGGCGTTTCCCAAAACCGAGCAGTAAAGCGGCTGATCAGTACCGGGCAGCAGCAATGTAATAAAATCCATATCCCACATAAAGCTCCATGGCTCGATAGCACGTATGCGCTTGGCAATATCGAATAACGCCTCCCATTGCACACGTGTCGGTTCACTCCGTTTTTTAGAATGTATGACCTTTTCTGCACCGGCAACACCATCCGTCTGTTCGGGACCGACAGCATTTCCGTTTTCCGCTGTCTCTACCTCAGATTCAAAGTCATCCATAGACAATTGATCGTGATTATCGTGCTTTTTTATAACCAACTCCTCCGTTCATTTCTGTTTGATTTATAGAAAACCATACAGCATATTTACATCATTTACAGCATATTGCAAATCATACAATATGTAAAGATGCGTGTCAACCGTCCTCTTGACACACAGGAAATCATTTTTGCCGGCAGCCGGATAAAACCACGAAGTATTTTCGCAAAAAAATTATTGACAAACAATAATTTTGGGAGTATACTGTCCTTGGATTATCGAAAAACAATAATTGGAGAGCATTATGAAGCGACATGTTTTCTTAGGTTTATTGGCGGCGGAAGCGGTGATTTGCATTGCTTTCGCGGTGGTTCAGGCGTCATTTGCCGGCGCTTTTACCGCGATGACGGCATTCCCGTTTGAGCAAATAGGGAGGGGATTGCGGGCTTTGTCGCTTTCGGGCGGGTTGGGCAACGCGGCTGCCATCGTTATTTACATAGCGGTAAGTTTGTCTCCCGTGGCGGCGCTGCCCATAATTCGCAAAAAGCGCAAAATGTTCCCGGAGGACGGGCTGCTCATTCTTCTCAGCGCCGCGTTGTTCGCCGTATTGTATTTTATGGTGAATCCCGGAATTTTGGGCATGATGACAGGAGGGGGGCCAGGCTTAGCCGTTGGCGGGTCTGTCGTAGGGATCATAGTATACTCGGTGATTTGCGGTTATTTTGTATTAAGGGTGTTGCGGCTGTCCTTAGCAAGTGACTCGATAACGCTTATGCGGTATATATCGCTCATGCTCGGAGCTTTGGGGGCGGTTTTCACATATATGGCTTTTGGCTACGGTTTCCGCAGCTTGATCACATCCGTCGCGGAGTTGAGGGCGGGCAATATAGGCAATGAGCATTTGCTTGGGCCAAGTTACGTGTTTCTCGTTTTGCGTTATGCGGCGGATGCGGCCCCTTATGTGCTTAACGTTTGGGTGATCATAGCTGCGCTTAAGCTGACGGAAGAACTAAAAAAAGACCCCTATTCCGTTGAAACCGTCCGGGCGTCTGACAGTATATCGCGATATTGCGCGGTTGCCCTTGCTGTGACCGTGCTGTCTGGAATCGGCTTTAATCTGCTCCAACTTATGATGATGCATAAGTTGAGGACCATAAACGTATCAGTGAGCATCCCCGTACTATCCATTGCTTTCCTGTTGGCGGCTTTGCTGCTGGCGCGGCTTAACTCGGATAACAAGCGGCTCAAAGACGAAAACGACGCGTTTATTTGAGGGAACGGTTATGGCTATAAGGGTCTATTTGGAGGATGTCCTAAAATACAGAAACATGACTTCCAAAGAACTGTGCGGCTTGATTGGCATCACGGAAGCGAACCTGTCCATACTGCGGAGCGGCAAGGCAAGGGGCGTACGGTTCAGTACGATAAACAAGATATGCTGGCATCTAGGATGCGATGTTGGCGACATATTGAAATTTGACGGAAAATCGGAGGGTAACGATGATGAAACATAAATTGCTGACAGCAATAAATGCCTAAAGTCAAATATTACAAAGGTGTAGCGACAATGCTTGCAATGGCACGTCCAAAACATGCATTGAATTGCGTGTTTTGGACGTATAATTTGAGTTTTTGTGAAATTTCCCTTGATTTTACGTCCAAAATCGGTATAATTATACTTGTTTTGGACGGAGGTGCGATATGAAGATTGTTGGCCGCATACGCGAACAGGCGGAATTGAAGCGCCTTTATGAATCCGGTAAGCCCGAATTTCTTGCAATTACAGGTCGTAGGCGCGTGGGTAAAACATATCTTATCAGAGAAATGTTTTCAAGCGAAATGTGTTTCTATTTTTCCGGCGCAATCGGGAAAAATGTAACAAATAAGTATCAGCTTCGCGGATTTGATGAGGCGATCGCGCAGTACGGCGGAGAGGCAAGTCCCGCTTCACAATGTTGGGGCGACGCGTTTCGTAAGCTGCAAAAAATGCTTATGCCTCCCCGGGAAGGCCGTTGTGTCGTCTTTATTGATGAACTGCCATGGCTTGATGCGCCCAAGTCTGATTTTTTACCGGCATTGGATTATTTTTGGAACACATTTGCCTCGTCAAGACCCGATTTGATGCTGATCGTCTGCGGCAGCGCGGCGTCCTGGATGGTAAGAAATCTCTTTGAAAACAAAGGCGGCCTCCACAACCGCCTCACGGGACGTATAAAGCTGGATCCTTTTTCGCTTGGCGAATGTGAGGCCTATTTTAATGAGTATGGAATCGTTATGAACAGGTATCAAATCGCTGAAACCTATATGGTGCTCGGCGGCATACCGTATTATCTGAATTTGCTCAGAAAAAATCTTGGTCCGACTCAAAACATCGATCAGTTGCTGTTTGCAGATTATGCCCCGCTTAAAAATGAATTTGACGAGGTCTACCGTTCCTTATTCAGAACTTCTGATCGGCATATGAGCATTGTCAGAGCATTATCCCAAAAAAAATCCGGCTTGACGAGGGATGAAATCATAAGGTTTTCAAAAATACCAGGCGGCGGCAATCTGACAAAGACCTTAAGCGAACTTGAGCATTGCGAATTTATTGAGAAGTACGCGGATTTCACAAAATCAAAAAATAACGCCTATTATCGGCTGATCGATCCCTTTACGTTATTTTGGTTGAGATACGTCGATAAAAACGACACAAAAGATGAGTATTTTTGGACAAATTTACTTGACGACGGCGGGCGGCGCGCATGGAGCGGTCATGCGTTCGAGCAGTTGTGTCTGCTACATATAGCGCAAATAAAACAAAAACTTGGCATCTCCGGTATTTCGACCGAAGTTTTTTCCTGGCGCAGCAAGGAGACTAGCCCGGGTGCGCAAATTGATTTAATGATCGTACGCAGGGACGGAGTCATCAACCTGTGTGAAATGAAGCACTCGCTGCATCCATACACAATCAGCAAAGAATATGACCGGTCTTTGCAGCAAAAGCGTATGGCTTTTTTAGGCGAAACCGGCACGCGCAGCGCGACACACATCACAATGGTTACTACATATGGACTGTCAGAAAAAGGATACCGCGCCTCCATTCAGTCCGAAGTTACGCTTGACGATCTGTTTTTATGATCATCAAAGAGGTTTTTATATGGACAATCCAAATAGATCAAAGAGGAGTACTCGACAATGAAATTTTTTCATATAGGATTTCAAAGGATGAAAAAGTGTTTATTTCAATTGTGGCATTTTACGATAATAAATGCCTAAAGTCAAATGTTACACCCCTCGATATGCCTTTTGATAGCGGCAAAGCTTTCTTCGCTCATGTAGTGTTCCATTCTGCAAGCATCTCTGGCTGCCGTTTCTTTGCACACACCTAATTGGATTAGCCACTCAGATATGAGTGTATGGCGGTCATACATACTCTGCGCGACCGTGAGCCCACTGGCGGAAAGCGTGATATGCCCGTCGCCGTCTACGGCAATATGCCCGCTTTCACGCAGGTTTTTCATGGCTACGCTCACGCTGGGTTTGGAATAGTCAAGTTCACCGGCAATATCAATAGAGCGCACAGGCTTTCCAGTTCGGCTCAGTATCAGGATCGTCTCCAGATAATTCTCAGCAGATTCCTGTATTCTCATACAATCACTTCCTTGCAGTTACAGAAGACTAACCCGATCATACCATAGCCAAACCCGCCGCGCAAGGCAGGTTGAAAAAATATTTTGGAAAACGATTGACAAACCGGTTAGTCTATGCTAACCTAGCAAAAGTTAGCGTTGACTAACCAATCGGAGAGTAGAGGAGCGTGTGTATGATGCCTTTAACGATGGCAAAGAGCGGCGAACGAAATTCCATAAAAAAAGTCGGAGGAAAATCCGGGACAAAGCTGCACCTCGAAAATCTTGGATTTGTCGTTGGAACACCGGTGACTGTGATCACAGCGATAGGCGGCAATGTTATTGTAAACATAAAAGAATCCCGCGTTGCCATAAGCAGGGAAATGGCAAGCAAAATCATGGTTTAGGGTGAAGTAAATGCAGACATTGAAAACTGTAAAAACGGGCGAAACCGTGCGTGTTATGAAAATAAACGGCGAAGGCGCAATCAAGCGCAGGATTATGGAGATGGGCATAACAAAAGGCGCGGAAATCGTTGTCCGTAAAGCCGCTCCGCTCGGGGATCCTATCGAGGTGACAGTCCGGGGTTATGAGCTTTCCCTGCGGAAAGCCGATGCGGAATTGATTGAAGTAGAATGAAAAAAGAGCATCCCGGGCGGAGTAAAATAGAATCTCCACTTTTTTAAAGTCTTGCGGTTAGTTATAGCTAACCAGATAAAAACAGGAGGAATTTGAATATGCCAATAAAAATCGCGCTTGCCGGAAATCCTAATAGTGGCAAAACAACGCTTTTTAATGCGCTGACCGGCTCCAATCAATTTGTGGGAAACTGGCCGGGCGTTACTGTCGAGAAAAAAGAAGGGAAACTGAAAGGGCATAAGGATGTAGACGTTATCGACCTGCCCGGTATCTATTCCCTATCTCCGTATACGCTGGAGGAGGTTGTATCGAGGAACTATCTTATTGACGAACGCCCTGACGTAATACTAAACATCATCGACGGTACAAATCCGGAGAGGAACCTGTTTCTGACAACACAGCTTACCGAACTTGGCATACCGGTCGTAGTAGCCGTTAATATGATGGATGTGGTGAAAAAGCAAGGAGATGTCATTGACACAACCCGTATGGCGATGGAACTGGGCTGTCATGTGGTGGAAATATCCGCGCTGAAGGGGTCGGGCGTAGCCGAAGCGGCGAATTTGGCGGTCAAAGCCGCGATGGATGTAAAAACGATTCCGCAGCATAGTTTTTCGGGCGGAGTGGAACATACGTTGGCACACATAGAGGAAGCGGTCTTGCACTACTTACCGCAAGAACAACAGCGGTTTTTTGCCATCAAGCTGTTTGAGCGGGATGCTAAAATCATCGAAAAGCTGGGGCTTTTGCCTGCACAGGTCGCGCACATTGAGGAAGACATTGTTAGTCGGGAAACCGAACTGGATGATGACAGCGAAAGCATCATCACTGCCGAGCGATATACATATATCGACTCCATTATCAAAGATTGCGTGAAAATTAAAAACAAGGGGCGTTTGTCCGAATCGGATAAAATCGACAGAATTGTAACAAACCGCTGGCTTGCGCTCCCTATTTTTGCTACTGTCATGTTTATTGTATACTTTGTTTCGGTGACCACGGCCGGCGCGTTGCTGACGGAATGGATGGAGGACAAGTTGTTTGATGAAATAGTCCTGACCGCCGCAGAAGAACTATTTAAATCCCTGAGTACCGCCGAATGGCTTCAAGGCCTGATCGTTGATGGCATCGTCGCGGGCGTCGGCGCGGTATTGTCTTTCGTGCCGCAGCTTTTGATCCTGTTTTTATTTCTCGCTTTTTTAGAGCGCTGCGGATACATGGCTCGTATTGCATTTATACTTGACCGGATTTTCCGCAAGTTCGGTCTTTCGGGTAAATCTTTCATTCCCATCCTGATAGGCACGGGCTGCGGCGTTCCCGGCATCATGGCCGCCAGAACCATAGAAAACGCGAGAGATAGAAGGATGACTATAATAACGACGACTTTCATCCCTTGCGCCGCGAAACTGCCGATCATCGCATTGATCGCAGGGGCGTTGTTCGGCGGAACATGGTGGGTAGCCCCAAGCGCCTATTTTGTCGGCATATCGGCGATTATCTGCTCCGGCATTATTTTGAAGAAGACAAAATTATTCTCCGGCGATGTTGCGCCGTTTATCATGGAGCTTCCCGCTTATCACTGGCCGTCATTCGGCGGTGTGCTTCGCAGCACATGGGAACGTGCGTGGTCGTTTATAAAAAGAGCGGGTACGGTTATTCTGCCGGCTTCTGTGGTCATTTGGTTCGCTTCAAGTTTCGGCCGGGAAGGGGGTGCATTTGGCATGGTAGACGCCGCTGACAGTATTCTTGCAAGTATCGGTGGAGCTATTGCATGGATTTTCACCCCTCTCGGCTGGGGAAATTGGCAATCCGCCGTTGCAGCTTTCACAGGGCTGATCGCAAAAGAGAATATTGTCGGCACGTTCGGCGTCTTGTATGGATATGCGGAAGCGGCTGAGGACGGAGCAGAAATTTGGAGCGCGTTGGCAGCGAACTTCACAATGCTTTCCGCTTATTCATTCCTGGTTTTTAACTTGCTCTGCGCCCCTTGTGTCGCCGCAATAGGGGCAATCAGGCGTGAAATGAACAGCGCGAAATGGTTTTGGTTCGCCATCGCATACCAGTGCGGCTTCGCCTACGTCGCAGCCCTCTGTTTTTATCAGTTTGGCATGATGGTTACAGGTTCTTTCGGCATCGGGGCGATAGCGGCTATCCTGATCGTCGGACTGTTCCTCTATTTGTTGTTTAGGAAACAAAAAGCCAAGACACAATAATCTCTTACGTGGGACACGAGAAGAGTTACAAGCCATTCCTCTCCGGTCTGACCAGTCGAGAAGGTAACTGGTCACGGGTATCCCAAAACGTGCGGCATATGTGTAATTTATCAGGCATGTTGTAGGGCAGGGGCTCTGCTCCTGCCGTGTGATTCGGCTATTGTCAATGCTACGGTAACCTCGGCAGGAGCAGAGCCCCTGCCTTACAAGAAATGCCGATGTTATCACATGCCGCCTGACCTGTAACAGCGAAACGTCACTGGTCAAGGGTATCTAAAAAAGCATACCAAAGCTCCGTCATTCCGGGCTTGACCCGGAATCTAAAGCTGAAACGGTATTAGATTGCGGCTCGGAGGCCGCAATGACGAGGGGGTATGACCAGTGACAGCGAAACAGCACGACAGGTGATTTATGAATAAGTATTTGAAAAAACTGGCGCTTATGATACCGCGTGTGAAAAAATATCACGAAAATACAACGCGCCTTCGGACGAGGGCGGACACATATAAGGCGGATAAGGAGCGTCTGAGCGCGCAAGTCCATAAGCAAAAGGCCGCTAATGAGCGTCTGCGGGCACAGGTCGTTGCACAAAAAGAAGACCGAGAGCGTCTGCGGGCGCAGATCGGTGTGCAAAAAGCGGATAAGGAACGGCTACGGGCACAGGTTGCCACGCAGAAAGCGGACAAGGAGCAGTTGCGGTCGCAGGTTGGTGTGCTTAAGGCGGACAAGGAACGTTTGCGGACGCTAGTCAGCGCACTTAGATCCGATAAAGATCAGTTAAAATCGCAGGTCGTTATGCATAAAGCTGAAAAAGAGCAGCTACATTCGCATGTCGAGCAACTAACGCATGAGATAAAACCACGCGAGGGTATAACGTACTATAGCTGCTCCGATATCGAGAATTTTTATTTAGTTTTTAATGGCCGGATCGACACCGGTGGAAAATGCATGAAATTCTGCTGCGAGCCCACAGTAGATGTTCCGGGTGTTGCTCTTTCCGAAACGGCGGAGGAATCCTTAAAAGAATTTGCAAGATTACGCGCAGGAATAATCGGGGAAAGCGTCATGTTTAGCCTGTTAGGCGATTATGCCAAGGAAGATGACCGGCGACTTACGTCCGGATGCGCAAAATGCGTCCGATACCAACCAAACAATTGGGGCAAGAGCGACGGATTAATCCATTATATAAATCTGTCCATGTACCCCGCTCCATGTCAGTGTAAGTGCATTTATTGCTCCTTACGCATTAATGAAAGTGGACGCTTAAATACGCAATTCCACTCTGAAAGTTATGGAAAAGTTTTCCAAATAATTGAATGGGTGAACGAGAACGACATGATCGCAACAGATGCGACTTGGCAAGTTTCAAGCGGGGAAATTACGATTCATCCGTATAAAGACAGATTGTTAAATTTAGTAAAAGGCCAAGCTGCAAAATTCTACACAAATTGCTTCATCTTTGACGAAAAGATAGCGGAGAATCTATCGGAAAACTCTCGGTCGGCTATTAACCTATCTATTGACGCAGGCACTCCGGAAACATGGCGTAAGATCAAAGGCGTGGATAACTTCGGCACGGTCACGGATAACCTCGAAAGGTACTTTGCAAAAAGCGCGGGTCCAGGACAAATAACGTTAAAATACATCATCATGCCGGGGATAAACGATAATATTGAAGACTATCGCGCCGTTATAGAGATAATGAAAAGCCTAGAGGTACGCAATCTGACTCTTGCTGCAAACAGTCATCTTAAATATTCGACAGACTTAGAGCTTCGTGAAACCATAACTAACGCAGCCGGATGCTTTGCGGCCATGTTGTATGAAAATGATATGACAGCACATATGAGTAACAACTCATTTTTACCGGATGAACAGGAGAAAATGTGCGCGTTCACAAATGGCTTATCGCACAAAGAGATATATGGCGGAATCGAGGAAGAGTAATGCTCCAGCCTAAAGTATCCGTAATCATCCCCTGCTACAACTCCGAGCGCTTCCTTCGGGAGTGCTTGGACAGCGTTGTCGGGCAAACGCTTCATGATATTGAAATCATTTGTGTAGACGACGGCGCTACGGACAGTACGCCGGATATTTTGTGTGAGTACGCGGAACAAGACGACCGTATCCGAATCTTGACGCAGGAAAATCAATACGCCGGAGTGGCTCGCAACAACGGAATGGACGTGGCCACCGGCAAATACTTGAGCTTTCTGGATTCGGACGATTTCTTTGAGCCGGTCATGCTCGAGAAAATGTATGATAAATGCGAAGAAGACGTAGCGGATATTTGCGTCTGCAGTGCTGGGGAATATGACATGGCGACGAAGCGGGTGTCGTTTCCGAAGGACTTGCGTCCGGAATTAAATGTGTTACCGCTTGGCTTCCCTTTTTCAGCCAAAGATATCCCAAAACATGTATTTACTTTTTGCAACACTGTACCATGGAACAAGCTTTTTAGAGCTGAGTTTATCAAATCACACTCTCTGAGATATCCGCAAATAGAACTGGCAGAAGATGCTTGTTTCACGCGGTCGGCGTTAGCTATTGCGAAAAAAATCACAGTGGTTGACCAGATATTTGTTTATTACCGAAGAGGCGTTTCTGACAGCCTGATAGAGTCAAATAGAGATTCCTACGCTTCGTGTGTATATCAAGCGCTCATGCACCTGAAAGAATCTTTTGTTCAGTATGGTGTATTTGAAGAATATGAAGAAAGCTTTTTCAATGCTGCACTGTCTGGATGTGGGTATGCCATGAGTATCGCAAAAACCAAAAAATGGTGGCTGCAAACTGCCCTTTTCATAAAAGACAAATTAATACCTGATTTTGGATTATTGGAGCATCCCAAGTCGGTCTACAGATGGCAAGCCGCTTATGATACAATGTCGTTTCTAGTGAACAGCAGCTATGAAGAACTCGAGCAGTTTGAGCCGGAGTTGAGACAGGACGAGACAACTGTGCATATAAATGACCCAGCACAGGATTTCCCATTGGATAATTCATTAAAAGTGTCGGTAATCATTCCGGTGTACAACACAGAGAAGTATGTCGAAGAATGTATCCGTTCTGTGATTCGGCAAAACTTACAGGATATTGAAATCATAGTTATTGACGACGGTTCAACGGATAAATCTTTAGAGATAATTGAGCGCATAGCAAATGAAGACGAGCGAGTTATTATTTTGAGTCAAGAGAATCAAGGACAATCTGTGGCACGGAACTATGGCCTAAGACACGCGAAAGGTGAATTCATACTTTTTCTGGACAGCGACGACTTACTTGTTTGGTGTGCTCTTGAACATCTCTATCGGCAGGCGGAGGATCACCGCCTTGATGAGCGTGTGTATGAAGGGGCTTTTTTTTATTTTATTATTTAATATTATCGGGGCGAATCACGGAATTATATCGCC
>Ga0099364_10012813_pt1 | contig 11286 bp, 12 predicted proteins | sample TergutTh196P3_FD_73070 | JGI IMG/M metagenome (GOLD analysis project Ga0099364, IMG submission 73070) | Microcerotermes parvus P3 segment gut microbial communities from Pointe-Noire, Republic of the Congo - Th196 P3 | ecosystem: Host-associated > Arthropoda: Insects > Digestive system > Gut ...
GTTGATTTTTTAGAAAATTACTCCTGACCCTTGACGCGGCGCTTTATTTTGTGATATAATATTGTTATATACAAAATAAAATAAAGGGGAAATTTTGTTTTATGATGAATCAGGAAGAAAAAATACTCTTTATGCAAAAAAAGAAAAAAAGACTGCTGATCGCCGTCTTGGTCGTTATTGGGGCCTTTGCGCTTGTCGGTATCGTACTGTTTATTGCAACGATTATAAGCACAGGTATAGGCGATGAATTGCTGCGGGAAAGTCCTGAAGGCTCGGATGAGATCAGATATATTTTCCCCGATACGGATTGGGACAGAAATGTTTTTGAGGAAAGCGTTTATATGAGTCGTTACCGCGAAATACAGTACAACGACGGCGTGGCAACAACAGTTATAACAGAGGAAAACAAAGAGTTCCGTCCGCCGGCGGTGCAGTTTATGTATGATGTTGTCTGGCTGATAATCAACGGGGATTATGAGAAATATAACGAAATTTTCGCCGATGAATACTGGGAAAACGGCGGAAAGGATTATGAATTCCCCATGCAGGCGCTGTATAATATTGAAATTCAGATTATAGACGAATCCGACGATAAAACAAGCGCAGACGTCAGCCTCAGCTATATGATGTACAAAAACGACGGAATGTTCAGGTCTGACCTGCCCTATGACGAGGAGGCGCTGAGGCCTTTTGTTTACAGGCTGATTATGGACGATGAGGGAAAAATAAAAGTTTTGGACAAATTCCCGCAGACTATCATTGCGGGCAGTAATTTTGAATAGAAGGGGATTTTTGTTATGGAAGAAAAAAAAATAATATTATCGGGCATACAGCCCAGCGGGGATTTAAACATCGGAACGTATTTCGGCGCGATCAACAACTGGGTTAAACTGCAGCATGATTATATAAATTATTTTTGTATTGTCGATATGCACGCGATCACGGTAAGGCAGGATCCCGCGATGTTAAGGCGGCGGTCACTTGAAGTCGCCGCGGGGTATATAGCCTGCGGGATCGACCCGGAAATATGCGCGCTGTTTATTCAAAGCCATATACCCGAACACGCTCAGCTCGCTTGGGTTTTAAACTGTTATGCCATGTTCGGCGAGCTTTCGCGCATGACGCAGTTCAAAGAAAAATCGGGGCTGCACTCCGAAAACATAAACGCGGGACTTTTCACTTATCCTGTTTTGCAGGCGGCGGATATCCTGTTGTATAACGCGCATCTTGTGCCCGTCGGGGCCGACCAGAAACAGCACCTTGAGCTCGCGCGCGATATCGCCGTGCGTTTTAATTCGGTATACGGCGATGTTTTCACAGTACCCGAGCCGTATATTTCAAAAGAAAAAAGCGCGAAAATATGCTCGCTCCAGGAACCCGACAAAAAAATGAGCAAAAGCGACGGCAACACGGGCGCCACGGTGCTGCTTATGGATAAAAAAGACGATATAATAAAAAAATTCAAACGCGCCGTGACAGATTCGGGTTCGGAGATAAAATTTGCCGAAGGCAAAGACGGTATAAACAACCTTATCAGCATATATTCGTGCGCATCAGGCAAAAGTTACGAAAAAATCGAGCGTGAATTTTCGGGCGCCGGCTACGGGGATTTTAAACTTGCGGTGGGCGAAGCGGTGGCGGCGGCGCTTGAGCCGATTCAAAACAAATACAACGAGCTTATGAATGATAAACCGGCGCTTGAGAAAATTTTAAAAGACGGCGCCGAAAGAGCGGCCCGCACGGCGCGGCGCACATTGTCAAAAGTGTATAAAAAAATCGGGTTTTTGCAAATTTAGCTGTATTATATAAATTTCGGGAGGAATCAAAATTATGGCCGAAGCTGTAATCATGCCAAGACAGGGGCAGAGCGTTGAGAGCTGCCTTGTGACTTCGGTGAACAAAAAAAAGGGCGACACCGTAAAAATCGGGGATATTTTATTCTCGTATGAAACGGACAAATCGTCATTTGAGGAAGAAGCGAAAATTTCAGGGGTTGTTCTTGAGGTTTTAACGGAAGAAGGAGACGAGGTGCCGTGTCTTAAGCCGGTGATGATAATCGGGCAGGCGGGCGAAGATATAAGCGCGCTGCTTCCGGCGGCAGCGGCAGCGCCGGTAAAAGAACCCGCCGCGGCGCATACTGCAGAACCGCAAGCCGCGCCTTTACCGGATATACCGCAGGATACGGCAGCGGCGGCGCAGACCGGCGGCAGACAAAAAATCTCCCCGAGAGCAAAAACCTATGCGGAGAGCGCCCGCGTTGACTTGAGTCTTGTGACGCCGACGGGACCGAACGGGCGTATAATCGAGCGCGATATAATCGAAGCGGTTAAAAACGGGTACAGGCTGTTTAACGAATCTGCCGCAGGGGCAGACATTGTGTCTGTCCGCGACGGGGGGAAATACGATGAGGTTGAATATACTGATGTAAAACTGCCGAATATCAGAAAAATTATCGCCAAAGCGATGCACGCTTCCCTGTCGGAGTCGGCGCAGCTCACGCTCAACGGTTCGTTTGATGCGTCTGATATATTAAAATTCAGGCAGAATCTTAAAACAAACTCACAGGCTTTGGGACTTGAAAATATCACGCTAAACGATATAATTTTATACGCGGCGGCAAAAACGCTGAAAAATCCGGCGCACAAAGATTTAAACGCGCATTACCTCGGTGAGACCATGCGCTGTTTTAATTCGGTGAACCTCGGCGTAGCGGTTGACTCGGAGCGGGGGCTTGTTGTTCCGACGATTTTTAACGCTGACCGGCTCAGTTTGAACGAGCTGTCAAAAGCGGCGAAAAAGATTATAGCAGAGGCGCAGAGCGGCAATATAAACCCGGATAAACTAAAAGGCGGCACATTTACCGTAACCAACCTCGGCGCGCTTGGAGTGGAGAGTTTCACGCCGGTTATAAATCCGCCTCAGACGGCGATTTTAGGGGTGAACAATATAACGCGGAGGGTAAAAAATACCGGAGGGCAGGATGTTTTTTATGACTGCATGAGCCTTTCGCTCACATTTGACCACCGCGCGCTCGACGGCGCGCCCGCGGCGAGGTTTTTAAAAGATTTATGCGCCGGACTGGAAAACTTTGATTTATTGCTGGCGAAATAGGATTAAAAACGGGGTGAATAAAATTTTATGTATGATTTAATAATAATCGGCGGGGGACCGGCGGGGTATAACGCGGCGGAGAGAGCCGCGCATAACGGGCTTAAAGTTTTGCTCGCTGAGAAAAAAAATCTCGGCGGGGTGTGTTTAAACGAGGGCTGTATTCCCACAAAGACGCTGCTTCATTCCGCGAAAATTTACGATTACGCGGCTCACGGCGCAGCTTACGGGGTGAGTTTTGCGGGCGCTCAAATAGACCACGCGTTTGTTATTGAGCGTAAAAACAAAATCGTCAAAACGCTGATTTCCGGCGTTGCGGCCAAACTGAAAAAAGCGGGCGTTGAGCTTATAACAGGTGAAGCAAAAATCACGGGGCGCGATGCGGGGTTCAATGTTGAAATAAACAATACGCCATATTCAGGAAAATTTTTGCTGCTCTGCGCGGGCTCGGAAGCGGCATTGCCGCCGATTCCGGGGCTTAAAGAAGGGGCTGCCGGCGGTGTGTGCCTCACAAGCCGCGAGATTCTGGATTTAAAAGAAAAACCCGGAAGTTTAATTGTAATCGGCGGCGGCGTTATCGGGCTTGAGTTCGCCTCGTATTTTAACTCGATCGGCACCAAAGTCACGGTTATAGAGATGCTCGATCAAATCGGCGGCATGATCGACGGCGAGATTGCCGGGATATTGTATAAAAATTATGTTAAGCAGGGCGTTGATTTTAAGCTTGGGGCGCGCGTCACAAAAATTCACGGCAACAGCGTTGAGTATGAAACCGGCGGCGCGGGGTTTAAGGCTGAAGCGGATAAAATTTTAGTTGCGGTCGGGCGGCGCGCGGCTTCTGAAAATCTTGGGCTTGAGAATATAAATATACTCACCGAGCGCGGCGCGGTGGTAACCGACGAGTGCGGGCGCACAAATATTGCGGGTGTATTTGCGGCGGGGGATATAAACGGCAAATCTATGCTCGCCCATACGGCATACCGCGAAGGGGAAGTCTGCGTGAACAACATTCTGGGCAAAAAAGACAGGATGAATTATAATACCATACCCGCGGTTATTTATACCAATCCCGAAACCGCGGGAGTGGGAGAAACATCCGAGAGCGTAAAACAAAAAAACATAAAAGCGAAAACACACAGTTTCACGCTGAAATACAGCGGCAGATACATTGCGGAAAACGAAAACGGCGACGGGATTTTAAAAATTATCACCGATAAAAACAATATTATTATCGGACTGCATATAATCGGCAGTTACGCCTCTGAGATTATTTACGGAGCGGCGGTTATGCTTGAGACCAGGATGCGGGCGGAAGACATACAGAAATTTGTGTTCCCTCACCCCACAGTCGGCGAAGTTATCCGCGAGGGTTGTTTTATGATATAATAAAAATTTTAAAGAGTTAAAAATATATATGCAGGTGATTTACAATAACGGCGCAGAGTTCAAGAATAAAAAAACAGCGGTGGCGCTGGGGAATTTTGACGGGGTGCATATAGGTCATATGAGCCTTATAAAAAAAATTAAAACATTTGAGGGTCTTTGCTCTTGTGTTTGGACTTTTTCCGAGCATACGCTGAACATACTCAAAAGCGATTTCCATGTGCCGTATATAACCGCAAAAGATGAAAAAATAGAGATTTTCAAACAGGAAAATATAGGTTATTTGGTATTCCAGGATTTTAATTATATAAGATACCTGTCCCCGGAAGAATTTATCGAAAAAGTGATTATAAAATATCTCAATTCACAGGCTGTCGTATGCGGCTTCAATTTCAGATTCGGAAAAAACGGCGCGGGGGACGCGGAACTTTTAAAAGAATATCTCGGGAAAAAAAATGTAAAAGTTGATATAATCCCGCCGGTGGTCTGCGAAGGTCAGGCGGTTTCGTCGTCGTTTGTGCGCACACTTATACAGATCGGGGATATGAGCCGCGCAAAAAAATTTTTGGGGCGCCCGTTTTCTATCAAGTTTCCGGTGGTTTACGGCAGACAAATCGGCAGAAATATCGGTATACCCACAATAAACCAGCTGTTCCCCACAGGACACGTTGTCCCTGCGTGCGGCATTTACGCCTGTACCTGCGAGGTTCCCGATAACATAGGCGAAAACAAAATTTATAAAGCCGTGACAAATATCGGCGTGCGCCCGACAATCAAAGACGGGGATTACCTGAACGCCGAAACGCATTTGATCGATTTTGACGGCGATTTATACGGACGCAACATAAAAGTGAATTTTTACCTCAAACTGCGGGACGAAATAAAATTTGACGGTCTTGAAGAGCTGCGCGCGCAAATCCAAAAAGATATATCGTATGCGCGCGGATATAATTTTTTATAAAAAATTTTTTAACACTTGACAAAAAATAATTTTTATGGTATAATCCTAAATTATAAAAAGAAGCAGAACTTCTCCGTTCTCACCGTATGCTGCAAAAAGTTATACGGTTAATATAAAAACAGCGGTATATTTTATTTATGCTGCGGTATGTTTTTTTGGATGTGCGGGGAAGAGCCGGGATTTTTATGATCCGGCTCTTGATTTTATTATTTTATATTTATTTTTGGGGGTGCGTATCTATCGCTACAAGTGCAAAAGTTAGAGATCTTTTTATAAACAAGGCGATCAAAGCTCCGCAGGTGCGGGTTATCGGGGATTCCGGCGAACAGCTTGGGGTTATGAAAACTGAAGATGCGCTGGATATTGCGCTGAAGCTCGAATTGGATCTGGTTGAAATCGCTCCGACAGCTGAGATTCCGGTGTGCAGAATAATGGATTACGGCAAATATAAATTCGAAAAATCAAAAAAAGACAAAGAATCCAAAAGAAGACAGAAACAGATAGTTATCGAAACAAAAGAAATAGAACTGTCCAGCAGAATCGCCGCTCATGATTTTAACACGAGGCTTAATCATACGCGTAAATTTATCGAAGCCGGAAATAAAGTAAAAGTCACGCTTGAATTCGGCGTGGGCAGAGAAATGGCTCACATGGAACTGGGCTATCAAACGCTTGAAAGATTCGAGCAGGCCTGTCTTGATTTTTGTGTCGTTGAAAAACGGCCGGTGCGCGAGGGCAGGCGTGTATTTATGTTCCTTGCTCCGAAAAAAGCTGCGCCGGCAAAAATTGAAAAAACTGAAACCAAGAGCGGGGATGCGGAAACTCCGCCGGTCGGCGAATAAATTTAAATATTAATCTTGAATTAATATAAATCAAAATAAAACAGAAAGGGATGATCATAAAAATGGGAAAAATAAAAACGCATAAAGCGACAGCCAAAAGGGTCAGCTTTACAAAATCGGGAAAAATTAAATATTCCCGGCAGAACAGACGCCATCAAGTTAATCTTAAAGATACAAAGAGAAAAAGACATCTTAAAAAAGCCGGTTATTTAAGCGAAGCCAATGCGGAGGCTGTAAGAAAACTTGTTCCGTACGCATAAAATTTAAAATAAGATTAACTCATAGGGGGAAAATAAAATGGCAAGAATAAAAGGCGCGGTGGTTACGCGCAGAAGAAGAAACAAAGTTTTAAAAGCCGCAAAAGGATATTGGGGCGCCAAGTCCAAACATTTTAAAATGGCTAAACAGGCTGTGATGAAAAGCGGTAATTACGCATATATAGGCAGAAAACAAAAGAAGCGTGAGTTCAGGCGTTTATGGATAACGCGCATATCTGCTCAGGCAAGAGTAAACGGCATAAATTATTCAAAATTTATGAACGGGCTTAAGAAAGCCGGTATCACTCTGAACAGAAAAATGTTGTCTGAAATTGCAATATCAGACAAAGCGGCGTTTGCTTCCCTTGTCGAAAAAGCGAAAGCGGTTCTTTAACATAAAAATCCGGAGAACACAATAATTATATTTGGGGGTGTATGGTTATGGCTGACAATATAGACCTGCTTAACTTAAAAATAACATCCGAAAGCGGAGATGACCGGTATGTAATATTTACTTTAGCCGAAGGGACGTTTGCGGTAAACTGCAAATATGTCGTTTCAATTGAACCGCCGGCAAAAATAACGGAGCTGGCGAACGCTCCGGCAGGAGTGCGCGGCGTGGGTTATTATAAGGACGAAGCGATAAATATTTTTGATCTGCGGATAATATTCGGTTATCCGACCCATGAGTATTATGTTGAGAACGAAATAAACATCGGCAGGCATATCACAGAGCATGAAAACTGGGCTTCTGAAATAAACGCACACGTCGCCGGCGGCGCCGATTTGAGTTTTAACTCTGACCCGTTTGGCTGCGATTTGGGAAAATGGCTTGAAAGTTATAAAACCGATAATATGAATATAAAAAACCTTATCAAAAGAATCGGACCGGTTCACGAGCAGTTTCATAAATTTTCAAACAGGGCGGCGGGTTTCAATTCAAATAATACCGAAGAAACCGATAAATTTTTAGCGGAAGCACAAGCCGTTAAAAACGAGCTTATGCGGAATTTAAAAGAGCTTAACAGCATACTTTTAAGCCAAGCAAAAGAACTCACCATCATTTTAAAAATTAAAGACAAAAAGATAGGAATTATAATAGACGACGCGGAAAGTGTCGAACCTATGGATGAAATTCAGGAACTTCCGCCTGTGACACTTGTTACGGATTATATCAGGAATTTGGGATTCAGAAATAAAGACAAGCAGATAGCGCTTATAATCGAAGCCGAAATGTTTGTATAGAAGCCGCTCTGTGTTATTGAAGTTTTAACATATCGCTCATGCCATACAGTCCGCAAGGTTTGCCTATGATAAACCTTGCGGCGGCGAGTGCTCCCGCCGCGAACATACCCCGGGACTGCGCGCTGTGCGAAAGTGTGATGAGTTCGTTCGGTCCCGCAAAAATTATTTCGTGTTCGCCGATAATCGTTCCTCCGCGGATCGCGTGAAGTCCGATCTCACGTTTACTGCGGGGGGCTTTGGCGTTGTGTCTGTCATAAATATAGTTGTATTCATCGTCTAAAACAGAAGATATTTCGTCAGCGAGCAAAAGAGCCGTACCGCTCGGCGCATCCAGTTTTTTGTTATGGTGTTTTTCAATGATTTCAATATCAAAATCATCTTTCAGTATAACCGCCGCTTTTTTGGCGAGTTCCGCGAGAAGATTGATTCCGATGGACATATTGGCAGATTTAAAAACCGCGACTTTTTCGGAGGCGGATTTTATAAACTCCAGCTCTTCCGGCGTGTGTCCCGTTGATGCGACAATTACCGGCACTTTGCGTTCTTTTGCGTATTCCAAATATATTTTGGTTTCGCTGTGGTACGTAAAATCCAGTATAACGTCGAGTCCGCCGGAATAATCCGATGGTTTTGAAAATACCGGGAACGGCAGAACGGTCGCCGGGGGAGTTATCTCCGTGCCTGCGGCAATTTCCAAATCATGACATTCGTGCGCCGCTTCAATTACCGCTCTGCCCATTTTTCCGTTATATCCTGCAAGCATTATTTTCATAAATAATTTTTTGCCTCCTGAAAAATTTTCATATTAAACCATGTTTTTTTAACACCGATGTGAGTACGGCTTTGTTGTTTTGCTCCATTTCAATAAGCGGCAGCCGTGCTTCTCCGCTGCAAAGACCCATCAAACCGAGCGCGGTTTTTACGGGTACGGGGCTGATTTCGCTGAACAGAGCCGCGGTTAAATCTGTATATTTTATATGCAGCTCCGCGCTCTCTTTGGTTTTGCCTTCAAAATATAATTCACACATATCGTGGATCTCTTTGGGGATCAAATTTGATAAAACAGAGATCACACCGATTCCGCCCAACGCTAAAACCGGCAGATTGTCGTCATCGTTTCCGGAGTATATATCAAGCTCATCCCCGCATAAAAGGCGGGTCATACTCAGTGTTTTCATACTTCCCCCCGCTTCTTTTGTGGCGGCTATATTTTCGTGTTTTGCGAGCCGGGCATAGGTTTCGGGTTTGATATCGAGAGCTGTCCGCGTCGGCACGTTATATAAAATTACAGGGGTACTGACAGCGTCGGCGATGGCGAAAAAATGCCGTATCAAACCCTGCTGCGTGGTTTTATTATAGTACGGCGTAACCTGAAGAATCGCGTCCGCACCGGATTTTTCGGCATATTTTGATAGTTCTATCGCATAAGCGGTGTCGTTTGAGCCCGCTCCCGCGATAACTTTAACGCGTCCGTTTACTTTTTCGGTTGTGAAATCAATCATTTTTCTGTGTTCATCGTCGGTTAAAGTAGAGGCTTCTCCTGTGGTTCCGCAGACCACGATGGCATCTATGCTGTTTTTTATCTGAAATTCAAGAAATTCAGCGTAACCCTTAAAATCGATTTCATTATTTTTGAACGGCGTTATAACAGCTGTCGCGGCTCCCATAAAAATTCTTTTTTTGTTCATAATAACATCTCCTTATTTTTTTAATTTCTTAATCATGATGTGTTATAATAAAGTTTACCATATATTTTTGTTTATGTAAACAGTTATTTGTAAAAAATTATGAAAAATTTAAAATTACAGGATTATTATTTTAATCTGCCTGAAAAATTGATCGCGCAGAATCCGGCAAACAGCCGCGACGGCTCGAAACTCATGCTGCTTAACAGAAAAACCGGTGCGATCGAGCATAAATATTTTCACAATATCACCGATTATCTGCATGAAGGCGACATTCTGATACTCAATGATTCAAAAGTTTTCCCCGCAAGGCTCATTGCGGATAACACAAAAGCGGAGATTTTGCTGCTCGAAAATAAATCCGCAGATACAGCTGAGACCGTAAACCGGGAAGAAATCTGGGAAATAATCATGAAACCCGGTAAAAAAGGCAGAATCGGCGCGGTTTTTTCTTTTGCAAACGGTTTATTGAACGTTGAAATATTAAAAAATTCAGAAGACGGAAACAAACTCGCGCGATTTTTTTACGATAAAAACAATTATAATAATCTTTTTGAAATACTTGACGAAATAGGTAAAATACCGCTGCCGCCTTATATTCTCGAAAAAAACGTAAAAATCGACGCGCGGGAACGCTACCAAACGGTGTATGCGAATGATGAAAAGAAAGGCTCAGCCGCCGCTCCGACAGCGGGACTGCATTTTACGCCGGAGATTCTAAAAAAACTGAAAAAAAAAGGCGTGATTATCTGCTCTGTGAGCTTGCACATCGGACCGGGAACTTTCAGGCCGGTAAAAACCGATAATATTGAGGAACATAAAATGCACGGGGAGTTTTACAGCATCCCTGCCGAAACAGCAAACCAAATAAATGCGGCAAAACGTGAAAACAGGCGGGTTATAGCGGTCGGAACAACATCGTGCAGGACGCTGGAGGGCTGCTTTTTGAAACACGGTGAAATCAAGGCGTGTGAGGACAGGACGGATATTTATATTTACGGCGATTATAAATTCAAGATAACCGACGGGCTTATCACCAACTTCCATCTTCCGGAAAGCACGCTTTTGATGCTGGTTTCCGCGTTTTATACGCGGGAGGACATACTTCGGGCGTATGAGCTTGCCATTATGCGGGAATATAGATTTTTTTCTTTCGGCGACGCTATGATGATACTGTAACAAAAATTTTAAAATAAAAAAAGAAAGAGGTAGAAGATATGTTAAAATTCAGCAGGGTGCTAATCGATAAAGAAAACAAATGCGAAGCCTGTTCCGCCGCCGATTTTAATAATGACGGCAAACTCGAGATTATCTGCGGGGAATATATGTATTCGGGCAAAAATTCGGATTCGGATTTTATGAACCGCACAAAAATCTGCGATATAAAATATGAGGGGGGGTATCTGCATGATTTTTCCGATTATCCGCTCGATGTCAACGGGGACGGGTTCCCCGATATAATCACGGGTTCATGGTGGAGCGAAGGACTGTATTGGCGCGAAAATCCCGGCAAGGCGGGCGGTATGTGGAAAACGCATAAAATCGCGGAGATGGGAAACGTCGAAACGATCAGATATTTTGATATCGACGGCTGCGGCACGGTTGAAATTTTCCCGAACTGCCCGGGTGAGCCTCAGAGCTTTTTTAAGCTGCAGAAAAACAAAAACGGCAAACCCAACGGTAAGTTCAAACGTTATATAATCGGCACGGCTAACGCAGGGCACGGCATGGGTTTCGGGGATATTACAGGCAGGGGCAGAACCGATATAATTCTCTCGAAGGGCTGGCTTGAACAGCCCGATGAC
>Ga0099364_10012814_pt1 | contig 11285 bp, 9 predicted proteins | sample TergutTh196P3_FD_73070 | JGI IMG/M metagenome (GOLD analysis project Ga0099364, IMG submission 73070) | Microcerotermes parvus P3 segment gut microbial communities from Pointe-Noire, Republic of the Congo - Th196 P3 | ecosystem: Host-associated > Arthropoda: Insects > Digestive system > Gut ...
TAAAGCCCGATACCAGCCTCACGCCGGCGCAGCCGTCGCTCTTGGCCCACGCTTCCAGCTCCCTTACTAACCGCCGCCCGACGCCCTTGCCCCTGTATTCCTCAAGCACCCCGAGCGCGAGTATATTCTTGAGCGGGGGAGCGTATGTGCAGTCGTAATCGCTTCCGTGTATATACCCGGCCACGCGCCCTTGGATCTCCGCGACAAAGATTCTTATGTTAGCTTTATCTAATATTTGTGCCAGCCTGTTGGCGGTCTGGCCATAGTCGTAACCAAAGGCTTTTAGGTTTATTTGCCGTATGCCCTCGGCGTCGTCAAGCGTCGCGGGCCGGATGCGTGCTTCCATTGATTGCAGCCCTTTCATAAACAAAACGGCCGGAAGCTGAACCTTTAGCTTTCGGCCGCCCCAGCGTGATTTTTTTAAGTATAACGCGCGCCGCCCGTAATGTCAAGTCAGCTTATGCCGCAATCTTTGAAGCGCGGCGCGTTCGAGGCGCGATACCTGAACTTGGGATATGCCGATGATTTTCGCGGCCTTATCCTGCGTCATGCAGCGGTAAAAGCGCAGCAGCAATACCACGCGCTCGCGTTCGGGCAGCTCGTTGATGGCCTGCCTGAGCGCGAGGTTTTCGGTCACGGACTCCTCCATGCCGTCAACGCCCAGCACAGTCTCCAATGAACAGCCGCCGTCCCCGGATTCGTATTGCAGGGATTCTGTCGGCGCGACGGCAAGCTCGGCGGACGCGATATCCTCGACGCTAAGGCCGCACTCCTCCGAAATCTCCGATAGGGCAGGTTCGCGCCCAAAGCGCTGGCTCAGCGTGTCGCGCGTTTGATGTATCAGGTGCGCGCGCTCCTTTATGCCGCGCGATACCTTGACCATACCGTCGTCACGCAGGAAGCGCCGTATTTCACCGGCAATTTTTGGAACGGCATAAGTGGAAAACTGTGTGCCGTATGATTCGTCAAAGCCCTGCACCGATTTAAGGAACCCCAAACAGCCCAGTTGGTATAAATCGTCCGGCTCGACACCCTGCCCGAAATAACGGCGCGCGACGCTCCATATAAGGCCGGTGTTTTCCTGTACCACGCGCCGGCACGCGTCCTGGTCTCCGTTGCGGGCGGCGCGTACCAGCTCGATGTTAGTCAAGCCGGGTTCCCCGTTTCGGCTTCGGGCGCGCGGACGCCGCTCGCGCGCAGGGCAAGGCGCTTGCGCATGACGACGGTGGTGCCTTTACCCGGAACGGAGCGTACGCGCAGAGAATCCGTAAAGCTTTCCATGATGGTAAAGCCCATGCCCGAGCGCTCCGAGCCGCCTGTTGTGAACATAGCCTTGCGCGCCTTCTCAACGTCGGGGATGCCTAACCCGGTATCCCTGACGGCTATCTCGATGACGCCGCCCTCGAACAGTCTGGCCATGATATATATACGGCCTATGCTGTCCGGGTACGCGTGTACGACACAGTTAGTTACGGCTTCGGAGACCGCGGTCTTGATGTCGCCAAGCTCGTCAAGCGTGGGGTCGAGCTGCGCCGCCAATGTGGCGACCGCCGCCCGCGCCAGACCTTCGTTTGCGGAGCGGCTTGTCAGAGTAAGCCGCATTTCGTTTATGACTTTCATATGTACAGCCCCTTTCCGGCAGTTAAATGTTTGTTACTCCGCGTATGAGATATTGACCAGACGCTCAACGCCCGCCGTGTTGAGAACGCGCCGCGCCTGACCCGCCACCGAGACCACCCGCATGACGCCGCCGAACTCGCCCACGCGCCTGTAGCAGTTAAGTATGACCGCGATGCCCGACGAATCCATGAAGCTGACGCCCGAAAAGTCGAGCGTCACGGACATGGGGCGCCGCGCGTCGATCAAGGCGCCCATAGACGCCAGCAAGCTCTGCGCGGCATGGTGGTCGATTTCGCCTTCGGGCATGAGAACCAGCGTGCCGTCCTCTATAACATATTGCAGTTTCATAGCGCATTTCCCCCTTTTTCTCAGTATAAGGGCTTGTCCGTGTAGAAACCTGCCGCATCCTGCGGGGCATAAAAAAAGAGCGGCGCGGTCGATTTGACCGCGCCGCCGGATTTGCCGTCTATTTTTTCAGGTAGTCCCAAAGGTTGTTTTACATGTCAAGGAATTTAACGAAATTCATTAGGAGCATGATGCCCATTTCGCGGGTCAGATCGGCTTTCGGATCAACCATGCCGCCGCCCACTCCCTCAACGATGCCCGCCTTTTGGAGCGCGCCGATGGCTTTTGCCGCCCACGGCGATATGCTGTCCGCGTCGTCGAACTCAGGCTCGGCGTCCTCGAACTCATAGCCGAGCTGTACCATCATGTTGTACATCAGGGTAAATACCATCTCGCGGCTGAACACGCCGTCCGGGTTGTATGTGCCGTCGCCGTTGCCCTGAACTATGCCCAGCCCCGCCAGCTTCAGCACAGCCTCGTTGTCCGTGTCGCTGAAGCTGCCAAGTATGTCCACGTCCGCGCCGGACAGCAGCTCGTAGAGAGCGACGGCCAATTCGGCAAACTCGGCGCGGGTTATGTCATTGCGGTAATCGCTTTGCAGATGCTCGGGCACGACGCCCATTTCTATAGCTTCGTCAATAGCTTCCTCGGCCCAAACGGACGGTACGTCCTCAGGCTTTGGCGCGGGCGCGGGCGGCGGCGCAACAGGAGCGGCCGGCCTTGAGGGGGTTAAAGACGCTATGGGTACGCCTACGCCTGTATCACCGGTATTGCCCGTATCTCCGGTGTTACCCGTATCACCGGTATTACCCGTGCCGCCGGTGTTATCTGTTTCTTCGGTGTTGTCACCGGTGTTGTCACCGGTGTTATCCGTGCCGCCGGTATCCTCAGTATACAGCGCCGTCACGGTCAGGTCGGAGGACGCCATGTTGACGACCCCCCAGTTCCAGCCGGTGAAGGTGTAGCCTGTACGCGAGGGGCTTGACGGTACGGTGGCGGGGGGATAGCCTTCCACCACTTGAGTTTTAAGCGTCGTGCCGTCCCAGTCTTTGAACGTGACGGTGTACTGAAAGTGGGAGTACAGCTCTTTCAGCTTAGTGTTATAGGTCAAGTCCAGCTCGGTCAATTGGTTGTTGTTGCAGACGAGCTCTACCAGCTCGGTATTTGCGCTCACATCCAGCTCGGTCAGTTGGTTGTATTGGCAAGATAGATTTGTTAGCTCGGCGTTAGCGCTCAAGTTCAGCTCGGTCAGTTGGTTGCCGCTGCAGTAAAGCTGTTCCAGTTGAGTGTTATTGCTGATGTCCAGCTCGATCAGTTGGTTCCAGCCGCAATCGAGCGATATCAGCTTGGTATTAGCGCTAACGTCAAGCGCCGTCAGTTGGTTCCGGAAACAGTGAAGCCCTTCCAGCTTGGTGTTATTGCTCACGTCCAGCTCGGTCAATTGGTTGCCGTAGCAAATAAGCCATGTCAGATTGGTGAATTTTTCGATACCGGTAAGGTCGGCTATGCCCATCTCGTGTACGAATAAAAAGTCCACCGCATCAAAATCCGCGCTCGATAAAGGGTCATCCTCCGTCAAGCCGAGTTCTGCCAGCACAGCCGCTCTGAAATTAGGGTCGGGGAACGCCGTTTCCCATTCCGACGCCGCGGCCAAAGATGCCGGCCCCGCAATCATAACAAAGACCAATACGAAGCTGACAAGCCTTTTCACTGTAAATCCCATCCTTCCAACCAAAAATGACTGCTATCAAAAGGTATACCTTTTGATAGTTGCCCCAAAAGACGTTTTCGGACGCGCAATGCGCGCCCCTACGGGCGAATTTTGCGGGTTTTTACGGAAATTTCGGCGAAATCGCTTGACATATGGCGGTAACATATGGTATTATTTTTAGCGCGAACGAACTATCAAAAGGTATACCTTTTGATAGTTCGTTTTCACGCCAAACCAAAGCGGCACAGTCGGTTCGACCGTGCCGCTCTTCGCTTGCTGGGTTGTGGTCAGCCCTTTACGCTGCCTATGTGCAGGCCCTGCACAAAGTATTTTTGCATGAACGGGTATACGATTAGAATGGGCATCGCCGTGACCACCGTCATGGCCGCGCGCAGCGAGTTAGGCGTGACCATGTTGGACGAGCCTTGCTGCTGCATACTCAGGTAGTCCGGCTGCGTACTGCCCTGAACCATCGATGAAGAAAGAATCTTCATCATCTCGTATTGGAGCGTACTTAGATTTTGTCTGGCCGGGGCGAAAATGAAGGTGTCAAACCACGAGTTCCAGGAACCGACGGCCACCCACAGCGCGACCGTAGCCAAGACCGGCGTGCAAAGCGGCAGCAATATGCGGAAAAAGATTGTCATTTCGTTGGCGCCGTCGATTTTGGCGGACTCCGCCAGCGAGTCGGGGAGCGTGTTCATATAGGTGCGTATGACGATGACGTTGAAAGCGCCGTAGAGCGAGGGTAAGACGTATACCCAAAAATTGTTTATCAGCTTGAGGTCTTTGTAAAGGAAATACTGCGGTATAAGTCCGGCGCTTATGTACATTGTCAGAACCATATAGACGGTAAGGAATTTATTGAACATAAACTCTTTCCTGCTCAGCACATAAGCGAACATGGCTGAAAACAGGACGTTGAAAATGGTGGTCAGCACGGTACGCGCGACCGAAACGCCAAAAGCCGTGAACAGGGTCTCGTTATTGAAGATAATGGCGTAGTTATTGATGGTTATAATCCGCGGCCAGAAATACAGGCCGCCCCTGATCGAGTCGCGCGCGTCGTTGAACGAGACCACCATGGTATTCCAGAACGGATAAAGCATGATGAACATGATAAGAACCATGAACAGGATATTGCCGATATCGAACAGCCAGGAGCCAAAGGAGCGCTTAACCAATTTGTTATTCATCATCGTTCACCGTCCCTTCTATATCAGTTTTTCTTCGCCCATGCGTCCGGCTATCCAGTTGCAAAAACCTATAAGCACTATGCTGACCACGGTTTTGAACATACCGGCAGCCGTCGCGAGCGAGAAGTTAAGACGCGACATGCCCTTTTCGACGACGTATATGTCTATGGTATTTGCTACGTCGGCCACAAAGCCGTTTCTGAACAGATAGGGCATCTCGAAGCCCACGTTCAGCACCCAGCCCACGTTGAGTATGAGCAGTATGACAATGGTGGACTTGATACCCGGCAGCGTTATGTACATGTTTTTTTGCAGCCGGTTAGCGCCGTCGATATCGGCGGCCTCGTACAGGGTCGGGTCAATCGAGGTGATGGAGGCCAGATAAATTATGGTGTTCCAGCCCATCTCCTTCCACACGTTGGTAAACCCTATAATCCACCAGAAATAATTAGGGTTGCCCATAAAATGCACCTTTTCCTGTACGAGACCAAGCGCGAGCAGCGCCTGATTGATAACGCCGTCCTCCATAGAAAGCATGTTCTGGGCCAGCGAGACCACTATAATCATCGACAGGAAGTGCGGCAGGTATGAGATGGTCTGCACAACGCGCTTGAACCTGCGGGTGAACAATTCGTTGAGCAGCAGCGCGAAGAGTATGGCCGAGACAAAGTGCAAGACCAGATTGATAACGCCCATACCCAGCGTGTTTCTTATAACGCGCGGGAATTCGGCGCCGCCGAATAGGGTCTTGAATTGCTGAAGCCCAACCCATTCCTGCTCCCAAAACTTTATTATCGATGACGACCTGTAGTTTTGGAAAGCCATGAGCCAGCCCCATAGGGGATAGTAGCTGAAAATAAAAGTGTAGACGAAAAACGGCAAAGCTATGAATATCAGTTCTTTTTGCTTGCCGATTTTATACAGCAGACCGTGTTTTTTCATGGAAAACCTCCGGGCAAAGTATAAAAGGGGCTGCTGTAACGCGGCCCCTTTTGCAGTACCGCTTACTCCGCGAACTCGGTAGCCATTCTGGCGGCGATCTTCTCGGTCACGTCGTCCTCAAATGCCTTGAGGTTGATTCTGGACAGCTCGGCCTGATATGTGTCCCACTCGGCGTCGAAATCGACGGCGGCTATGCAGCGGGGCAGATAATTGAGCCCGCACTGCCACAGCTCCTCAAGCGCTATCCTCGCGTCGGTGCCGCTCCTGAAAGCGTAATTCCAAACCGGGAAATAAGCCAGCGGGCTTTTGGCTATCAGGAAGTCGGCGGCCGTCGCGAAAGGCTGGCCGTTTTCCTTAGTGTAGTTGCCATAGAACTCCTTATCAAAGGGCGAAGTGTTTTCCAAGATTTCCTCGGGCTGGTCGCTGAGCGAGACGCAGTTGCCGTCGGAGAAATAACCCTGTATTTTCGGGAAATTATCATACAGCCACTTGCCGCGGAAATCAACCATATGCTGCGGATCATCAGCGTTTGCCTTTTGCTCCGGGGTACGCCTTGCGCGGCCGTTGTCCATATAGTAGTCCTTGTCCTCTATGCCCCAAGCCATCAGCTTCTGGATTTCCTCGTCAAGCAGCATATCGGCATAGAGCAGCGCCCTGTCAACGTCCTTGCACTTCACGGTGATACCGAAGCCGTTGCCGCCCTTGAAGCCCTTGGTTTCGGCATACCAAGGCTCATAACCCTCAAAGGTCAGGCCGAGGGGGACATAAGTACGCTCCCATTTGTCGTCGTTTTGCAGGACGGACTCCGCGTTTTCAAAGCTCCATTGCTGGTCAAACATGGCCAGTACGCGCCCGGACGAGATTACCGACAGGTACTGGTCGAAGTTGCGGGTAAAGGTCTCGGGTGAAATCAGACCCTTCTTAAACGCCTCGTTGAGCTTTGCGTAGTAAGCCTTGGCATAAGGCTTGTCGTGGTATACCTCGGCCACCAGCGTGTCCTGATTAACGAACACGTCGCCGTCGTTGGGGCCGCCGATAAGGTGCTGCGGCGCGTTGAGCAGGCACCATCTCTGGTTGACCGTGGATATAATCTCAAACGGAAGGGTGGGGTTCCCGTCGATGGTGGGATACTTTATAAAATATGCCTCAAGCATATCGAAGAACTCGTCAAGTGTTTTGGGCATGATGTAACCGGCGTCGGCCAAAACTGCCTTCTGCACCCAGAACGCCGGGCCGTTGTAAAAGGTCTCGATGGGCAGGCCGTACATGCGATCCCAGTTGTCCAATAAGTAGATGTTATCGTCGGGGGACGCGGCGAACATTTTTTCATAGTAAGGCTCGTAGTGTCTTTTCAGGTTGTCGTAGTTCTGCATCTGGTTCTGGATGGGCACGAACGCGCCTTCGGCCATAAACGTGCTGCGGCCGTTTATCGGGTTTATGAGGTCGGGATAGTCGCCCGAAGCTATCATGGTGCCCATGCGCTGGTCGAGGTCGCCTACAAGATACTCAAACTCGATGCTAACGCCTGTGAACTCCTCAACCATCGCGACTACAGGGTTGTTTCTGGCCGGAGCCTGGCCGCGGCCGGCAACGAACATGGTAAACGTGATGGGTTCGGGGTTCTCGGGCCAGTAATCCGGCCTGTCCTGACCGGTGCCGGTATCGACGGCCTCGCCGCCGCTTATGCCCGTCTGTTCGCTGTAATCGGGGATCTCGATGGGGGCGGGGGTGGCTCCGCCTGCATCCGGAGTGGACGGGGAGCCGGTGTTGGAGTCGCCCGAACCGCCTGAGCAGGCCGCAAGCAGCGTGGCAAGTACCAACATTGCCGTGATTAGTGTGAAAAACGGTCTTTTCACATGTTTCCCTCCTATATTTTTAATGTATAAAAAACAGCGGTGAAGCAACCTTTTAAGTTATTCCGCTGTCTTTAACCGGGCTAAGAATCCCAATACGGTATCATTATACTTCAACCGATTACTAATGTCAACAAAAAAACCGCCCGGCGGGGCGATCCTTTTGTGTCTTTTGAATAAGCCCGAATATTGCGCCGCGCGCAGAGGCCCGGAGTTTTGAAATGCCTTTTCAAAACAAAAGATTTATGCTATACTGCGCTTAAAGCTTTAACTTTTCGGAAAGGGGCTGTATGGCCATGAGACACACGCGGACGCGCGGCCTGCGCGCCGCCGCCCTGGCGCTGTGCGCGGCGCTGTGCATGTCCGCGTGTATGCTTGACAACGCCAACATGCTGTTAAGGCTGCCCAACCCGCCAAAGGTATTTGACGCCCTTCAGAAGAAGGTGGACGCGCTGCTGAGCGCCGGCGGCGAATACGCGCCGCCGCAGGGCGGCCGCAACCGTCAGGTGTTCCAAACCTATGACCTGAATGCCGACGGCCTTGAGGAGGCCTTGGTGTTCATGCGCTTCCCGCGCGAGGAGAAGCCGCTGCGCGTATATATATTCCAGCTTGTTGACGGCGATTACATTGAGATGGGCGTGATAGCCGAGGACGCCGAGACCATAGATACGGTGCGCTACTCGAGCGTGACCGGCGGCAGCTCGCCGGAGCTGATAGTCGGATGGCAGGTGGGCGGCGCGCTGAAAACCCTGACGGTATATATGTTTACCGAATACGGGTATCAGGAGATACTGTCTACCGGCTACAACTATTACAGCTTGATAGACATGCGGGACACGGGATACAATGATATTGTGGTGCTGCGCCATGACCAGATGAATTTCACAGGCAGCGCGGAGCTGTTCTACTTTGAGGACGGCGAGGCGTTAAGCACTCCGCAGGCGCGCCTGTCAAAGGGCATCCAGAGCATAAACCGCATAATGCTCGGCAAGCTGGCCGACGGGTATATGGCCATGTATGTCGCGAGCGTCATGGAGCAGGACGCCTATGTAACGGATATCCTGACCTACCGCGACGGCCACTTTTTCAACGTGTCGCTCAACCCTGAGTCGGAGATAAGCGACGAGACCATACGCTACAGGCGGCTGTTCGCCGTCGATTTGAACGGCAGCGGCATTGTCTGCCTTCCGAGGCTCACGCCGCTTCCGGGACATGACGCGTCGCAGAGCAACGCCGAATTCTGGCTGACCGAATGGCGTACATATGACTCATATGGCCGCGTGACGTATCTGACCAGCACTTACTACAACCTCACCGACGGGTGGTATGTGCGCCTGCCTGAGGAATGGAAGGATAATTTCACGGTTACTTCGCGCGAGGTGTCCCCCTCCATGAGCGCCGTCACGCTGGCGTACACGAGCGGCGGCCAAGACGCGGAGCCTGTGGAGCTGTGTACGGTATACGCCCTGTTCGGCTTCAACCGCGCCGCGGCGTCAACGGCCGATGAGCGTTTCGTGCTGAGCGGCGAGAGGCCGGACGTCGTGTTCTCGGCAAAGCTGCTTGGCGAACCCTCGCAAACGCCGGTGGAGCTGGATAAGGAACTCCTGACCGCTATGTTCAGCGTGATAGATAACGAATGGATTACGGGCGAGGTTTGAAAGGATAGTGAGCCATGAAAAAAATACTTGTCGTTGAGGACGAGTCCAGCATACGCAGCTTTGTGGTGATCAATATGAAGCGCGCCGGCTATGACGTGATAGAGGCCGAAAGCGGCGAGGAGGCGCTGGAGCTGCTCTCCAAGTCGCCGGATGTCAAGCTCGCGCTGCTCGACGTCATGCTTCCGGGCATCGACGGCTTCGAGCTGTGCCGTCAGATACGCGCGCAAAGCCCGGCAATGGGTATCATAATGCTCACGGCGCGCACCCAGGAGGTCGATAAGGTAACGGGCCTGATGACCGGCGCTGACGATTACGTGACCAAGCCGTTCTCGCCCACCGAGCTGATAGCGCGTGTGGACGCGCTGTTCAGGCGTCTGGGCGGCGAGGGGCCGGCCGATGTGACCGATATAATAAGCGGGCCGTTTGCCCTGAACACCCGCAACCGCACGCTTACCAAGGACGGCAGGCAGATTCGGCTTACACAGGTGGAATATACCATCATGCGCCTTTTTATGGAAAACATCGGCAAGGCGCTTTCGCGTGAAGATATACTGACGGGCGTTTGGGGCCGCGACTATTACGGGGAACTGAAAATTGTGGACGTAAACATACGGCGGCTGCGCATTAAAATAGAGGACGACGCTACCAATCCGGCTTATATATCCACCGTTTGGGGCTTTGGGTATAAGTGGGGCACATAAAGGAGGCGCGTATGCTGAGGCGTCTGAGGATACCTATATACGGCATAAAGCGGCGCTGGCTTATAAACAGTCTGGCGCTGTCTATGGCCATTGTGCTGATGGGCGTGACCGGGTACTCGCTGGCGACGGCGAACTACTACTATAAAACTGTTCAGGATTCGCTGGTGAGCCGCGCCTCGGCCACGGCTAATTTCATAAGCAAAAACGTCACCGCCGGCTATGACGGCTACTATAGCGCGGCGCTTCAATACGCGCGCGACTTCAATGAAAATAATATTTTGGAGCTTCAGTTCATTAACCTGAGCGGACGCGTCGAGGTATCGGCGTCGCGCCAGACTGTGGGCTATGTGCCCAGAACGGGCGACATTTCCGCCGCCCTCGCGGACGGCAGGATGTCAACATGGATCGGCGTTGACCCGCTGACCGGCGAGCAGGTGCTGTCCGTATCCGCGCCGCTGTTTTACAGGGGCTTGGAGCTGATAGGGGTGATGCGCTATGTGTCGAGCATGAAGGAAGTCAACAGGCGCATATTTATGTCAATGTTTTCGGCCATTTTAATCGGCGTTTTGATGATAGGCTTTATTATCGTGACCAATTTATATTTCATACGCTCTATAGTTACGCCCATACAGGACATAACGCGTGCGGCCAAGAAAATCGCGACCGGAAGCTACGGCGCTAAAATAGAGAAAGTTTACAATGATGAGATCGGTGAACTTGCGAATACTATAAACGATATGTCCACGGATATAGCGGGCGCCGAAAGGCAAAAAACGGATTTTATTTCGGCCATATCCCACGAGCTGCGCACGCCGCTCACAGCCATAGCCGGCTGGGGCGAGGTGCTGCTGAATACCGACTATTCCGATATCCCCGAGATACACAAGGGCGTGCGCATCATGCTCAAGGAAGCCCGCAGGCTGACCAAGATGGTGGAGGAGCTGCTCGACTTCTCGCGTATGGAGACCGGCCGCATGGTCATGCTGATGGAGCCGTTCGATTTGGCGGCCGAGCTTGAGGAAGTCGTTTTCATGTATATATCAAACCTTTCGGGCGAGGGCATAAAGCTGCATTACGACGCGCCCGATGAAGCCACGGAGGTACAGGGCGACAGGGGACGCCTGCGTCAGGTTTTCCTGAATATCCTTGACAACGCGGTAAAATACGGCGGCGACGGCAAACGTATAGACGTTTCGTTAAGGCGCGGCGCTCAGGACATTTCGGTGGTTATACGCGACTATGGGCCGGGCATAGCGCCG
>Ga0099364_10012815_pt1 | contig 11285 bp, 5 predicted proteins | sample TergutTh196P3_FD_73070 | JGI IMG/M metagenome (GOLD analysis project Ga0099364, IMG submission 73070) | Microcerotermes parvus P3 segment gut microbial communities from Pointe-Noire, Republic of the Congo - Th196 P3 | ecosystem: Host-associated > Arthropoda: Insects > Digestive system > Gut ...
CGGTTTTCATAGCCTGCAGCGCCGCTGTGGGAATAATCTTCAAATTATAAGATAAGACACAAAAAAGGTAACTATTCAGCACCCCCCCCGTCTTTGCGAGCCGCAGCGAAGCAATCCAGTCCTTTTTGCGCCGATTGTCAGGTTTTTTTCTGGATTGCCGCGTCGCTTCGCTCCTCGCAACGACGAAACTGTAAGATTTGCGATATCACCTGAACATTTACCAAAAAAGAAAGTAGTTGATCATTTGAATTACGCGATTAGCGGAGAAACCGAGATAACTGAAATATCGCAATATGACGTCGTAATCGTCGGCGCGGGGCTTGCCGGGCTGTATACGGCGCTGAACATCGACGAGAACCTGAGTTGCATTATACTCGCCAAAGAGAGCGTCGATATCTCAAGCTCATGGCTTGCGCAGGGCGGGATTGCCGCCGCCATCAGCAACGACGACAACCCCGAATTCCACTTTGAAGACACCGTCGCGGCGGGCGCAGGGTTATGCGACGCCGACGCTGTGAACGTATTGGTGACCGAGGGGCCGTCGGATATCGAAACGCTGGTGGCGCGGGGCGTACCGTTCGATCTCGACGAGTATGGCGAGCTGCAAATAACGCGCGAGGGTGGACACAACAAAAACAGGGTCGTTCACGCGGGCGGCGACGCTACGGGGCGCGAAACCGTCAAGGCGCTGTCGCACATTGTATCAGAGCGCAAAAACATAACATTCGGAGGGCATACATGCCTATATGACATACTGACCGATCAGGACGGCGTCGTCGGCGCAGTCGTTCGCAGCGGCGACGACGGATTCCGCCTTATACGGTCAAACAATGTAGTAATAGCGACGGGCGGAATCGGGAGAGTCTTCAAATCGACGACAAACCCATCCGTCGCGACAGGCGACGGCCTTGCAGCCGCAAAGCGGGCGGGCGCGCGCCTTACAAATATAGAGTTTATCCAGTTTCACCCTACAGGGCTTTGGCAACCCGACAGCGACGGCAACGAGTTCCTGATTTCTGAGGCAGTTCGCGGCGAAGGCGGATTGCTGGTGAACAGCGAGGGAGAGCGCTTCATGGTCGGCAAGCACGAGCTGGCGGAACTGGCACCGCGCGACATCGTGGCACAAGGCGTCGTTAGGGAACTGATGCGCAGCGGCGAAGATCATGTTTTCATTGATATTACGTCAAAATCTGAAGACTATCTCAAGAACCGCTTCCCTACGATATATAACGAGTGCCTTAGACGGGGTATAAATATCGCGCGCGACAAAATACCCGTTTGCCCCGTGCAGCACTACATGATGGGCGGAATCGAAACTGACCTCGACGGGTACACAAACATTAACGGGCTGTACGCCTGCGGAGAAGCGGCAAACACAGGGGTACACGGCGCAAACCGCCTAGCGTCGAACTCGATGCTCGAATGTCTCGTCTTCGGGCGCCGCGCCGCGCAGCATATCAATGCCGCATATAAGAAAGACGGTTTCCGCGCCGAAACATCACTCGAGAGCATCCCCAAGAGACCGCATGTACAGCTTGATTATCACGCGCTCCAAGGAACTATACGGCAACTGATGAACGACCATTGCAATGTCGTCAGGAAAACAGAGGGCCTGCGGTTCGCTTTGTCGAAAGTAAGCGCGATTTTCGCGGAGCTCGAATCGATATATGACGACAGCGGCGAATACCTTGAAACGCTGAACATAGCAACAGTAGCAAAAGCCATCCTTGAAGCCGCGCTGAACAGGCCCGAAAGCATAGGCTCGCATTGGATGGAAGAGTGATTGCAAATTACAATGTGGGAGGGGTAATCGTATGGGTTTTGAATTTCTGGGGCTTGATGAATTTTTAGTTGCGGCGCTTCGGGAGGATGTTGGTACGGGGGATGTGACCACCAGTGCTTGCGTACCTGAAGATGCTGTTTCTGACGGCGTGTTTGTTGCTAAAGAAGCGGGGGTTGTTTGTGGGATTGACGTTGCCGCTCGCGTCTTTGCATTGCTGGGTGAAAGGGTAGCGGTAACTCCGCGTGTCAATGACGGGGATACTGTCGATGTCGGCGACATCATTGCCGAGATTTCGGGACCTTCTCGCAGTATTTTGACCGGCGAACGTACGGCTCTCAATCTGCTTCAGCATATGTCCGGCGTAGCTACAAGAACTGCGGAAGCTGTCAAGACAGTGGCAGGGACAAAAGCGAAAATCGTGGATACGCGCAAAACGCTGCCGGGGCTGCGCATACTCGACAAATACGCGGTCAAATGCGGCGGCGGCGCAAACCACAGGCTAAACCTCTCCGACGGCGTACTAATAAAAGATAACCATATCGCCGCGGCGGGCGGTATCGCAAATGCTGTCCGTCTCGCGCGAAACAGCATCCCTTTCACGCTGAAAATCGAAGTCGAGACCGAAACTCCCGCTCAGATAGAAGAGGCGCTTGAGGCGGGCGCCGACATCATAATGCTCGACAACATGACAAACGACGACATGTCGGAAGCCGTGAAAAAAATCGGAAGCCGCGCCCTGACAGAGGCATCGGGAAACATGGGCGAACGCGATTTGAGAGCCGTCGCTGAAACAGGCGTAGACTTCATCTCAATTGGCGCGCTCACGCATTCCGTGAAGGCGCTGGATATAAGCTTAAAATTCCACGTCAGGGGTTAGTGAACAGGGGTCAGGGGTCAGGGATCAGGGGTCAGGGAACAGGAGACGTGGGGTACGAAATAGCGAGTCGAGTTAGTAAGTCCGAAAGGAAATCCTGTGATGAAAGGAAAAGCTGAAATGCAGGGAATCGCCACGGAACGGCCGCCTTTGATGCGGAAGTTTATAGTTTTTTCCGTCATTTTGTTCTTGTTTATCTTTATTGCGGGAACTATTGCTTTTATATTCTCGATGCGCCAAATCATCAGGACTAACAAAGGGACATCGCTGTCACAAATTCTGGATATCGAGAGGGTGCAACTGGAAACCTCCGTTAACAACGAAATCGTCATCGCGCTCAAGATGGCAGACTCCCCCTTGATTGTGCGGTTTTTCAGCAACCCTGCTGATGTCGAGGTGGCGCATATGGCATTTGAGGAACTGGACGCCTACAGCAACGCATTCGAGTCGGGAATCGCTTTTTGGATAAGCGACATGGATAGAATGTTCTATTACACAGGCAGCGAGCCATATCTCCTCGACACCCAAAGCCCCGACAACTATTGGTATTCAATGACTATGTACGAAACAGAGGTCTATAACTTCAACATAAACTACAACCCTGATATAAAAGTAACGAACCTCTGGATCAACGCCCCTGTATTCAACGCCGACCGCGAACCTATTGGGATGGTTGGGACAGGAATAGATATATCGTCATATTTGGAAATGATAAATCAGAATCACGACGGAAGGCTGGATGTCTATTTCTTCAACGCAAACGGGGAAATCACAGGGGCAAAAGACATCACGCTCGTGGAAGAAAAGGTTCACATTGAGAGTGAACTGGACGTCGTGGGCGACGGTATAATCGCATTGGCAAAGAACCTGAATCCCGGAGAAACACAGACTTTGGATACCCCGTTGGGGCGGATAGCCCTTGGAACAGTCCCATTGCTCGAATGGTATTCGGTCGCTATTATGCCCGACAGCGTGGAAGACTACTATACCGCGCTAACGGCACTGTTCATACTTATGTTCATGGTGATAGTGGTTATTTTCATTATATTCAATGTCTTCATCTTCAGGCTCCTAGACCCGCTGCACAAATCGATAGTAGTCGCGGAAACCGCCAGCCGCGCGAAATCCGAGTTTCTTGCAGTTATGAGCCATGAAATCAGAACTCCGATGAATAGCATCATGGGGTTTGCCGAGCTTGCGTCGGACAGCAAGGCGATACCTCAAATAAACGATTACTTGAGAAAAATCACGGACAGCACGAAATGGCTGTTGAACATCGTCAACGACATACTGGACATTTCCAAAATAGAGTCCGGCAAAATGGAGCTCGAGCATGTGCCATTCGATCTGGGCAACGTCATTCAGCGCTGCAAATCGGTTATCTCGGCGGATATTAAGGAAAAAGGCCTTGAACTGAAAGTTAATGTCGAACCTATAATAGGCAAAATGCCGATAGGCGACTCCGTGAGGCTATATCAAGCGTTGATAAACCTCGTATCCAATGCTGTTAAATTCACGAACTACGGAACAATCGAGCTAACGGCATTGGTCGCCGCTTCACCTTCCCGCAATATAGAACCGCTCGCAAGACATTCCGATACGCAAAGCGCAAGCTCTGAATCTACGGGTATTACCGTGCATTTTGAAGTAAAGGACAGCGGCATCGGCATGGATTCCGAGCAAATAAGAAGGATATTCGAGCCGTTTGTCCAAGCCGACTCCAGTACGACCCGAAACTACGGCGGCACGGGTCTTGGCCTTTCGATAACCAAGAACCTGATTGAGCTTATGGGCGGAAAGCTCAATGTGGAAAGTTCGCCTGGCGCGGGCAGCGCATTCAGCTTCATGCTTACATTTGAAACGATTGACGCACCTACCGATTCGCCCGACCATAGGGCGCCGCGCAGTCTCGACAAGCCGCATTTCAACGGTTTGGTATTGGTTTGCGACGACAATATCATGAACCAAGAAGTCATATGCGAACATCTTGCGCGTGTCGGATTCAACACAGTTGTCGCGGAAAATGGCAAAATTGGCGTTGAGCTGGTCGAAAAGCGCATACGCAACGGCGAAAAACCGTTTGATATGGTTTTCATGGATATATTTATGCCGGTCATGGACGGCTTGGAAGCGGCTACTCTAATAAATGAACTCGATACAGGAACTCCCATAGTGGCAATGACCGCGAACATAATGGCAGGCGACGTTGAAAACTATAGAAAGCACGGAATGCCGGACTACGTCGGCAAGCCGTTCACAGCGCAGGAACTTTGGCGCGTCCTGCTAAAACATCTTACCCCCGTCGATTCCCAAGCCGAGAAAGAATCCGATGACGAGCTGCATGACAAACTTCAGATCAGCTTCATAAAAAACAACCTTAACAAGTTCGAGGAGATTGCCGAGGCAATAGAATTGGGGGATATAAAGCTTGCGCATAGATTAGCGCACAGCCTAAAAGGCAACGCAGGAATGATAGGCAAAACCGAACTCCAAAACGCCGCGGCGGACGTCGAGGCGAAGCTTCAGCAAATGCTAGATACAGTTGAGAAGTGACACTATTCACTATGACCGCAATATAGGGGGCAAATATGGATCAAATCAAGAAAAACTGTGTGCTCATCGTGGACGATCAGGAAGTGAACACAATGATACTAGCCAACATACTGGAACCCGAGTACACAGTATACACCGCAAACAGCGGCGGGGAGGCAATAGCTGCAGCCAATAAATATCTGCCCGACGTCATACTTCTCGATATCGTAATGCCAAAAATGGACGGATATGCCGTGATTGCCGAGCTTAAAAACCACGAGCAAACGCAAAACATCCCCGTAATTTTCATCACAGGGCTTAGCACTGCCATAGACGAAGAAAAAGGGCTGCTTCTGGGCGCCGCAGATTATATTACCAAGCCGTTTTCTCCCGCGATCATAAAACGCAGGATCGAGTATCAGATAAGAATGCTCGACCAACTGCGCGAGTCGAACAAAACCCGCGATATCGTGACAAGCGTACTCAACAAGTCCGACGCGATGATTTTCGTCTCCGACTTTGAAAACGACGAAATACTGTTCATCACGGACTACATGAAACAGCACTTTGGAATCGAAGGCGATGTGATTGGGAAGCCATGCTATAAGGTATTTCAGAAAGGCATTGACGCAAGATGCGACTTCTGCCCCTGCCACCGTCTTGACAAAGAACCTAACGAAGCGGTCATATGGGAACAGATCAACCCTGGAACAAACCGTTATTACAGAAATATCGACCGATATGTGGACTGGCCCGGCGAAAAAAGGGTTCACATACAATACTGCTCGGACTTGACCGACATCAGGCAAGCGCAGGAAGAAATGCGCAAAGCGGAAATCGCCGAAGAAAGCAACAAGGCAAAAAGCAGGTTCCTAGCCACAATGAGCCATGAAATACGCACCCCGATGAATAGCATTATGGGATTCGCGGAGCTTGCATTTGAAAGAACCAACGAACCGCAAGTCAAGGACTATCTTGGAAGAATCACGGACAGTACGCGGTGGCTGCTTGGAATAATCAACGACATACTGGACATATCAAAAATCGAGTCAGGGAAAATGGATCTGGAACATGCGCCATTTGACTTGCAGGATGTTTTCTCGCGTTGCCAATCAATCATAATGCCGAGCTTCAGGGAAAAGAACCTTGAACTGAAGGTAAACGCGGAACCGCTGACAGGCAAAAAACCAGTGGGCGATCAAGTCAGGCTATTTCAAGTGATAATGAACCTATTGTCCAATGCGGTTAAGTTCACAAATACTGGGTCGGTTGAACTTACGGCTTTGATTAGCAACTCGACATCAAGCCGCAAAAAGACGGGGCAAGAGTTCCTTGACGAGCATCCCGAACATCAAGCTCAAACCCCCTGCCCCGCGGGCGTTAAGATATACTTTGAAATCAGGGACAGCGGAATAGGCATGAGCCCCGAACAACTGGAAAAGATTTTCGACCCATTCACGCAAGCGGATTCCAGCACGACGCGCAAGTACGGCGGCACAGGGCTTGGCTTGGCAATCGTCAAAAACATAGTGGAGCTTATGGGCGGGGAACTGCTCGTTGATAGCACACTCGGCGAAGGAAGCACATTCAGCTTCGAGATATGTTTCGACACTGTTGACGTGTCAGCGGATATGCCCGGCCCCGCCGAGTTCGACTTGGTCGAAAAACCGCATTTCAACGGCTTGATACTGGTCTGTGACGACAATATCATGAACCAACAGGTCATATGCGAGCATCTCGCGCAGGTGGGCCTACATACAGTCGTTGCTGAAAATGGGAAAATATGCGTTGATATGGTGGAAGAGCGCATGCAAACAGGAAAAGCGCCTTTCGACCTGATTTTCATGGACATGTTTATGCCCGTAATGGACGGAATCGAGGCCGCATCGAAAATTACCGCATTGAAAACAGGAACGCCCATAGTTGCAATGACCGCGAACATAATGGCAGGCGACCTTGAAAACTACAGGAAGCACGGAATGCCGGACTATGTTGGCAAACCTTTCACATCACAGGAACTTTGGCGAGTCCTCCTTAAATATTTCAAACCCGTCGACAAAGGCGAGGCACCGGATTTTGACGAAGAACTGCAAGCGAAACTAGAGGTCAGCTTTGTAAGGAGCAACCAAACAAAATACGCTGAAATTACCGAAGCCCTTGAATCGGGCGACATAAAACTAGCGCACAGATTGGCGCATAGCCTGAAAGGCAATGCGGGGATGATTGGAAAAACAAAGCTGCAAAGCGTTGCCGCGCAAGTCGAAGCGATGCTCAAACAAAGCATGGAATCCGACACTTCCGACGATTCTCCCGATTTGACACTCCTCCCCCCCACCTCCCCTCTGCCCTCTTTGATAAGCGTTTTGAAAACCGAATTGGAACTGGTTCTCGATGAGCTCCAACCGCCGACAGTGCAAAACATCCCCGACCCCTCTCTTATAAGCCCCAACTCCGAACAGGCTATCGCGCTGTTTCAGAAGCTTGCGCCGATGCTTGTTAATCTGAATCCCGAAAGCGCTCTCCTGATTGAAGAAATACGCGCCATATCGGGAACGGAGGAATTAGCGCGCATGATTGAAGATTTTGACTTTGAGTCCGCTACAAAAGCGCTTGCTGAAATGCAAGGCGAGTAAAAACGTCCTCCGAGCGCAAGGTTCTTAGCGGTAGCCGAACTAAAAAAGGGTGGTCATGCAAATGAATGAAATCTATAAAAACAGTGTGCTCATAGTTGACGATCAGCAGCTCAACATCACCGCGCTGAAGAAAATACTGAGCCCTGATTACACGGTTTACACGGCGGACAACGGAGAAGACGCTATCGAAATAGCGGAGAAGCATCTGCCCGACATCATCTTGCTTGATATCGTAATGCCGCACATGAATGGGTATGCGGTGCTCGCCGCGCTGAAAGGCTCAGCAAAAACACAAGGCATCCCGGTCATTTTCATAACAGCGCTCAACAATACCGGCGACGAAGAAAAAGGGCTTGACCAAGGCGCCGTTGACTACATAACCAAACCATTCTCCGCTGCAATCGTACAAGCCCGCGTTAAAAACCAAATAATACTATACGGCAAGCTACGCACGATAGAATATGACATAATGAAATATAAGCTGGCAAACGATGCGCTGAACATCGCGCTTTGGGACATGGCGGTCGTGAACGAAGACCCCGCCAATCCTAACAACAAATTCACATGGTCGCAGGAGTTCCGAGAAATACTGGGCTTCTCAGGCGAAAGCGACTTCCCGAACCTGCTCTCAAGCTGCAGCGATCGGCTGCACCCCGAGGATAAAGAAAGGATGCTAACAGCCTTTGCGGAACATGTGAGCGACCATAGCGGAAAAACGCCCTACAACCTAGAATACCGCATAATGGCAAAAAACGGAGAATACCGCCATTTTCACGCCTTCGGGAATACTCTGAGGGATATTGGCGGCATCCCTGTAAGAGTCGCCGGCGCGATACGGGACATAACCGAACAAAAACAGGCAGAGGAAGCGCTGAAAATAGTGCGGGAAGAGATACGCAAAGCGGAAATCGCCGAGGAGAGCAACAAAGCAAAGAGCAGGGTTCTTGCAACTATCAGCCATGAAATCAAGACGCCGATGAATAGCATAATGGGATTTACCGAACTCGCCCTCGCAACGCCCGAAAACGATATCCCGCCGCAACTGCGGGAATATTTCAGCAAAATCAAAGACAACACGAAGCTTCTTTTGCACTTTGTAAACGAAATCCTTGATATCTCCAAAATGGAATCAGGACAGATTGATTACGAATATGTGCCCGTGTTCGCAAAACACGATACTGTCGAAAAACCGCATTTCGACGGCATTATATTGATTTGCGAAGACAACTCGATGAATCAGCAAGTCATCTGCGAACATCTCGCGCAAATCGGATTAAAGACAGTTATCGCGGAGAATGGCAAGCTGGGCGTCGAAATGGTGGAAGAGCGGATCAAAAAGAACGAAGCTCCATTTGATTTGATTTTTATGGATATGTTCATGCCTGTCATGGACGGGCTCGAAGCCGCTTCCAAAATTGCGTCGCTGAACACTAAAACCCCCATAGTCGCTGTGACGGCGAACACTATGGCCGCTGAACTGGAAAACTACAAGAAGCACGGAATGCTCGATACATTGGGCAAACCCTTCACCACGCAGGACCTCTGGCGGGTACTCTTGAAATATCTGACGCCTGTCGGCAAAGGCGACGGATCGGGGCTCGGAGGTCAGAGTTTGGGAGAAGACGGCGCGTTAACAGGAAACGCCGATTTAGGCGCCGCTCCGAGCGAAACTTCGGATTCTTTTGAAGACGAACTCATGCGGAAACTGAAGGTCAGCTTCTATAAGAACAACCAGACAAAATTTGATGAAATAACCGACGCCATCGAAGCGGGCGACATTAAGCTCGCGCATAGGTTGACGCATAGCTTAAAAGGCAATGCTGGGATGATTGGCGAGGCTAAACTGCAAAGCGCCGCAGCCAAGGTCGAATCGGAACTCAAGCAAGCGATTAACTCTGAGACAAGCGTAGCATCTGTTCCCGATTCCATGATGGCCACGCTAAAAACCGAGTTGACGTCGGTTCTTGACGAGCTACGGTCGTCGCAGGAACAAACCACTCAAAACCCCGCGCTTCCAGAGCTTGATCCCGAAAAAACGCTTGAACTGTTTGTGAAACTAGCGCAAATGCTCGAAAACCTGAATCCCGAAAGCGGGTTTCTGCTCGACGAACTGCGAACCATCCCGGGAACGGAAGACCTCGCCCTAATGATAGAAAACTACGACTTCGAATCCGCATCCAAAGCCCTAGCGGAGCTAATGAAGAGTTACACTTGATTTATAGTTATGTTGACTTTCAGGGTGTCGCGTGTTATGGTTACGTAGACACCAACCGCTTGATATGCAAAACTAGGAGGCGCAAATATGATTTATTTTGACACAAGACGCAAAATGCTGATGGAATCCGAATACCACTATGACCTTCAGGAACTCGACGACCCGCACCTATACCGCGAGATGTTCCCATACTCCGAAGTACCTAAGTGTACGTTCAACAATCGGGTCAGCCCCATAGATCCGCCCGATGAGATATGGATTACCGACACGACCTTTCGCGACGGACAGCAAAGCCGCGCCCCATACACACCGGACCAAGTAGTGGCGCTTTTCAAAATGCTCGGCAAACTCTCCGGACCTAACGGAATAATCAGGCAAACCGAATTTTTCCTCTACAGCGAGAAAGACAAGGAAGCCCTCCGCCGTTGTCAGGAACTTGACCTCCCATTTCCGGAAATCACTGGATGGATTCGCGCAAGCCACAAGGATTTTGAATTGGCGAAGAGCATGGGCCTAAAGGAATGCGGCATTCTGGTAAGCTGTTCCGACTACCACATATACAACAAACTGAGAAAGACCCGCAGGCAAGCGATGGACGACTATCTCGCGGTCATCAAGGACGCTCTTGACACAGGAGTACGCGCGCGCTGCCATTTTGAAGACATCACCCGCGCTGACTTCTATGGGTTTGTCGTGCCTTTCGCCACCGAGATCAACAAACTCTCGTCCGCAAGCGGCGTACATGTAAAAATCCGCGCCTGCGACACGCTGGGCTACGGCGTCCCATACCCCGGAGCGTCACTCCCCCGCTCCATCCCAGGCATCATCTACGGTCTGCGCAACTATGCGGGACTCGAACCGGAACAGCTCGAATGGCATGGACACAACGATTTCTACAAAGCTGTCGTTGGAGCAGCGACCGCTTGGCTGTATGGCGCATCCGGAGTAAACTGCTCATTGCTCGGCATTGGCGAGAGGACGGGGAACACGCCCCTTGAAGCAATGGTCATCGAGTATGCGCAGCTAAGAGGCTCGCTAGATGGCATGGACACAACCGTCATACGCGAGATAGCCGATTACTACGAGCGCGAGCTAGGCTATGTAATACCGCCCAAAACGCCGTTTGTAGGCGCCGAGTTCAACATGACACAAGCGGGTATACATGCCGACGGACTTCTAAAAGACGAGGAGATTTACAATATATTCGACACCGAGAAGCTTCTAAACAGCCCTCCCGGCGTCGCTATA
>Ga0099364_10012816_pt1 | contig 11285 bp, 8 predicted proteins | sample TergutTh196P3_FD_73070 | JGI IMG/M metagenome (GOLD analysis project Ga0099364, IMG submission 73070) | Microcerotermes parvus P3 segment gut microbial communities from Pointe-Noire, Republic of the Congo - Th196 P3 | ecosystem: Host-associated > Arthropoda: Insects > Digestive system > Gut ...
TGATTGCACAAAGATACATAAATTTTATATAATCACACTATTTTCCTGATAAAATTTCAACTGCCTTCAAAAAAATCGGATTTCCACGGTTGAACATTTGGTACATTTCGGCTGTATCCCATAAGTTTCGGGCGAAATAACTTTCTATCCACAATTCTATTAGATTTTGCGATATGGCAAACATTTCAGGGTTTTTATCCAATCCTTCTTTTTCAGCGAAATCCTGCAAATCGTTCAACATCTGCTCTGTAACTGTAAATTGTTGGTCGAACTGTTCAAACGTTGGATACAGCGCGTTCAACTGTTGTCGGTTTCTGTCCACATGATTTAGAACGAAACTTTCGATGATACGCGATCCTGCTAACTGTCTGAAATATCTTGTTTGGTTTGTAGTATCTACCGCCACGAATACGTCGGGCGTAATACCTCCGCCGCCAAACACGGTTCTCTTTTCCACGAGCGTTTCATATTTCTGCAAATCGGCGTTAGTATTTGTTATTTGCCCTGTCAGTTCGCCTGTTTGCTGGCGACTGCTGCGTACTCCGCCTCTGGCGTATTCATCGTCGTCGGTGTTGTAAGGTTTCTGTATTACGCGTCCGGTAGGCGTATGGTAGCGCGAAACGGTGAGCCTCAACATTGAGCCGTCGTTGAACATCAGTTGCCGTTGTACCAAACCCTTGCCAAACGACCGTCGCCCTACTATCGTTCCTCTGTCCCAGTCTTGTATTGCTCCTGCGAGAATTTCGCTTGCCGACGCCGAAATTTCGTCAATCATCACTATTAATTTTCCCTTCATAAAAGCGCCGCGCGAATTTGCCTGATAATTGCGGCGTTGGCTATTTTCGCCTTCGGTGTAAACTATCAATTGTCCTCTATCTAAAAATTCGTTGGCTATCAACGCCGCCACGTCCATATATCCGCCGCCGTTGCCTGTAAGGTCGAGGATAAGGTCGGTTACTCCTTCTTTTTGAAGTTTCTGTAACGCCTCGTCAAATTCTATTTTTGAAATGGCGGAAAAGCGACTCAACTTGATGTAGCCGATATTGTCGGTCACTTTGTATGCAGCGTCAATACTGTAAAGAGGAATTCTGTCGCGAACGATGCGAAACGACAACAAATCCGAATGACCTCTGCGATGGATACCTACCATAACTTCCGAGCCTCTGACGCCTCGCAGCCTCGATTGAACATCTGTTGTTCTTATTCCTGTACCTGCAACATTTTCGCCATTAATTGTAATGATTTTATCGCCGCTTGTAATACCCACTTTTTCCGAAGGTCCTCCCGCCGTTGCCGAAGTAATCAATATCGTATCATTCAAGATGTTAAATGACACGCCTATCCCTTCAAACGAGCCTTCCAACTGCTCATTCATTGCCTGTACCTCGTCTTTGGTGATATACACAGAATGAGGGTCAAGTTCCTGCAAGGTTTTTCTGATAATATCTTCAGTCAGTTTGTTCATATCTACCGAATCCACGTATAAATCGTCAATCCATTCAAACAACTGCGTCAATTTGTCTGCGGCTTCCCGACCTTTATTCGATTGTGCATTTAAACTCGCTGAAAATAAGAGTATCAGCAGTATGATAATATATTTTTTACAAATCATCTTGTCATACATTATTTTCATTAGATTAGAATTTTATACAAAGATATTGTTTTTTTATGAAAAAATAAAATTTCAACCGCGAATTCGTTTGAGTTCATCGGCAATAATTGTTTGAATATGTTCCGTAAGTTGTCTGACGTTCATATCTTTGAACGTTTGATACGTCACGGGCGGCAGTATGTTCAGCGTAATTTTTTCCATACTTTTCGGTATTATTTCATTTTCGGGCAACGCCCTGAACGAGCCGTCAATTACTACGGGAACTATATCTGTTTTTTCCTGCAAGGCAATTAAAAACGCTCCTTCCTTAAATGTACGCAGCTCGCCGTTTCGCGAGCGGGTACCTTCGGGAAAAATAAAAATCGAACTGCCATTTCTGATATATTCGCCGCATTTGTTTAGCATTTTACGCTGGCTCTTCGTACTGCTGCGCTCTATCTTAATGCTGCGATTGAGCCACATGTTCCACCCTATTAGCGGTATTTTGAACAGCGAGGCTTTTGCCACCCACTTAAACGGAATAAAAGTACGGAAAATTACCGGAATATCAAGATATGACTGGTGATTGCACACAACAACGCAAGCCTTTTTTCTATCAATATTTTCTCGTCCTGTAACGGTAACTCTCCATATTGGGCTTAACCACGTGTAGCACGAAGCCCAAAAGCACGTAAAAATATTTAAAGCAACCAATCGTTTGTCAAACCAGAATGTTAATATCCGCAAAATAGCGGCAACAGGAAAAAAGACCAACGATGTAGTCACAAACAGAACAGAAAAATAAACAGCAACAATGTAATACATGCAAACCAAAGGTTTAAAATTTTTGCAAAGTAAATCATTTTTTCTGAAAAAAGAAAAAAGAATAACTTTGGGTCTATCTGCAAGCAGTTAAACCACGATTATTTTTGAGTATTTATAAACAATGAAATAAACCTGTGACTGTTATTCAGTTATCATCTCAAACATTTCGTGTCGGTCAAATTCTTCCCAATATTTAATTGCTAACACGCGGATTTGTTGCCAGTATGGTTCGGTTAGGTTTCCGTGCTGTCGTATGGCGTCTTCAACGTTGCTTCGTATTTGTTGAGCATATTCAGGTTTCAGTTTCAGTCTAAGCGTTTTGTTTTTGAATGTGAACGTTGCTTCCGGGCGAATGTTTTCATCTTCGGCTACGCTAATTAGTCCATGTCCAAGCGTACCGCCGGTGCTTACCTGCAATCCGTCGTTAATGCAACTTACAGGCGGCTGCAATCCGGCATAAGTAACAACTTTAATATTATCTACTCCGATATTAAAATATTCGCGGGCGCGTATTCCCATTTTTACGCCAATTATTGCGTATATGCCCAAATGCCCGTGCAGTTCGTTGGTTAAAACTCCTGACCGCCATTCGCTACGACCATGACGGGCGATAATATTTTTCATCACGGGAGCAACATCAGCGGCATACAGGCTTGGGTCGTCAGGAAAACCAAAGAATACGCGGCTCTCGTTGTCGGGCTTGCCTTCCAGAATATTTATGGCTATCATCTTTGCAAACATCGTCATGTCGGCGTCTGAAAGTGAATATACTGAAATATTTTCATTAATACGCTCGACAGTAAACAGTTGCGGCATAAACAAGTAGACCACTGCCAAATCGTCCCACATTTTCAGGTGTCGCGATTCAACTATCGGCTTCAAAACATTGCTATTGTGCGATTCTACTATTTTTTTAGCATATTGGTTGTTTTCTATATCGGCAAGCATGTTCAAATATTGACCGTCAATCACAATTTCAGGACCCATATCTGCGGAAACAATATCCACGCGAATGCCACTTGCCAAGACTTTGTCTGCCGAGGCGCGGTCGGCGTCATAGTTGGAACCTCGCAAAGGATTTGCCGAACTGTTGTACCATATTACACGTTCTATTCGGTCTTTCAAGTCAGATCTTTCGGCAAGTACATCATTAAGATTGGTTAACGCTCCGAGACAGAAGATTATCACCTTGTTTTGTTCGTTTTCAATCTCTTGAATAATCAAGTCTTTGGCTGTTTTTTCTGACGCTTTGATATTTGCAACATCGCCCCACGATATTTGTTCCGACTGCCGCCGCCATGCCGGAGGCGATATACCAAGCGCTCTTCCAGCGCCTACAGCTATTCCCTGATGGTGGAACCGATTTAGCAATGCCATTACTTTCAACGCTGCAACATCGGGCGTCAATGCACCTTCAGATGTTATTATTGCTAATGTTTCTACTTCGCGATTACTCAACAACATGCAGATAGCGCGCAGGTCGTCGGCAGCGCCATCAGTGTCAATGATGATATGAAAACTCGCCTTGCCTGAATGAGCTTGGACAAAAATACAAAACATCAGTAAAAAAGATGTTGTGATTATTTTACGCATATTTTTTGACATTTTTTTTATATTATTTGGAGGCGCAAAATTATGAAATATTTATCTGATTTGCAAATATTTAATTTTTAGAAGCGCCCATTAGTATACTAATACAAAAACCCAAAGAGCCACAGGGGTATTTTCTTTCCGAAGCCATATTCAATATTGTCGAGCGCCAAAAATGCGTTGTCAAGCCCCATTACTTGCTCATGTCCCTTATTTTTGCCTCCAACTTCAAAATGCCAGAAGTCATCTAACGTAAAATCGGTTTTGGGCGAGTAAGCGACCTTTGAAACAACTTTTAATTGATTGAAAAAGAATGTTTCTCTGACATTGCCCAATTCAGGTTTGTTAGATTCTAACGCGAATGTTAGATTGGTATTGTTAAGATAAATTTTTTCGGGCTTAGTTAACAATTTCATACCTCCTGTGTTTTGTTTCAACAGATTGATTAATTGCGCCTTATCTAAAAGCGTCAAATAATTTAGCAAACTATTCCTGCTTATCCCTATAAGACCCGCCAACTCGCTGATATTTGGAGTAAAAGGCACTTTTTGTGCTATCAGCAACAGCAATTGCTTGATTTTCTGTATAGAATTTATTTCGATATTTTCTACTGCCGGCAAATCTACATCTAATATAACGTTTACCGTATTCAAAAGTTTAGCGCCGTATAGTTCCTTGTCTTCCCTGTAATATGGATAATATCCCTCTTTCAGATATGTTTGAAAAAACGGAAGCGGCTTTATCTTTTCGTTCACTGTTTGTGCCATTTCCAAATGATTTTCCAACAAATCCTCTAATTTTAATGCAGGAAAGTCCATTCCGTTTTCTAACAACAAATATTCTCTGAAAGACATGCCATGCAGGGTATAATGTATTGCTCTTCGGCTCAAATCAGCGTTTCCCTTGTAAATTTCCAATAATGAAGAAGCAGTAAAAACGATTTTCAAATCGGGGAAACTGTCGTAAATATTTTTTATTTCCTGCGACCAATTCGGGTATTTATGTACTTCGTCGAGAAACAGAAACAGACCGCCCTGTTGAACAAAATCGCCGGCAAGTTCAAAAAGTTTGTTGCCCGAAAACCATATATTGTCCAAACTTGCATACAAAACCTGTTTGGGCGCAGAGCCAAAATTGATTTTGATATATTGCAAAAGCAAAGTTGTTTTTCCACTGCCGCGAGCGCCCGTAACGGCAATAAGACGATTGTTCCAGCGAATTGTCGAAATCAAATACCGCTGAAAAACCACATCTGTTCTGCCTAAATGCTGATAAAAAGCCTGAAAAAGTAAATCCATTTTAGTATTATTTTTAATATATTTTTGGGCGCAAAGATAAATTGTTTTTTTGAAACAACAAAATACTATCAAAATTGTTGTCCGCTCACAACAAAATATCATCAAAATTGTTGTCTACTCACAACAATTTTCCAAAAATACGGTCAATTCTACAAATTCCTGTATATTAAGGTGTTCGGGGCGTTTAGTAAGCAGCGTCTTAATATTTTCTGACGTCTCTTTTTTCGATTGTAACAAACTTTTTAACGAATTGCTAAGCATTTTGCGACGCTGATTGAACGCCATTTTCACTACGCGGACAAACAATTTTTCGTTACACGGCAACGCTTCTACATTGTTGCGTGTGAGACGAATAACGCCCGATTTTACTTTGGGAGGCGGAATAAATACGTCTTCGGGTACGGTAAACAGGTATTCAATATCGTAAAACGCTTGTAACAACACGCTTGTAATACCGTAAGTTTTTGAACCCGGCGAGGCGGCAATGCGCTCGGCTACTTCTTTCTGCAACATTCCCACTACTTCCTTAACCTGCGAGCGATGTTCCAGTATTCTGAATAAAATTTCCGTTGAAACATTATACGGAAAATTACCGATAACTGCCAGCGGATTATCACCAAAAAAGTTTTCCAACGGATAGCGTAAAAAGTCGGCAATCACCAATTTGTCTTTAATTTCAGGAAACTGTTTTTTCAAATACTCTGCCGCTTCTGCGTCTATTTCCACGAATTTGGTTTCAAAACGCTGTTCTTGCAACAGTAACGGCGTAAGCGCGCCCATTCCGGGACCTACCTCAATGACATGGCTAATACCGTCGGCTTTCAGAGACGACACAATATTTGACGCAATATGTTTGTCGTTCAGGAAATGCTGACCAAGCGATTTTTTAGGAACAACTGTTTTCAAAGTTTAATCTAATTTTTCAAAATTTCAAGGCTTCACATACGGTATCGTAAAATAAAACTTCGATCCTGTTCCTTCGATTGATTTTACCCACATATCGCCGCCCATCAGTTGCGCAAGGTTTTTGGAAATTGTCAATCCCAAACCGCTGCCGCCATATTTGCGCGTGTTGTTGTTTTCGCATTGTTGAAAACGTTCAAAGATTGTTTCCTGTTGATTTTCAGGCAATCCGATGCCCGTATCTTCAACGACAAATTCTAACATGTCGGGAGTAGCAAGATGGTAGCCAAAACGTATGTGACCACTGTCGGTAAACTTTACGGCATTTCCGAGAAGATTGATTAGAATTTGCCTCAAACGAACAACATCTATCATCGCCACGCAGTTGTCAATAATTTGGCTTTCATCAAGTTTGAACTCAATTTCATTTTTATTTTGGGAAATAATTTTTAACTTGAATAATTGATACATCTCGTTCATCAGTTCGTTGAGTTGCAGGCTCGCGGGCGCAATTTTCATTTGTCCGGCTTCTATTCGCGAAATATCAATAATATCGTCAATCAGTTGGCTCAAATGCTTGGCGCTGCTATTCATATCTGCAATTATTTCGCGATTTTCAGGCGAAAGGTCGTCTGCCTCAAGGAATTGCATTAATCCAACAATAGCGTTGAGCGGTGTACGTATCTCGTGCGACATGTTCGCCAAAAACGTTGATTTGAAATTGTCGGCTTCTTCGGCTTTTTCTTTTGCTTTAACAAGCTCTAATTCTGCGAGTTTACGGTCATTTACGTCCATTTCCAATTGAAGATGCACTAATTTACCGTCAATCCATTCTATTGCTATATCGTTACATTCGTACCATTTGTTGTCTATATTGTTAAGGTACTCCCAGCGATACACGCCCGTTGGCTGATTGTTTTCGTTGAAAAGGTGCGGACGCGGACAAAAGGGACATTTACCGGTCATTCCCGCGTGCATGGTTTGCCAGCAAATTTTTCCTTCTATATCGTAGCCAAAAGATTTCTTTGTTCTTTCGTTTGCGAAAAGGATAGTAGAACTGTTGAAATCGTAGACTGTGATGTTTGCGTCTATGCTGTTCAAGACCTTTTTCATGCTTTGCTGCGACAGCCGCAGAGAAGTTTCGGCTTTGTCTCTCTGCACGGCAGTAGAAATGATTTGTGAAAGACTTCTTATAAGATGCACATCGTCATCGCCCCATTCTCTGTAATGCGTACACGTATCGAAACCTATCAACCCGTAGTGTTCATTGTGAATGGTAAGCGGAAACACTATCACAGATTTTATAGACTGTTTACCGAGAAATTTTGCCATTTCAGGATCAAAATGTTCATCTACGTTGTTTACACAGAGCGAATCTTCGCTTTTGAAATACTCAAACCAATGTGCGGTAAACTGCACAGGCAAGCCCTTCAGCATATCAATAACAGGCTCTATGCCTTCGTTACACCATTCGTAATTGCAATTTACAACATTCCTGTCCAAATCTCTCTCAAAAATATGAACACGGCTAACATCGGTCAACTTTCCAGCTTCGGCAATAGAACGACCAATCGCGCGAGACAGATCTCTCTCTGTTCGCATGATTTCCAACACGTTAATAAGCACCTTCTGACGGTCTTTTACTGACATAATATTTCAGTACAAAAAAAAGACAAAAGTAGTAAAAATTTTTAATATATATCAAAAAAAAATTAAAAAAAATCGCAATTTGTAAAAAAAAAAATTAATATTTGCGAAAAATGCAAATTAATTTTTAATAATACATGTTTTTAGGAAATATTGATTTATTATTTAATTTATTGTCAAATAATGTTTCAAAAAAAAGTGTTTTTACTCAAATTTTACTACATTTAGTCTGTCGCTGCCCTGTATTTTTGCGCTAAATTTTATTAATTTATACGCACATGAACACAACAGATAAACGAATTAAAGAATTAGAGGAAGAAGTCCGTACATTAACGGCTCAATTGGAGGGCGGCGCAAAGAACAAATGTTTGGAAACATTAGGCGCCAATTTGCCCGACATCACTCTCTTCCGTTTTGTGAGCGACGCCATGACGCATCAGTGGCGGCTTTCATACGTTAGCGACACATGGGAAACGATAACAGGTATTCCCGCAAAGGTTGCTACAAGCGACATAAACGCGGTATTCGACATGATACACCCCGAAGATTTGTTGGCTATGATGTACGTTATGGACGAAAGCGCTCAAACGATGAACAAATTTTACGTCGAAGTTCGCATTATAAACAAATGTAAAACGCGCTGGCTGCAAATATCTTCGCGTCCACGCCGCGAGGACGAGCAAATTGTTGCCGACGGCGTAATAATTGATATTACCGAGCGCAAAAAATTGGAGCGCGAACTGAAAGCCGAGAAAAACCGCCTGCAAACGTTAGGCGACAACATTCCCGGCGGATCACTTTTTCAGTTCGTTCGCCACTGCCGCACGCGCCAAATGCGCCTGTCGTATGTTAGCGCAACGTGGGAAACCGTAACGGGAATTTCAGCCGATGCAGCCATTGCCGACGTCAATAATTTCCTGACAAAGATAAATCACGATGATTTTCCGTCTTTTATGCACGCAATAGAACAAAGCGCCGAAACAATGTCCGATTTCAACGTCGAATTTCGCAGCGAAAACAGGTGGCTGCATATTGTTTCGCGCCCGCGCCGCGAAGATGCGTTTATCCTTTGGGACGTTTGCAACTCTACGGAGGAATTGAGCAAAATAGTCAGGCGCGACAATGCTTTTACCGTTTGGGAAGGAATTATTATTGATATTACCGATCGTAAAAACATTGAAAATAAGTTGATTGAAAGCGAAAGGAAAAATAATCTCGTTTCGGATTATACAAAGGACATGTTTTGGATAATTGATACGCGGACGTTGGAATACACATTCGCAGGCGGCGACTGCTATGGAATGTACGGCTATACGAATGAAGAGTTTTTAAGCCTGTCGCTGCACGATATTTTATCGCCGCAGGACATAGAAGGAATTATCCAGATAATTAAGGAAAAAACAAAAGAGTATTACGAAAAAGAGTACAGCGTTTCTTTCCAGTATGCAACGCTGACATTTCGCAAGGACGGCTCTTCGGTTTGGGTTGAAGCCTCGATGCGTCTTGCGCCCGATGAAAATGGCAAATTAACGCAAATGGTAGGGTTTACCCGCGATATTGACGAAAGAGTAAAAATCGAAGCCGAACTGTCCAATTATCGCGAACACCTTGAGGATTTGGTACAGGAGCGCACCGAAGAGCTCGCCGCTTCAAACGAAGAACTTGAAGCAACCAATGAAGAATTGAACATGTATCGAACGCAGTTGGAAGACATGGTAGAACGAAAAACGGCGGAATTGACAGTAGCCAAAGAGAAAGCCGAAGAATCCGACCAACTGAAATCGGCGTTTTTAGCAAACATGTCGCATGAAATACGCACTCCGCTAAACGCCATAGTCGGTTTTCTGGGATTTATTGATTCCGAAACAATTACTTGCGCTCGACGGCAAGAATACATCAAGGTAGTAAACAGCAGTTGCAGGCAGTTAGCGAAAATTATTGACGACATTATTGATATATCCAAAATAGAGGCGCATCAGTTGTCAGTTTCTCCTTATCCGGTGCAACTCAACGAAATGATGGAAGAATTACAGGTTTTCTTTGAGGGCTACATAAAAGCCCGCGAACGTAATAACGTAGAGTTGGTACTCGATGACAGCGGCTTCGTTGATCCGTGTTTTATTAATGTAGATGCGATACGTCTGCGCCAAGTCTTTAACAACCTGATGGACAACGCCATAAAATTTACCGACAAGGGTTTTATTCGTTTCGGGTACCGACAGCCATGCCCCAATTTTTTAGAATTTGCGGTAGAAGACACAGGGATTGGTTTGTCGCCGTGTCAGCATGAAGTTATTTTTGAGCGGTTTCGTCAGGCAACTAACGGCAACAGCCGTCTGTATGGAGGCACCGGTCTGGGATTGACTATTTCGCGCAGCCTTGTACAACTTATGGGCGGCGATATGTGGGTAGAATCAACCGAAGGCGCCGGGTCGTCGTTTTTCTTTACAATTTCGCGTCAGCCGGTAGAAGAACCAATGCTCTGTTGATGATTTGACGGAGCGATACAATACTCCGCAATTTATCTTTAGAAATTAAATATCTCGTTCATATCTATCAAATGTCCGTTGAATATATTTACGGGAATTTTTTCTTCGGTCGTATAAGCCTCTCCGTCATTGTATTCTCCGTCTTCCTGCATTATATATGCGGTAACGCTCTTTACTTTTGGGTCTGCTATCCAATATTCGCGTACTCCGGCATCTTGATACAGGAGAAATTTTTTTATTAAATCTTTTTTTCTGTTTGATGGCGACAGTATCTCAACCACCATATCGGGGGCGCCCCAAAAAGCGTTATCGTTGCCTTTCCACCCGCCACAAACAACAAATATATCAGGTTGCACAACATTGTATATTTTGTCGTTGTCTGTTTCGCCGTTCTTGGGCAACAGAACATCAATAGGCGCATAATACACTTCGCAGTTACATTTGTTTTTGCTTAGGTACAAACCCAGATTCCACGAAATGTTTCTGCTAACAACCCCATGATTCCGACTTGTCCCTGCCATCATGTTTATGAAGCCGTCTATCAATTCGCGACGCACGTCGTCCATCCATGTCAGATAGTCGGCGTAACTGTAACGCTTGTTCAAATCTAATACTAACGCTTCCATATATTTTCATTTTAAAATTGCCGCAAAGATAACTCCTTTTTTCACCCCCCCAAAAAAAAACCGAAAAAACAATTTTTAACTCTCAACTCTCAATTCTCATTTCTCATTTCCATTCCTCACAACAAATTCATCGCCTTTGCATTGAGCAATAATTCCGCTGTATTGTGTGCGTTTAATTTCAGATTCAGGTTTTTGCGGTAACTGCGGATGGTTTCAGTTCCCAGACACATTTTATCGGCTAATTCTTTAAGCGTCAGACCTTTTGCTATCAATTGCAGCAGTTCCTACGACATGCAATTTTGAATTAATGATTTTG
>Ga0099364_10012817_pt1 | contig 11283 bp, 9 predicted proteins | sample TergutTh196P3_FD_73070 | JGI IMG/M metagenome (GOLD analysis project Ga0099364, IMG submission 73070) | Microcerotermes parvus P3 segment gut microbial communities from Pointe-Noire, Republic of the Congo - Th196 P3 | ecosystem: Host-associated > Arthropoda: Insects > Digestive system > Gut ...
GCGACCAAGGATAATTGAAATTGGAGGAAGTATAAATATTTGAACCTATACAAACAGTTCCTTTCCAAGCAGCACAGAAAAGATTGCCAACAGAACCAGAGGTTGGCTCGGTTAAATAATCACCAGTACCTCCCTGCCATTCTCGGTAGGAGACAAAAGAGAGGCGGGAAGTGGAGGCAACAGTGTTGGAACAGACGGCAGGATTAGCAAAGGAACATATATCCCATTGCCAATTGTGAGATCCTAGGGCAGTGGCTTTGGCCACGCCACCGATGGTGGCGGGGAGAGAGTTATACAACACGCCAGTACCATCATCAGCTAGGCGAGAGATGGCGATGGTGGGATTAGCATTATCGCTGCCCCAAGTTCCGTTGCCATAGTTATGCATGGCCATGATATATACATAGCCTGCTTTAGTTCCTGTTTGAGCAGCAGATTGGACTACTAGCCAAGGATTGCCATCTCCTAAGTCAATCACCTTACCTTTCATGGAAGAATCAGAGAGGGCGGTCTGAGCTAAAGCTAGTCGAGGGTAGCAGAAGCGAGTCAAAAAGAGTAATCCTAAAAATACTGCAGAAAAACAAAGCTTTGCTCTAGAGCAACTCTGTTTCTGATTTGGCTTCGCCGCTGCTGGCAATAAGATATGCATAGGTCATTTTTTTTAAGTCGCCCATGGATACACAAAAAAGGCAACTCTCCGTTGCACACCTAAACGAAACCAGAGTTATAAACTCAGCAGCGAATGGTCGAAAAGTTGCCTTTTCAATTCACTGCGGAGTTTATTGCTGATTAAAAAAGACCTCCGGCTTTTATTGTCTAAGTGTGCAATGTTAAGTATAAAGGGAAAAAATAAATTGTCAATGCCCTGCGCAACAAAAAAGGCCCACTGGGTAGTGAGCCTTTTTTTCATTATTAAACAAAAGTTTATTTAACGATTTTGGTGATGGAACCAGCACCAACAGTGTGGCCGCCCTCGCGAATAGCGAAGCGCAAGCTCTCGTCCATAGCAACTGGAGCGATGAGTTTGACACTGATCTTGGCATTATCCCCTGGCATGATCATTTCTAGGCCCGCACCCAAAGTGATTTCACCAGTGACGTCGGTGGTGCGGATATAGAACTGAGGTCGATAACCGGTCACAAATGGTTTATGGCGACCGCCTTCTTCTTTAGTTAGAATATAAACCTCGGCCTCAAACTCAGTATGAGCTTGGATGGAGCCGGCCTTACAAAGAACTTGGCCGCGTTCCACGCCATCTTTTTCCACTCCGCGAAGCAATAAACCGACATTGTCGCCAGCTTGACCTTCGTCGAGAAGTTTGCGGAACATTTCCACGCCAGTGACGGTGGTTTTGGAAGTGGGGCGGATGCCGACAATTTCGACTTCTTCGCCAACTTTAACCACACCTTGCTCGATGCGGCCAGTGACGACAGTGCCACGACCAGAAATGGAGAAAACATCTTCCACGGGCATGAGGAACGGCTTGTCGAGAGGACGCTCAGGAGTGGGGATATATTCATCGACAGTATTCATCAATTCCATGATCTTGGCCTGAGCATCAGCATCGCCTTCGAGAGCTTTGAGGGCGGAGACGCGAATAACGGGAGCGTTCTCGCCGTCATAACCATACTTGGTTAAGAGATCACGCACTTCCATTTCGACTAGATCCAAAAGCTCAGGATCGTCAACCATATCGACTTTGTTCAAGGCGACAAGGAGTTTGGGCACATTAACCTGATTGGCAAGCAAGATATGCTCGCGAGTCTGAGGCATGGGACCATCAGTGGCGGCGACGACTAAAATAGCGCCATCCATTTGAGCAGCACCAGTGATCATGTTTTTGACATAGTCGGCGTGGCCTGGGGCGTCGATATGAGCATAGTGCCTTTTTTCGGTCTCATATTCTAAATGAGAGATATTGATAGTAACTCCGCGAGCTGCTTCTTCGGGAGCGGAATCAATTTGATTATAGCCCAAAGCCTTATTCAGGTCCGAAGGAGCATGTTTGGCCAAGGTGGCGGTAATGGCCGCTGAGAGCGTGGTCTTACCGTGATCGACATGGCCGATGGTGCCGATATTGACATGGGGTTTATTACGTTTGAAGGTGTCTGCCATATTTCCTTTCTGATATTGGTATTTCTTTTTATTTACTTGGTAACAAGTTACATATTATACACTAGTCGCCCCGATTTCGCGAGCGGAAGTCGCCGCGCTCCTCAATGATCTTGGCAGTGATGGTGGCGGGCACTTCTTCGTAGTGGCTGGGGAGCATAACGGAAGTGGCACGACCTTGGGACATACCGCGCAAAGTGGTGACATAACCCTGCATTTGCGAGAGAGGCGCGAGAGCATTGATGATGGTGACGGGACCGCGAGTGAGGGTTCCTTGGATTTGGGCACGGCGAGAGCCGAGATCACCCATAATATCGCCCATAAACTCCTCGGGAGTGGTGACTTCGACTTTCATCACTGGCTCGGTCAAGACCATGTCCGCTCCCTTAACAGCTTCGCGCATGGCTAAAGAGCCGGCCATTTTGAAAGCCAACTCGGAGGAGTCAACGTCATGATAGGAACCGTCGTAGAGAGTAACTTTAATATCGTTCATGGGATAACCAGCGAGGAAGCCTCTTTGGAGCGCTTCTTGGATACCTTTGTTGGTGGGCTCGATGAACTCGCGAGGGACACGACCTCCGGTGATGGCATTAACAAACTCATAGCCAGTACCGCGATCTTTAGGCTCAATTTCGATGAGGACATGACCGTATTGACCATGACCGCCGGTTTGCTTGATATATTTGCCTTCGCCCTTGGAGGAGCGACGAATGGTTTCGCGATAAGCAACTTGGGGGCTACCTACGTCAGCTTCAACCTTAAACTCTCTCTTTAAGCGATCGACAAAAACTTCGAGGTGAAGCTCGCCCATACCGCCAATGACGGTTTGGCCGGTTTCGTGGTCGGTGGTAATTTTGAAAGTGGGATCTTCTTCGCTCAATTTAGCTAGCGCCAAACCCATTTTTTCTTGGTCGGATTTGGTTTTGGGCTCAATGGCTAAGGAGATGACTGGCTCAGCGAAAATAATACCTTGGAGAATAATGGGTTTGTTTTCATCACAAAGAGTGTCGCCAGTTTTACTGCTTTTTAAGCCCACAATGGCCACAATCTCGCCGGCTTTGGCTTCCTCGATTTCTTCGCGCTGGTCGGCATGCATAAGAATAAGGCGACCAACACGTTCTTTTTCGCCGCGCACAGGGTTATAGACATAGCTACCGGACTTGATGGAGCCAGAATAGACACGACAATAAGTTAACTTACCCACATGAGGATCGGTTTGGATTTTGAAAGCTAAACCAGCAAAAGGCTGATCGGGCTTGAGTAGGCGAGCTTCGACTTCTTGAGTTTTGGGATGTTCGCCTTTAATTTCTCCAATATCGGCGGGAGCGGGCAAATACTCCACTACCCCATCGAGCAACATTTGCACACCAGTGTTTTTTAGGGAGCTGCCGGCATAGACGGGAACGAGTTGATAAGCAATGACAGCACGACGCAGAGCGGCTTTGAGCTCATTAATGGCGATTTCTTGACCGGCGAAGAACTTCTCCATGAGAGCGTCGTCGGTTTCGCAAATTGCTTCGGTAAGCTGATTTTTGAGCTCGACGAGTTGGTCTTGATATTCATCGGGAATGGGTATTTCTTGAGGAGGAGTTTGGGGATTTTTGGCATCGAACTCATAAGCTTTCCCCTCGAGAACTTGAATTACGCCACGAAAAGAATCTTCGGCGCCGAGAGGAAGAACCATGATGGCAGGTTTGACGCCAAACTTGGCTTTAATATCGTCGATGGTGGCGAAAAAATCAGCGCCGACCTTGTCCATTTTATTAATAAAACAAACGCGAGGAACTTCGTATTTATCAGCTTGGCGCCAAACAGTTTCGGACTGGGATTGAACGCCCTCAGAGGCGTCGAGAACAGTGATGCCGCCGTCGAGAATGCGCAAAGAGCGCTCTACTTCAGCAGTAAAGTCCACATGGCCGGGGGTGTCGATAATATTAAAACGATAGCGCTCTTTTGGCAGATGGGACTCAAAATGGGGTTGCCAGAAGGCAGTGGTGGCAGCGGAGACGATGGTGATGCCGCGCTCCTGCTCCTGCTCCATCCAGTCCATAGTAGCCGCACCTTCGTGGGTTTCACCAATTTTGTAGTTTTTGCCGGTGTAGTAGAGGATGCGCTCGGTGGTGGTGGTTTTTCCGGCGTCGATATGAGCAATAACTCCAATATTGCGGATCCTATCTAGAGGAACATGTTCATTACTTTTGACTGTGGGCGTGACATTGGCCATAAAATTATTTCTATATTTACTTACACGAAGTAATAATTATAAATGATTACCATCTAAAATGCGAGAAGGCTTTATTGGCCTCGGCATTTTTATGAGAGGTTTCTTTTCGAGCGAGTGAGCCAGACTGACCGGCGAGAACATCAACCATTTCAGCGGCGAGTTTCTCGGCGAAAGTATGGTATTGCTTGTTGGGACGTTTGTTGGCTTCTTCAACTAGCCAACGCAGGGCAAGCGCAAAACCACGGCGAGGACGTACAGGCATGGGGACTTGATAGGCGGCGCCACCGACACGCCGAGAGCGAACTTCCATTTCGGGGGTGATGGCGGCGATGACTTCATCGAATAACTCGAGGGGTTTTTTCTTGGTTTGGGCGGAGGCGAGGTCGAGAGCCTCGTAGGCGATAGAGGTGGCGACGGATTTTTTGCCGGAGCGCATGATGTAATTGATGAGTTTAGCAATTTTAATACTATCGTGTTTGCCATCGGGAGTGATGATTCTTAAAGGGGCTTTTTTAGCGCGCATATAGATACTTTCTTCTCTCCGCTTTTGGGAAGCGGAAATACTTTCTATTTTTATAATTAATTAGCTGCTGTAGGGCGTTTAACACCATACTTGGAGCGGGAAGTTTGGCGATTGGCCACACCGGTGGTGTCGTATTTGCCGCGCACAATATGATATTTCACCCCGGGGAGATCTTTGACCCGCCCGCCGCGCACCAAGACAATGGAGTGCTCGGCGAGAGAATGACCTTCTCCTTGGATATAAGCAGTAATTTCGACTTTGTTGGACAGGCGGACCCGAGCGACCTTACGCAAGGCCGAATTAGGTTTCTTGGGAGTCATGGTCTTGACGATAGTACATACACCGCGTTTTTGGGGGGAAGTGGTGGAAGTGGGGCGATTAGTTAAATTGTTAAAAGATTTACGTAAAGCCGTTCCCTTGATGCGGGTGGGCTTACGGGTGCGTCCGTTAGAGCGGACGAGCTGGTTAATAGTAGGCATATAAAAGTTAAGTATTCTTTAGTTTTAGTTAAGTTTTTAGGTTAAATTATCCTTAGTGCTTCGTCAAGAATAACAGAGGGGTAGATTATAACATAAAGGGGGATGTTGGGTCAAGTAGTGTTATTTTAATGTAAGTATGATATAAAAAGAGATAGCACCTGCCGCAAAAGCTCTTTTTAATTAAAAAAATAATACGGTTGGGAGGACAACAGCGTGAAAAGACAATTGGGTGTGATTGCCTTGCCCAGCGCGGACAAATTAGGCATAGAAATATGCAAAATACTGGGCATTCGACCTAAAACCCTAGACATCGAAGATTTTCCTGATGGAGAATGGAGAATTAGAATTGAGGATGGTCCTCGAGGAAGGAACGGAGTACGCGGCGAGAACGTGGTAGTTTTGGGGGGGCGAACGACGATCGCTGGACAAGCGGCCAATCCCGCTAAAGACGCCATGCAGACACTCTCGGTAACAGCAGCGGCTTATGAGAGTAAGGCTAATAAAGTATGGGCCTTGCTTCCTTATCTCTGGTTCTCAAGAGCAGACAAGAAGGAGGGTAGAGCCACAGCGCTAGCAAAACATGTTTTGCGATGGGGCGAGCAGACCGGAATAGAGGGGTATGCGTTTTTTGATTTACACTCAGAACAGATCGAAGAATATCCCATAAAAGCGAAAACGGATAATATTCCTTCGTCAATTTTGTTTTCTTATTGGATACAAGAGAAAACAGATTGGCTAAGCAAAACAAATCCGGTGGTGCTGGGAGTGCAAGAAGGGAAGATGGAAGATGGGGCGGTCGTGGTGGCTCCAGATGCGGGAAGTGCAAAAAAAGCCCGAGATTTAGCGATAAAAAGCGGGTTGAAATGTTACTTCGCCACTAAGATCCGATTTAATGCCGAAGATGTGGCAGTGGTTATTCCTCGAGAAGTTGAAGGAAAAACGGTCATCTTGATGGACGACATCATTGATACTGCCGGAACATTGTGCCAGACAGTAGAAAAATGTTATCTGGCGGGAGCGAGAACTGTTAAGGCAATTGCTTCTCACGGCATCTTTGCCGGCAAGGCGCAAGATAGATTGACTAAGCTGGCTGAGCAACATTCAGATTTTGAGCTGATAGTGACTGACTCAATCAACCAAATAATGAAACCTATAAGTAATTTCTGTATTTTACCGTTAGCTCCATTGCTGGCTAAGTGGGTGAAAATTACACTCTGGGAAGAAAAGGGATCAATGTCACCTTTCTTTAATTATCCGGAGGCATTTAAGAAATTGTATAGAAGGTATGGGTAAAAAAAGGGCAAAGAGGGGCTAGCGACGGAAGTTGCTGGCCCCTAGTTTTTAGGTATAAAAAAACACCCTTGTTAGTGGCTCGACTTATTTTTGCAGAACAATTTAGATTAATCTTGATAAATGTCGCGACGATGTCCGACTTTTAAGCAGAGAATGATGAGTTTATTATGTTCGATCTGGGCTATAACACGATAATCGCCAATGCGGTAGCGCCACAAACCAGAAAGCTTGCCTTTAAGAGCGTGGCCACTGATGTGCGGATTAGTGGTTTTATCGAGATGGTTTTTCATCCAGTGCACAATATGCTTACTCACACTTTTATCAAGCTTAGCTAATTGTTTATCAAATTTAGGGGTGTGAATGACTTGATAAGAATTAGTCATTTAGGTATTTTTCATATAATTCGCTAATTGGCCTGGTCTGTTGTGGTTGCTTAAGATATTCACGATAGGCTGCTTCGCCGGCACGAATATCATTCCAATCTTCGATTTTCTCGATAATAGCTTCTTTCATGAGGACACCGATGCTTTTTTTCTCGGCCTTAGCAAAGCCCATGACAAACTTGCGCTCTTCATCATTTAAGCGGATAGAAATAGTGCTGGAAGCCATAAGTACCTTTCTGGTTAATGTGTTACATTGTAACACAAAAGGGGTGGTTTGTCAAGGGGTGGTTTTTGATTGTGGAAGAGTTTGATTTTGTTAGACGGCATAGGGGTGATTATAACACGGATATGTCAATAAAAAAACACCCTTGTTAGTGGTTTATCTTATTTCGTAAGATAAGGTTATTTATAACTTTAGAGCGGGATTACATCCACATCCATCCTTGTTATGTATGTGGGGCCAAAAATATTAAGGCGGCATTGAGTTGTAAGTACATGTAGAGGTTTGCAAAGAGTCTGCGCCTTGACTTTATTAAAAAAAGGGGTTGAGTATGTAAATCTTCCACAACTATCTGGGAATGTTCTACATTCCCATGGCCAGATTCTGACATAATCATTAGATCTGGCAAGAAAATAAGCATAGCGATAGCTCAAACTAAAATAGATAGTAAGTAAAATTAGGGGAACAACTAATAAAAATAGTGTTTGTATTTTTGATTTTTCGGCTTTGGAACACATGGTATTGCTATTTTACCACAAAAAAACACCCTTGTTAGTGGCTCGACTTATTTTCGCAAGGCAACGTGGCCTAACTATCGTGGGCGCTGAGAAGTTTCAAGACTCTGTTCGGGATGGAAAGAGTTGGGGCCATCTCGCTCTAGAGCCACTAACAAGGGTGTCAGTTTGTTTATATTCTCGTCGCGCGTTGCGCGACGGGAATAGTTTTGGTTGATTAATAAAGAGCAACTTGTTCTCTAAAAGGTGAAGAAAATATTTTGTCATGATAGGCACTACTGACAATCAAAATTGTAAATTATGTTCAATCGACGCTTAGTATTCTTCGGCTAAATCTGTCACCAGACTTACACCCAGAACCTATCAACCTAGTAGTCTACTAGGGGTCTAATGGAGAAGTTTAATCTCGGGGCTAGTTTCCTGCTTAGATGCTTTCAGCAGTTATCTATAAACAACGTAGCTACCCAGCAATGCTCTTGACAGAAACAACTGGAAAACTAGGGGTTGCCTCACTCCGGTCCTCTCGTACTAGGAGCAAATTCCCTCAAACTTCTAACGCTGACGGCGGATAGAGACCGACCTGTCTCACGACGGTCTGAACCCAGCTCGCGTACCGCTTTAATAGGCGAACAGACTAACCCTTGGGACCTGCTACAGCCCCAGGATGCGGTGAGCCGACATCGAGGTAGCAAACAGTGCCGACGCTAGGAACGCTTAGGCACTATGACTCTGTTATCCCCAGAGTAGCTTTTATCCGATAAGCCCGGTGTCTTCCACAAAACACACGAGGATCACTAAAACCTACTTTCGTATCTGCTTGACTTGTATGTCTCACAGTTAAGCACCCTTATGCTTTTACACGTCCAGTCTGATTTCCATCCAGACTAAGGGTACCATTGCACACTTGCGTTACACTTTAGCAAGTAACCTCCCCAGTTAAACTACCCACCAAACAGGGTCCCGGATAACGTATGCAGTTATCGTCGGTAAGTTCCATTATCAAAGACGAGCGGTATTTCACTGATGGTGCAAGCACCTCCCGCCTATGCTAAACAATCTTTGATAACAGAACAGTGTCAAGTTGTAGTAAAGCTTCATGGGGTCTTTTTGTCCTGCCGCCAGTAGGCCGCATCTTCACAGCCATTTCAATTTCACCGAGTTATAGTCCAAGACAGTATGAGACTCGTTAAACCTTTCGTGCGCGTCGCCAATTAAGCGACAAGGTACTTCGCTACCATAGAACAGTTATAGTTACTGCTGCCGTTCACTGGGGCTTCGATTGCAAGCAAACCCGGATAAATCCGAGTTCACCCACGCACTTAACCTTCCAGCACTGGGCAGGCTTCAGCCCGTATACTTCCTCTTACGAGTTGGCACAGACCTGTGTTTTTGGTAAACAGTCGATCTCATAGCTTTCGCTGCGCCTGACTGACTTAAAGTCAGCCAGAGGGGCATCTTTCGAAATTACGCCCAGCTGTTTTGCCGAATTCCTTAGACTACATTATCTCGCTCTCCTTAGTCTACTCGACCTGACCACCTGTGTCGGTTATCGGTACGATTTGATTAATATCTCCTTGCGAAACTTTTCCGGGACAATGAAATCAGAACTATCTCCTTCACGCAAGCGCTCCAGAGACCCATCACAACTCAGATAAACGACCTCTCGGATTTGCCAATAGAAGTCTGCTTTGTTGATTAGAGGCGAAATCACATCCGCCCAATTCCTATCCATCACCGTCATTCCCCAAGTCAAACGATATTAACCAAGGACTGGAATATTAACCAGTAATCCATCGGCTACCCCCGCTAAACGGAGCTCACCTTAGGATCGCCTAACCCGCACACGACGAACGTGGGTGCGGAAACCTTGGTCATTCGGAGTCGCAGATTCTCACTGCGATATTCGTTACTCATGCCGGCATTCTCACTTCTGATCGCTCCACCGGTAGCCTTTCGGACCGGCTTCAAAGCACACAGAACGCTCCCTTACCACTTACTCGACAAGTCGAGTAAATCCAAAAATTCGGTGCAATGTTTAAGCCTCGTTGGATCTTCGGCGCATTATTTCTACGGCTAGTGAGCTGTTACGCTTTCTTTAAAGGATGGCTGCTTCTGAGCCGACCTCCTAGGTGTCTGAGAAATAAAACTTCCTTTCCCACTTAACATTGTCTTAGAGACCTTATTTGTTGGTCTGGATTGTTTTCCTTTTGTTTACGGAACTTAGCTCCCGTAAGCTGAGTGCAGCGCATACAAGTATGGTATTTGTAGTTTGACTAGAGCCCGAAGTTTTACCCCCGGTACTCAGATCAGAGCCCTACCCCCACACTGCTAATCGCCACCCTATACCTAAATATATTTCAGGGAGAACCAGCTATCTCCAAGTTCGTTTGGCATGTTACCCCTTACCACAGCTCATCCGAGCATGTTGCAGAATACATCGGTGCGGTCCTCCCCCTGTCCTTCGACAGGGTTCAACCTGGCCATGGTAAGCTCACTTGGTTTCGGGTCTATCAGCAGCAACAATAAACGCCCTATTCAGGCTCGCTTTCACTGTGGCTTCGCGATGATTATCGCTTAACCTGCTACTGCCAATAACTCGCCGGCTCATTCTTCAATAGGCACGACATAACTATGCATTGCTGCATAGCGTTGTCTGATTGTTAGCAAATGGTTTCAGGAACTATTTCAACGGGTCTTCCACCCTGCTTTTCACCTTTCCCTCGCGGTACTCGTTCACTATCGGTCTAAAATTGGTATTTAGCCTTGGAGTGTGGTCACCCCAGCTTCAGGAGAGAGTTTGCCGTCTCTCAACCTACTCAGGATACTGCTAGAAAAATAATAACTTTCGTTTACAGGACTATCACCTTCTTTGGTCGCCTATTCCGAGGCGTTCTGCTAATTATTATTTCTCATGTTGCAGTCCTACAACCCCGCAGAAAATCTGCGGTTTGGGCTCTTGCCTGTTCGCTCGTCGCTTACTAAGGCAATCTCATTCGATTTCTTTTCCTGCACCTACTTAGATATTTCAGTTCGGCGCGTTATCCCCGAGCGATAAATCGCTCAGTAACTGCTATTTCTAGCAGTTGGATTTCTCCATTCGGAAACCGTCGGATCAGCGCTTGTGCACAGCTCCCCGACGACTATCGCGGTGTTAGCGTCCTTCTTCGTCCATTTTAGCCTAGGCATCCACCATTTGCGTTAATTTACATAAATTACGAATATAATTTGATAAAAGTCTATATTCCCTCGCCCAGAAGGGCGAGGAAAATATGATATAGACTCTCACCCGAGTGGGTGAGAGATAAATATCGTCTTTGTTTCAATTAAAATGTTTGTTTTTGATATGCGTGGAGAGTAAAAAATACTCCCCCGCCTACATGACAATAATTTTCTTCACTTTTCAAAGAACAAGACAAGACTACAAAACACTAATCATTGAGCGATTAATGCTATTGAGTGATGTGTTTTTGAGTTGGAGGGAATCTAAATTGTATGATACAACCAGATTGTCGCAATAAGACTTGTGATTATACA
>Ga0099364_10012818_pt1 | contig 11283 bp, 8 predicted proteins | sample TergutTh196P3_FD_73070 | JGI IMG/M metagenome (GOLD analysis project Ga0099364, IMG submission 73070) | Microcerotermes parvus P3 segment gut microbial communities from Pointe-Noire, Republic of the Congo - Th196 P3 | ecosystem: Host-associated > Arthropoda: Insects > Digestive system > Gut ...
AATGATGGGCTCCGCCTACAAATTCAAGGGCATACAGCCCCTGCTTGACGGGGTGAATCATTACCTTCCCGATCCTACCGAGGTGAAAAACTACGCCTTGGACCTGGACAATAACGAGGAGCAGAAAGAACTCATCCCGGACGAAAAGAGCCCCACCGTTGCCCTTGGCTTCAAGCTTGAGGACGGGCAGTACGGCCAGCTCACCTACGTGCGGATCTACCAGGGGGTCTTAAAGAAGGGCGAGGAACTCATGAACACCAGGGCCCGGAAAAAGTTCAAGGTGGGCCGCCTTGTGCGGATGCATGCGGACGATATGCAGGACATAAGCGAAGGGGCGAGCGGGGACATCGTGGCGCTTTTCGGGATCGAGTGCGCTTCCGGGGATACCTTCTGCGGCGGCGGCCTGAACTACGCCATGAGTTCCATGTTTGTGCCCGAGCCGGTAATCTCCCTGGCTGTCAGCCCCAAGGACAAAAAAAGCTCCGACCAACTGGCAAAGGCCCTGAACCGCTTTACCAAGGAAGACCCGACTTTCAGGACCTACGTTGATCCTGAATCCAACCAGTGCATAATCCAGGGCATGGGGGAGCTTCACCTTGAAGTCTACGTGGAGCGGATGCGCCGGGAGTACAGGGCCGAGGTGGAATGCGGTATGCCGCAGGTGGCCTACCGGGAAACCATTACCCAGCGGGCGGAATTCAACTACACCCACAAGAAGCAGACCGGCGGCGCGGGCCAGTTCGGGCGGGTTGCAGGTTTCATGGAGCCCTGGGCCGAGGGGGACTACGAATTTGTCGACAGCATCAAGGGCGGCACCATCCCTACGGAATTTGTGCCTTCCTGCGACAAGGGCTTTAAGGAAGCGGCCAAGAAGGGGGGCCTGATCGGTTTCCCGGTGCTTAACATCCGCTGCGCAATCAACGACGGCCAGAGCCATGCCGTGGACTCTTCGGACATCGCGTTCCAGGCCGCTGCCATAGGCGCCTTCAGGGAAGCCTACATGAAAGCCAGGCCCTGCATACTGGAGCCCATCATGAAGGTCTCCGTGGAAGGCCCCTCGGAATTCCAGGGGAATATTTTCGCTTCCATCAACCAGCGGCGGGGCATCATCTCCACATCCACAGAAGACGGGCATTTCTCCAAGGTGGAAGCGGAAGTGCCCCTGGCAGAGATGTTCGGCTATTCCACGGTGCTAAGGTCAATGACGCAGGGCAAGGCGGAGTTCACCATGGAATTTGAAAAATACGGCAAGGTTCCCCAGAGCATTTCTGAAATGCTGATCAAAAACGCAGAGGAAAAAAGGAGAAAACAGAATGGTTAAAGAAGAACTGGTGCAGCGCAGCCCAGTGCGCATTTTCATGAATTCCATTCACGGCGGGCTCAAGAGCGGGGAGCTGGGGCTTGTCGCCTCTCCTTCGGGCATTGGCAAGACATCGGTGCTTGTCCAGATCGCCCTGGACAAGCTGCTCCAGGGCAAAAAGATAATCCATATCTCCTTTACAAGGCATACCGATTACGTCCTCGCCTGGTACGAGGACATATTCAGCGAATTCATCAAAAAGAAAAACCTTGAAAACGAGCAGGACGTAAAAAACGATATTGTAAAAAACCGCGTGCTGATGAAGTTCACCCAGGGGGGAATTTCTGGCGAGCAAATCTTGCGGAGCCTCCGCGCCCTAATCAAGGACGGGGCCTTTGATGCCGAGGCAATAATCATCGACGGCTACGATTTTTCCCTGGCCGAGGAAGGCCATATTGCCGCTTTCAAGGCATTCGCCGAAGAAATGGGCCTGTCCGTCTGGTATTCCTGCACCGTCAACGGCAAGGAGCCTTTCTACGACAAGCGGAACATTCCCCTGGTCATCAAGGACTATGCGGAGCATTTTGCGGTTGTCATCGTCCTGGAGCCAAAGCATGATCATATAGCCCTTAGCGTTTCACGGGATCGGGATGCCTCAAATCCCGCGCATCCGGCGCTGAAGCTTGACCCCAAGACCCTGCTGATTCTGGAGAACTAAAACCATGACCCGCGGTATATTTATTGCCGGAAATGAATCTACCCTATTCACAGCCGCAGCAGCCGAGGCGGCAAAGCGGGTTAAATCCTTTGCCTGCGCAATCATTCCAAACCGCTTTCCCATGCCCGGCGGCCCGGCCCCCAAGGCGGAAATTGCCGGTGCCATCCCCCTTTCCTGGAACCCGGCCAGCCCCATAAGCGCCCGCACCCTGGTGCTGGCAGCGGAAAACCGGCTGGCCAGGATCAGCGACGCCATCCTCATTTGCTCGCCTCCTGCGCTGTACAAAACCGTCGAAGCCCTGTCGCCGGAAGAAATTGAAATTCTTGTGAACGATCATATTAAAGGCTGGTTTTTCCTGATAAGGGAGCTGGCCCAGCATTTCCGTAGCGCCGGCTCAGGAAGCCTGTCCTTCGTGGCGCCTGAATCCGGCTCCGTCGGCAAGAATGCCGCTGGCAGGAATGCTACGGCAGATATCCTTGGCCCCCCGGCAACGGCCTCTTTCCGGGCCTTTGCCCAGGGCATACTTGCTACGCCAACAAATGAGCCTTTTTTGACAATGGGCTTTACCGGCTCCGAAGCCGGCTCGGAAGGGGAATTTGCGGCCTGGTTTTTCAAGATCATTGACGAAGGCTCAAGAAAAAATTCTGGCCGCTGGCACAAGCATTCAAAGCTCGGGTTTTTGCGCTAAAACAGCGTCAAACTCGGAAGTAAAACAGTGTCAAACTCGGAAGTAAAACAGTGTCAAACTCGGTAACAAAACCTTGACAAACTCGGAAGTTTGGGTTTAAATTCAATAGTATAATGATGAATCAGCCTTATTTCAGACGAATTTCGGACATAGCCCTGGAACGAGCCCTGGAAAAATCCGGTGCGGTCCTGATAGAAGGGCCTAAATGGTGCGGCAAGACCAGGACTGCCGAAGAAAAAGCGGCTAGCGTCCTTTATATGCAGGACCCGGACCAAATAGGCTCCTATCTAAAAACCGCCGACACAAAGCCTTCCCTGCTGCTTCAGGGGGAAACGCCCCGCTTAATCGATGAATGGCAGCTAGCTCCCGTCCTGTGGGATGCTGTCCGTTTTGCGGTAGACCAGAGGCGAAAAAGAGGACAGTTTATCCTTACAGGTTCGGCTGTTCCAACCGACAATGCCGTCCGCCATACAGGGACGGGACGCTTCTCGCGCCTGTTAATGCGGCCCATGTCATTGTATGAATCGCTGGAATCCAACGGCGCAGTTTCGCTAAAAGCCCTATTTGACGGCGAAACCGACGGCGAGTGCTTTTCCGCTTTAAGCATCGAAAAACTGGCCCATGCCTTAACAAGGGGAGGCTGGCCCGCATCGGTCTGGGATGAAAATGAATCCAAAGCATCGCAGATGCAGGCATCACAGATGCAGGCTTTGCAGCAGGTTTATGATTACGTTGACGCGGTTATCAATATTGATGTGTCCCGCGTAGACGAGGTAGAAAAAAACCCGGCGCGGGTAAGAGCGTTAATGCATTCGCTTTCGCGGAATATATCTACAACAGCCAACATCGCTACTATCAGGGCAGACATTGCCGGGGACGAAAAGACCATTTCCGAAAAGACGGTCGCAAGCTATCTTAATGCTTTAAGGCGAATCTTCGTGGTCGAAGATCTGCCCGCATGGAACCCGGCCCTGCGTTCAAAAACCGTCATCCGCACATCGCCCAAGCGCCACTTTACCGACCCGTCAATTGCCACTGCCGTTCTTCGCGCTGCTCCTGCCGACCTTTTATCTGACTTTAATACCTTTGGATTGTTATTCGAATCTCTTTGCATTCGCGACCTGCGCATATACGCCCAAGCCATAGACGGGGAAGTTTTCCACTACCGCGACAGAAACGACCTGGAAGCAGACGCAATTGTGCATCTGAGGGATGGGCGCTGGGGCGCAGTCGAAGTCAAGATGGGCGCAAAGGAAATAGAAGAAGCGGCAAAGAATCTTTTAACCCTGCGCGAAAGGGTAAATACGGACAAAATGCGCCAGCCGTCTTTTTTGATGGTGCTGACCTGCACTGAATTGGGCTACCAGCGGAAAGACGGGGTTTATATTATGCCGATTGGCTGCCTTAGGGAATAGCCACTATGCCCTAAACTTGACCCACAATTATCTGGCAAAAACCGGCAAAGGGAGGGCCGCTGGGTGCCGGAGCTAGTGCGGGACAAAAAAATTATGGGGTTCCCCGCCGGAGCAGACAACCGAGAAAGCTCCTGAACATTCCACTCGACCACGAGTGGAATGTTCAGGTCGACAAAGGGCAGAAAAGGCCTGGCCACTTAAACGCTGATCTTGAAGTATAAAACAAATCTTGTGTTTAAGTGGCCAGAAGGGCTGCGTAGGCGGACTCCCCCATCTGTTTTTGGCCCGCACTAGCGCCGGCACCCAGCGGCCCTCCCTTTGCCGGTTTTTTTGCAGATAATTGACGTCAGAGGCAAGTTTTTGATATTACAGTGTACTTATTAACATTGGTTTAAAAAGGTAGAAATGGCTCTTTCTTTTCATCAAGGCTACTCGTAAATTCGAACAGCTTCCCCATATCGCAGATGATATTGTTTTCCGCGCAGGCCTTGCGGAAGATCGCCATAAGTTCCCTGCTATTGCCGCTCGCTATGCTATAGCTGTTCCCGTATTTTTTCTCGTACATTGCCCTGAGGCCTGGGAAATGCATGTCCAGCTTGGCATAAAAGTATTCCCGGTTTCCTTCCCGCAGGGTCATGCCCATGCCGAAGCAGAGGATTCCATGGACTCCGGCTTCGATGCAGTAAGCCAGGATGCCCCGGAGGTTTTCCGCCGTGTCGTTGATAAAGGGAAGGAGCGGGCCGAGCCAGACCACGGTCTTTATTCCGTTGTCCCTTAGGGTTTTGAGCGTTTCAAAACGCTGGCGGGTCGTGCAGACATTCGGTTCCAGTATTTTGCATAAGTTTTCGTCTGCGGTGGTTAGCGTGATCTGGACTACGCATTTTGCCTTGCGGTTTATGCTTTTTAAGAGATCGATGTCACGAAGAATCAGGCTAGATTTTGTCAGTATTGCAAGGCCGAATCCGTATTTTTCGATTATTTCCAGGCAGGCCCTGGTGATTTTGAGGCTTTCTTCGATTGGAATGTAGGGATCGCTCATGGCCCCTGTGCCGATCATGCAGGGCCGCCGCTTGGAGCGCAGTTTCTTTTCTAAAAGCTCCGGGGCGTTTACCTTGATTGCCACGTCTTCAAAATCGTGCTCCATACTGTAGCAGCGGCTTCTGGAATCGCAGTATATGCAGCCGTGGATGCAGCCACGGCTTAGGTTCATGCCGTTTTTGGGGGAGAGTATGCCTTTGGCTTCTACGAAGTGCATGGGGCTGTTGTTTATATCACCATTGCAAGCAGTTTCCTCAAAACATCCACCCGACGCCATACCAGGGGCGCACGAAGCCGGAAGGCTTGTTCGCTGAAAGGGTGGGAGAGAAGTCCATGCCCCACTCCAGGTAAAAATTTCTGTAGATAAAGCCAAAGAAAGAATAGCCCAGGTTTGCGTGGAAGGCGTATCTTTCCGGCGCCTTCGATTCTTCCACAGAATAAGATAAGGGCATGGTAACCCCCACGCCGCCCCGGAGTGAAAGAGCCGCGTTGGCATCGGGGAAGCGCTTTTGCATCAATATGTTGTATTCAATTGCCGCAGACTGAGCCCCGATCATGTTGTATACAACTACCGTTGACGGCCTATTGGCGTTGGAACTGCCGGATGAAGAAGTCAAAGCATACCAGGACAGCGTCACTTCCATGCCAAAGTTTAGGAAGCTCTCTTTCGAGGAAACTCCGCCGAAGCGCATCATGGCGCTGGTCAGCACAAATTTCTCCCCGAAGAGCCTGTTGCTTTCCCCGTAAAGAAGGGCTATGGGCATCCAGTCGAGCCCCAGGTAGAAGTCAACCGGCCCTCCTCCTCCGGTAAAGGGATCGGCAGGGCTGGCGGGCCGCCTTGGCGTTCTTGTTCCAGAAAACTGGCCGGTAACGGCAAATCCCCTTATGCCGGCTTCCAGGCCGCCGGGGTTCCTTATGTGAATCTCGTAATCCCCGCTTTGCAATAGGCCGGCATCAAAGAGAGCACGGGCTTCCCTGCCATCGTTTAAGATATTTATCGTCATGGGCACTATCGGGTCTTCGTCAAAGTCGAGGGAGCGCAGGAATATTTCAGCGCCCTGGACCAGGTTCCTTCCGAAAATGCTCAGGGTCAATACCGCATCTTGATCGAGGGCGAATGAAGCGGGCGAAAAATTAGACGGTTCCGGCCTGAGCGCTGGAAGTACCTCGAAGGCCGTCCATTCAGGCGACTCGGCTGGGTTGCCGAGCATGTCATAGGGAATTACGCCGTAGCGGTACTGGCCCGGCGAAAGGGAAACCTCTATGGATGTGGCGGTGGTAATCTCGCTGATCAGGCTCTGGTATACCCCGTCTTCCTCTTTCTCGATCAATAGCTCATAATGCAGGGCATAGGGGTCGCCAATCCAGACAAGGCGCTGAACCAGGCGGGGCTCCTGAAAATACACAATTTCCTGGGCCCCTAAATGGAGCAACTGAAAAAAGAAGAGCAGCGCCAGGGATTTGATTCCAAAGGATTTAATTGCCATAGACAACCCCCGGATCCTCCGTCCGTATGCGGCCCGGAAGGAGATAATCCATGGTGAAGGAATTTACTTCGACCTGGCCATAGGGCTCAAGGCTGCCGCTCTGGCTCATGCTCAGCGCTTCTACCAGCCAGACAAAAGTCCCCCGGTTCAGGAGGCTGAGATCCGTAAGGGTCCATGTGGTCTGGGTCGAGGGGTTGTTGCGGACAATGAGCCGCGGCCCACTGTCGGTTTCCCGGAAGAGGCTGAAAACATAGGCGTTTGCGCCCGTGACCGGCGACCAGGTGAAGTCCATGGTTCTATTGGTACGCAGATCATCCATGTCGTAACGGTTGTAATTATCGGACGGAAACATGTCCAAAAGGGGGCCGGACAGCGCCAATGCCGTGGAGGCTGACATCTGGGTCAGGTTAAGCTGCCTGGCAGGGGTTGAAAACTCCAGAAACGCATTGTCAGAGTCCCTTGCGTAAATCCGCCAGTACCAGTTGCCGGGAGAAAGTGATAGGCCCTGGTAGGATTCAGTCGCTGCCGGCACATCGATCTCGGGCCGGGAAAAATCAGCGCTGCTTGAGACCTGGAAGCGGGTTTCGTAAGGCAGGTTGGTTCTCCATGTGAAACGGGTGCCGGGCAGTTCCGAAATTCCGAGCGTATAGCCGTCAGGGGGGAACAGGGGCCTTTGGACGAAATTCCCTTCCACGCCGATGAATGACCGGGCCGGGGCCGGCGGGGATCTGTTGCCTTCCTCGTCGGAATAAATGACGCTCCAGTAGAACTGCCCGTTGCTGAGGGCGGGCTCGTTCCTTCCGTAAGAATAAAAATTGTTCTGCATCGTCCGGCTGATTACCGGGTTTTGCAGGTTTTGGTTTTCGAAAATCTGTATCGTATAGGAATGGGCTTCATTTGAAATCTCCCATGAAAAATTGGTATTGTTGCGCCCCGAGGAAATATCGACTATCGCGCCTTCGGCAGGGCCCCTTAGAACCGGCGCCGCCAGTTCGCCGCTCTGTTCTATGCGGAATGTGGAAGCCCGGGATGCGGCGCCGGATGCCTGGGTGCCCAGGGAAAAGACCGGCCGCACCCGCCAGTGCCAGGTCCCGGCCCCAAGGCTTGAGTTTGCGAAAGAAGTCCCCCGTATGTCCTGGGCGATCCGGGGGTTTTCAAAACCGGGCGTTTCTGCGACTTCCAGAAGGTAATGCGATGCCCCTTCGGTTTCTGACCAGCGGAAGCTCAATGTCGGCTGCCTTGTCCGGTAGCTGAACAACTGATCCATGGTCGGAGTGAAAAGCAGGGGAATTGCCGGTTCCATCACCGTGATCTGCCCTGTATGGAGGACGGAGTTCCCGTAAGACAGCCGCCAGTTCCAGAGCCCGGCTTCGAGAGCCGCATCCGCCCTGTCCAGGGCGGATGCAGTGCTGGCAATCCGGGTAAAATCCCGATCATGGGCAACTTCCAGCCTGATCTCTTCATGGGGCGCCATGTTGATCCTGCTCCAGGAAAAACTTACGTTCAGGGGCCTGGCATCGCTCTTGATGAACTGCGCATTTGGCCGGGGGTTTGTCACCAAAACAGTCGGCCTGTTATGATCAAGGCCCCTTGCGTCCCGGGAAATGAGCGTGCCCGCCTGGGCTTCCCATATCTGCCCCCTTTCGTTGAACATTACGCTCCCTTCGCTGACAGACAGAATCATGCCGTCTTCCCCGGCTCTCGCGCTGAGCACTGCCCCCATGCCCGGTTCCAACTGGCTGCCCTGAATATACAGCAAAAGGTCCCCGCCCGTATTTCCGCTGACAAGGCTTAAATTCCCGGAACTAAGCTCTATCTGGGTGGGCCCCTTTTCGCCGGATATTCTGATTAAGGTATTTTCTTCCAGCGCAACCGCATTGCCCGTAATAGAGAGTTCAGCGCTGGAAAATTCGCCTATCCGGATCAGATCCCCCGGGTACAGGAGCGATTCATTGGAGAGCCGGTCCCAGATTACCCGGTTGGCGACTCGGCGCTGGACGGTGTTTTGCTTGCTGAGCACAGTCCCCACTGGCTCTGCCTGGGAGTTGATGGTCTGGAACAGGCTCATAAAGAACAGAGAGAGGCTGATCCCGGCTCCCGCAAGGCAGGTAAGGATTACAATTATACTCTTTTTCCCCTGGGATAATTTTTTACCCATCATTCCCCCCCTCAATTTGTTCGCCAATTGTGTATTTTTCTTCGTTAAAGTCTATATCTTCTGCACCGTTTTTATCAACCGTCAGAATGTCAGGCTCTTTTAGCCCCAAAAGTTTCCGCACATCTTCCAGGGTATTGGGGCCTCCGGATTCCTCCGCAAGCCTAACCACGGCAAATACCCGCATGGGCTTTTTCTTGCCCTTAACCCTTACCTCGAACGGCATTTCTTCGGTAATGACCTGTTCCTTCACCAATTCCCATGTGTTTTCGGCAATAAGGATGTCCGTGCCCAGGGGCTTGTTCAGGGCTTCTACCCTGGAAGCAAGGTTTACGGGATCCCCAATGACCGTGTACTCCATGCGCAGGTCAGAGCCGATCTGTCCTGCCGTGACTATCCCGGTATTGATGCCCATGCCGATGACGATTTCCGGGTTCCCGAGGTCATCTGGCTTCCGCTCCCGGTTGATCTTCAGCAATGCCTCCCGCATCATGAGCGCGGCCTTGACGCAGTTCAGGGCATCGGCCTGCACGCTGCCCGATGTATAAGCCGTGCCCCAGTGGGCCATTACCGCGTCCCCTATGAACTTGTCGACAATGCCGTTGGTTTGCTCCACGCACTCGACCATGTGGGACAGGTAGTTGTTGAGCCAGAAGACGATTTTATCCGGCGCCTCGTCCCCGAATTCCCTGGTGAAGTTTTCCGATTTTTCAGTAAAGCCCCGGATGTCGGAAAAGAAGACCGTCGCATGCTTGGGAAGCCCGCCAGGCTTGAGTTCGCCCCGCATGGCCCTTACCGCAAGGTCCTTGTTGGTGAATTTGCCGAATACGCTCAGGGCCGCGCCCATGTTCTGGAAACTGTTCGTCAAAACGCCTATCTCGTCGCGCCTTTTGGATCGAAGATCCACCTCAAAACTCCCCCCTTCGATGGCATTGGCGGCCTGGGCCAGGTCTTTTAAGGGCACGGAGATGCTTTTGGAAAAGAAATAGATGAACATTATGGAAATAGACAGGACGGCAATGGTTAGGTAGACATGGCGCAGGGTGGTTTCGAACAATCCCTCGAAAACCTTGTCGTATTCGATGCTGGTGATCACGACCGAGGCGCCCAGGTTCAGCTTGGTAAAGGCGCCGAAATAGCGTTCGCCTTCATCGGCGTATATGATCTGCAAATTAGGCAGCGGGTTTGCGCGTATGTCCTGGACGAAGCTTCGGTTCGCCATATTCGCCCCGGTCCGCACAAGCTCATTGTTGGCATGGATCAGGACATCCCCCGCGTTGTTTATCAGGAAGGATTGATTGGTCCCGAAGCCAAAGCTTTCATTCATGGCCGTTGAGGAAAAAAGGACCACGCCGCTGCCCTCATGCCAAGGGAAGAACAGGGCCAGCATGGGAAATACGAAATGCGGGGTCGCGTTCAAAAGCAGCGTCTCCCCGCCGACGGCCCTGTCCAAGTCCTCCCTGTGGTTCCTGTCGTAAGAATCAACCAGGGAAGAGTCAATCCCCCTTAACAGAAAAAACTGCTCGTTGACCAGTATCTGCTTCGACTCATAGCGGCTGGTAAAGGCAAGCATCGCGATTTGCGGGTTCTGCTCAAAGTAAAAGCCCACCGCCATATCCGCAAGGTAGCTGTGCACCCCTGCGGCATTTATGGTCTGTATGATTGCCAGGGAATTGGCGCGCATATTCACCAATGTGTATTCAGCCTCGTTGGCCAGGTGCCGGTTGACTTCAAAATTGGTCTCTTCCGCAGTGATCCTCAAGTCCTGCTGAACCAGCAAGGACACAAGGGCGCTTATTGACCCCAGGGAAATCAGTACAAGGATAGTGATAATCGTTACCAGCTTGGCGCCGATGGAAAAGCGTACCTTGTATTTTATGCTGTCGCTCATATTTTTATTCCGGGCTTATAGTAGCATAGGCATTGATTCTATTCAATATCTCGCTTTTCCCGCACAGCTCGAAAAAGGCCCGGAATCAAACGCTAATCGGCGTCATTGGCTAGCGGGAACGGTGAAGGGCCGAGATTCGACAGCATTTGCATCGGGCTGGCCTGTTACTCTAATAATCAGCGTTACGCCCGGTGTAGAAACACTGTTACCGCCGCCATCAACAGCGGTGCTAGCAATTCCTAGTGCGTTGGCAGTATCTGAAATTGTATCTGGAACACTTGCTTTTTTACATATACAATAATATATTCTTTTACAAGGAGCATAATATGCCTGAACCTATTAAACGAGACCCCAAAGCGCCAAAGTTTCTTGAAGTTACCATAAAAGATAGCGACGGCAATGTGTGGTCCACCCTCTACGCCCATGCCAAGGATTTTTCCACAGGCTCCGTGGGCTTTTTCGCCTCCGATAAGATCGTCAACCCGGAAAGCGCCGAACGCTACCAGTCAAGCCTGAGCTTTACCCTTATAGGCTCCAAGCCCCCCAAGACCTAAACGCATGACCACCTGCAAGGTGGTCATGGTGATATGC
>Ga0099364_10012819_pt1 | contig 11282 bp, 9 predicted proteins | sample TergutTh196P3_FD_73070 | JGI IMG/M metagenome (GOLD analysis project Ga0099364, IMG submission 73070) | Microcerotermes parvus P3 segment gut microbial communities from Pointe-Noire, Republic of the Congo - Th196 P3 | ecosystem: Host-associated > Arthropoda: Insects > Digestive system > Gut ...
AAATTCACCGAATCATTTTTAGCAGTTCCGGTGCGGTCATGTCGCCGGGGATGTTGAATCTTTTTAGGTTGTAGAGGCTTTCCGGGTCTCCGGTGACGAGCTTGTTTGTACCTTTTCCTATTGTGACGGTGCTGCGAACGCCCGATTCTTTCAGTATCTTATCGGTTGTTTTATTGCGTATGCCAAAAGGATAAGAGTAAACGAGAACCGGCTCGCCTGTTATTGACTCGATTTGCTCTGACGCAAGCCTGAAATCCTCATTAAACGCAGCGATATAGTCTTCTCTACTCTCATCAATCCTTCTGCGAACGCCGGTTCGGGAAATACCTGTCTCATACGGCTTGTATTGATGCATATCGTAAGAATGGCTCTGTATTGAGATCAACCCCGACTCGACCATTTCCTTCGCCTCCGCATCGCCGAAACGGGGCATAATGGGATTCCCGCCTTTATACAAATCCTTCCCGTGTAATACGCCGACTATAAAAAAAGTAGCCTTCATACCGTGTTGTTTAAGAATCGGAAACGCAATGTCATAATTGCTCATATAACCATCGTCCATCGTGATTAAAATCGGACGTTCGGGCAGTATTATTCCGTTATCGACAAAAGAGATAAGCTGATCAAAAGTGACGGTAGTATATCCGGCATCACGCAGAGCGGTCAAATGCCTCTCAAAAGACTCGCCGGAAATGATGGTATCAGGGTCGCCGCTGTCGGCAAAATGATGATACATAAGTATAGGCACACGCACCATATTATCGGACTTTTCAACGCCGTCTCCTGTCCCGGCAATTACCTCGCCAAACACAATAAACGCGCCGCTGCCAAGCAAAAGCGCGGTGGCAGTAACACAGATAAGAACAATGAACGGTTTTCTTTTTGACAAAACAAACCTCCGTACGCAATACGCAGTCCCCGTATGCGGGGCGGAATCCGGGGTTTTGTGGCGGAGCCGCCTCACGGATAAAGTGGAAAGGGCAGTGAATATGGCGATCCAAGATACTGAGTTTACATTTGTTGACCTGTTTTCAGGTATTGGGGGTTTCCATCAGGCAGCCGCCCAGCTTGGTGGTAAATGTCTTTTTGCCTGTGAGATTGACCAACACGCTCGTCATGCGTACACAACTAACTATAATGTAATTCCGTTTGGCGATATTACAACGCTTGACCCGACAGACATTCCTGACCATGATATTCTATTTGCAGGTTTTCCGTGTCAACCTTTTAGCATTATTGGTGGGATGCGGGGTTTTGAAGATACCCGGGGTACGCTTTTTTTTGATATTGCCCGTATCCTCGAACACAAAAAGCCACCTATGTTCATACTCGAAAACGTCAAGCAATTCTCTACGCATGACAAAGGGAGAACTTTGCAAACAATACTTCTCGCACTCGAAAATCTTGGATATAAAACAAGTTGGAAAGTCCTGAACGCTTTAGATTATGGTCTCCCACAAAAACGAGAACGCACAATAATTGTTGGATTCCTCAACCATGACGTTTCTTTCAACTTCCCTAATCCTACAGGCAAATGGGATCTGAGAGCGGTTTTGGAAAACGATAAAGATGTTGATAGCAAGCATTTTGCAAGTGAGTATATAACATCACGTCGTAAGGCAATACACACAAGTAAACACAATCCGGGCATATGGCATGAGAATAAGGCAGGTAATGTGTGCAGTTATCCATACTCCTGCGCACTGAGGGCGGGCGCGTCATATAATTATTTGTTGGTCAACGGCGTTCGCCGTCTAACCCCTCGTGAAATGTTGCGCTTACAAGGCTTTCCGGATAGCTTTCAGATAGTCTGCAATGACAGTCAAACTCGTAAGCAGGCAGGAAACGCTGTCCCCGTAAATGTCATTAAGGCGGTACTAAAGGAGGTATTGAACAGATATGAACAGACCCAGACTTCGAGATAACAAAGGTGCGCGTCAATTTGAATTATACCCGCTGGGATTGTTACCGCATAACGCGATTTGTGAGTTCGGCAAATGGTTCGCATACAAATACTCAGTCGGGAACAAGGATATAACCGGCAGTGAATGGGGCGATATTTTTGCTGCGGGTATTGGCGGCATCCATTTAGACAGCCCACTTGGTCTGGCAGATGTAGTTTACGAAAGCCAATGTTGGTCTGCAAAAACAGTTAAGCACACTAATCCGCACAAACAGCAGAAAGTGCGTGTAATATCAGGCAGATGCTCTCCCGATTACTCATATGGCATTACAGACCCTCATGAGGACATTCAAAAAACCGGAAATGCTGTATTGAATATATATAATGAACGTATTAACATTGCAAAAGATGAGTATGAACCGCTCCGAGCGGTTATTCTAATAAGAAACTTTGATAAATTCGAGTTTGCTCTTTTTGAGCATGATGTCTACAGATACGTTACAACTGAATATGAATGGTTTTCAAATAGTAACGGGAACCTCGAAGGGTTCAATATCTCAAGCAAAAAGCATTGTTTCACTTGGCAGCCGCATGGTTCGCAGTTTACTGTGTTATATGATGTTCCGGCATCAGTAATTAAATTTTCCGTGATGCAGCCGTCTGTTTTGAATTTTGAAAAAACGCTTGAGCAGATTGGCTTTGATTACAGTTGGGTTACGATTATTTGATGCTAACGTCTTTACAAAATGTATTCAAGGTGACACCCAAAAATCATATGACAATTCATTTTACACTACCTCGACGAATTTCTCAAGAGAGGATAATAAAAGCAGCGATATATTCATACACTTTAAATAAAAAACTTGCGGGGGAGTGCCTGCGAGTTTTTTGAATGGTGTTTTATTTCCTCCTAAAAATATTTTCATTAACCATGATACAGTCCCAAATGTAAAAACAGAAACCCTCAATGGGTAAAAATATCGTAAAATCTGAAATCATTCGTAACAATTCAGAGGTTGCCATTTTGTCCGTAAATTTCCGAACAAAGCCGACACCGTAAGTATATCATGTGGTGGTATCTTACAGATTAAAAAAGCAAATAAAAACAAGAAAATATCTGTAAGGTGCTAATGCCGTACGATAGCGCGGCGCACCGGTGCGGAGAGTTAAAAAGTGACAAATTTGTCATACTTATACATCGAAATCTACATTGTGGTATAGTTTATTGGTATAAATGTATAGATAATCATGACGGATTATGAGAGGAGAATTATTATGATTACGAACAATAAGAGAGTGAAACTATTAGTCAGCGTGTTCACAGTAGTGTTGGTATTTATGTCGGTTTTCACTATTCAAGTCGGTGCAGAGTTTACGGGTACAAACATTGCGCGTAGAGCTAACATTGATACGCCTATTTTCTATTCAGGTGTTAATCCGGCATCAAGATGTATTGACGGGATTATTAATGAAGCGTCATCAGGTACGGTTTTTAATACATGGGGTTTAGGTGCATATTATGATCCGATGCCGCTCACACTAACATGGTCAGCCCCTCAAAAAATCATCGGTACAAGAGTATTGTGGTATATTTATTCCGATGCCGGTCTTAGATGGCCTAGCTCTGCCACAGTCGAATATTTGGATTTGAAATCGGATACATGGGTGTCTCTCGGTAATATCGGCGTAGAGGGTAAAGGTGAGCCAAACGCCGGTAGCGAATGGGTTTTTAATGATATTTGGAATTATTTGGAATTTGAAACGCCCATCGTTACGAACCGACTGCGCATGACGGTTTACAGAGATGCCATAAATTCATCAGTAGGATTCGGAATCAATGAATGGGAGGTCTACGGCGAACCATGGGAGCCGCAAGACTACGACATCAATGGAGACGGCGTGGTTAATTATGAAGACCTAGCTTTTATCATGTATGTCTACGGCGCACGCTCGCTTGAAATCGACCCCGTGACCGGAAAGGACTGGAAAAGCGCTACGGGGTGGATGACCAAACCCGATGCAGATACAGGCTTGCGTACCGCCGTCACATATGAGGATGTTGATGTTGAAAATAATGGTGTGATAGATATTAATACTCTACAAGCTCTAATCAAAAACTTTACAATCGAGTGGTAATAGAGGATAAATATTATGAATTTTCTTCGGAAACAGAAATAGAACTAAACGCCCGCTATCCGTACAGCGCAAAGGATAGCGGGTTTGGCAAATCCGTGCAACATACGGCACTCGTACACACTACCATGTGTAATACTTGCGGTATAATTCGGGGGGGATTCAGAAGGGGGAACGCCTTCTGCGCATCTTTTGGTAACTTTTCTGTGCGTGCAGAAAAGTTACCCCGCGCGGGGAGCGCTTTTTCAATATACTCTATATCAAATCAGCCAATAGCTTACGTGTTATGCTTTTTGCTATTCAAAGAATTACAAAAACACCTTTTTGTTGGCGGCATGACGCTAACTTACGTGATTTTGTCAGCAAAATAGGGTACAAACGAAATAACTCAATCACACAATTACTTGATAGAATGCCCCAAATATGGTATTCTACACCAAGATAAAAGCCCTTGAATATCGGCTAACAGTAAAACAAAAAGGAGAATAAAAACGATGATGTATCCGCTATTAACTTTTCCGGACGAGACATTGATAACGCACTCTGACTTACTAAATGATGATGGCAACGGTAGTAAATCAGTTGCCGTCCATTTTGAACGTCCAAAAATAGGCGGTTTCGATACAGCAAGATGTATACTCCCATCTTATGAATGGGTAATCAAAGAAGGATATTCAGACGAGGAAATTCAATCGTTCGAACAAATCCTTAAAGACGGTGCACACTTGTTCTTCAAATACGCAGAGTTAGGGGGTATGAACATTGCCACAACTGTTTAGAATCGGGCAATATATTTTTTTCTTTTGGTCGAACGAGAATGATGAACCAATTCACGTGCATATGGCTATTGGTTCACCAAGCCCAAACGCTACAAAACTTTGGCTTACAAAAAGCGGCGGATGCGTACTAGCTCATAACAAGAGTAGAATATCGCAGAAACATTTATCCGAGGCGATGGATGTTATTCAAATTAACCATTTTATGATTTGCAACGAATGGCAAAAGCATTTTGGAGCAGGTGAAATAAAATTCTATATGTAAAAATTTCAATTAAAAGCCCTTGACAGGCCTGTTTGCAAGGAAAGTCGTAAGGAAAGTTTTAATATGAACATATATATAAAACTAAAATCCGTAGGCAAGCGTCGTCCGGTATTAGAAAACGCTCCTTATGATCTCCCCGATGACATCAACTCGCTAAGGCAGTTGATTGTAACGGTTGTACGGCAGGAAACAGAGGGGTACAACAGTCGCGGTTTGGAGAATATGCTCGTCGCTTTCCTTACCGAAGCGGAGATTTCCGAGCAGTGCACAGTTGGGAAGGTGGGGTTCGGGCGGTTGTATTCTGATAAGAAGGCAAACCCCGAAAAGGCTGTGGAAACAGCATTACAGGGTTTTGAGGACGGCTTGTTTCGCGTAGTGCTCAACAATATCGAAATAACCGATATTGACGCTCCGCTCATAATCAGCGAAAACGATGTTCTTACCTTTATCCGACTGACTTTTCTGACAGGGAGGTTATGGTAGTTATGTTTGAAATGCTGCCAAAAGACCCTGCGCTTACAGCCAAATATGAGGGCTGGCTCAAGAAACAATTACCCGGTAAAACCAAGTCTTTTTTACAGGCAATATGGGACGGGCACACAAATTGGCTGCAATATATGTTGGCGATAAATAATAACCGCCAAATCGTTTCAATTCCCGAAGCCTACCGTGACCTATGCGGCCTTTCAGCCGTGGATTGCAAGACATTGGATGAATTTTTCCATCCTAAACTGAACGCCGCTCTGGTTAGTTTCTTCGGCAAAGAAGAAACCGCCCGGATTCGAGAAGAATGTGTCTTGTTAATGGAGTTTCCATACTCCCGCACGGAATATCGCCCCTCGTATCGCTCAACCCATGCAGGCGATTATGCCGATATATTATTTGATGTCATGGTTTACGCCGCGCAATTCGCCTGTTACGGCTTGACGGCAGAGCAAATGCTTATCATTCAAAACGCGCCAAGCCGCATCGCTGTCAACCGCGCCGCGTTGGCTCTGCGACGGGGCGAAAGCAGTATGTTTGCATTGATCAAAGAAGCCATGCTCGGTGATAACAACAACGTGCAAATGAATCACTATTTGATTTCGGCTGTTGTTAAGAGCGGGGAGCCAAAATCCGTGGAGCTGTTGGGCAAGTTGCTTCTCGCCGCAAAAGGGCAGGAGGGCCTACGCCAATCCATTTTGGAAACCTGTGACAGCGGGACGCTTGACAGTCATATTTATTTTATCCGCTTGATTTCGGAAAATAATTTGTGCCGTTTTTCTTCTGTGATCCGGGCATTTGACACATGGTCAGGTTTGGGTTTCGGCGACCAAAAGCAAAAAACCGCCGAAAAGTGTGTGTCGTTGGCATTGAAGTATTTGACGGATCGCGGCTCGATCGACACTGCTCTTGATTCAGACGATACGACGGAAATATATTTGGCTTTATGGGCGCTTTGCTGCCGCGATATTCACAGCGCGACCGAAGCCGCCTTAAAATTGCTAGGCAGGTCTGAAAAGTATAAACGATTGGTCGGATGGTATTTTATCACTCACACAAACAGTGATTCATACCGTCATGCTCTTGCCATAAAACACCTCCATATCCGTGACCCTGAGGAATTGGCTTGGATATGCCGCAATCTTAGTATCAACAGGGATGCGTGTTTCTGCGGATACTATTGGGAAAAAGAAAAAGAAAAAGCAGCGAAAAAGAAGAGTTATAAGTACGACATATATCCCTCGGATAAAGCCGGGCGCATTGCGTTATTCAATCGTTTAGCGGATGCGGCGGACTATATCGGCAAGAAAAACACAACTTTTGCCGAGAGCGTTTTCCCGTGGTTCACACAGACATTAAACGTTTCCGCTCCATGCGGTGTTATGCTGGGCTTAGCCGTGTATGACCGAAGCGCTGATTTGATTCGCAGGATAACGAATTATCTTCCGATAATGACGGTTGACCAACGCTTATCTTATTACTCTTTATTGTTAAATCCCGAAAACTCGGAGCATAGGGCTTTTTTGCTGCATGGCCTGTCAGATAAAAGCAAAACTGTACGTGAGCGCATTATCGATCGCCTTCAATATTATCCGCCGGGCATAGATGATATAGAGAAGTTGACGTAGGCGCTGAGCACGCAAAATGCCGATTTGCGTAAGGGTATCATCACCTTTTTTGAAATGCAGAAAGAATCCTTCGTCCGTCCCGCTATTGATATATTGCTAAACTCACAGAATAAAAACCGCTTGATCGCGGGTGTGGAATTGCTCGACGTGTTTTCACAAAAGAATCCATCTCTGCTAAAGGGATATGACGGCATAATATCATCACTGACAGCCTCCGAAACCGTCTCGCAGGATGTGTCTATACTTCTCAAAAAACTCACCCGGTATGATTGGCAAAAAGAAGAATACAGTGAATCAAACGGTTTTGGCCTATATGATCCGGCTGCCGAGGTGTTTGACTGCGCCGCATCTGCGGCAAAACGCCCGACGGTACCTTTGATAAAAGACAAGGAGCTTAAAACACTGCTTGTGCCTGATGAAAAAGAGATATTGGCATTGTATGACAGAATCTCCGATGTATTTATCAAATATCGTGATTATGAATACGAAACGGAATATTTGAACGGCGTGAAGGAAAGGGTCTTGCTAAATGACGATCCATATCAGGTGCAGCCATTGGCAGGGAACCCCTTTCAGCGATATGGAGATGAGAGTCTGATTACAGATTACCCATTGGCAGATGAATGGCTCGGAGCCGCCGGAGAATATGCGGCTGATAAGCCTAAACTGGTGGCAGCGCTTGGTTTTTGGGGAATTAATTGCAACTACAGTACCAAATATAGGAAATGGTTCCGTGATTTGTTTGCCGGATATCCAATCGACGGAAAAAACAACGCGCACGCAAAAAAGATCGACAAGCGCGTTTCATCAAAAGGCGTCACCATTTTCAAGTGCAACCAGATACTAAAAGCTATTCTTAATACAGGAGAAACCCCCTTATTTGATTTCGCTTTTTCTTCGTATGTAAACCTTATCCGAAAAATACCGGAGAATAAATTAGGCGGTAAATGCGAGGCGTATGATTGTACCCTCTCTTCGGATTATTTGTGTTTTTGGAGAGTGTTAGCACAGCGTCAGATAAAAACAGATGAGCAATTTACAGCATATTTTAATGAAATGTGGTATGAGTTTCTTGCGGCGGACCGGCAAAAGTATCATGGATTGAGTGACGAGGATATTCTCCGCGCAAATCATATGAAACTAATCTCAGATGATGCTGTATATCATTATTTCACAATAGGGACTGACGCTCACCAACATATGCAAAACATCACAGCCCCTTATGCCCACACTCGGGATTTGCTGATCAAATATCCCGCCGCTAAGGAAATTGTGGAAAAAACGATAGACCGCATCGTTACCATTGAAGAAAACAGAGGCGAGCTTCCTACCGCGTTATCAGGTGTCGCTTCTCAAATAAACCGTTTTGACGGCGGCGCGGTACATTTTGCAAAACTGCTCACCGCATTGGGTGACACAGGATTCCACAGAGGGTATGCATATTACTATCCACCGCACGGGGGGCCAACGAAAAAACAAGGGTTAAGCCGACTCCTCCGCTGTTGCCGCCCAAAATCGGATGATACCCCTGAACTATTGCTAAAAGCGTTAAAACAAGCTAAAATCCCGGAAAAACGAATCATCCAAGCGGCGGTATATGCTCCGCAATGGGCAGGGCTTTTGGAAAAGGCAATGGGTATTGGCGGCTTAAAATGCGGGGTATGGTTTTTCCACGCCCATATCAACGAGTTATTCACGGCAGAAAAAGAATCCGAGGCCGCTGTGTTTTCGGCGATCACCCCTCAACAATTTAATGACGGTACTTTCGACAAAGATTGGTTTTATGAAGCTTATCACACCCTCGGCGAAAAACGGTTTAATGAATTATATAAAAACGCAAAATATATTTCCAATTCCGCCGTCACACACAGGCGTTCGCAATTATACGCCGATGCCGTTCTCGGAAGGCTCGGCAAAGACGAGACCAAGCATGAAATAATCCAAAAACGCAATCAGGAAAAACTACGGGCTTTTGCTTTGATCCCCCTTGACGAGAGCAACAAAAACGATGCTTTGGAGCGTTATGAGTTTATCCGCCGGTTCAAGAAAGAAAGCCGTCAATTTGGCGCTCAGAGACAAGCCGCTGAAGGTAAAGCCTGTCTTATCGCAATGGATAATCTGGCTATCACGACCGGATATGGCAATGCCGACCGAATGACATGGGCGCTTGAAGGCGCGAAAATCGAGCAGTTGCGCCCTTTAATGGAACCGCATACGATAGGCGGCTCTACAGTTTGGTTAGAGATCGCAAAGGACGGGACACCCGGGCTTAATGTCAGCAAGAATGGAAAACCGCTCAAAAACATACCGAAAGAGTTGGTAAAGGATGCTCGTGTCGTTGAAATGAAAGAAGCCGTTAAGCAACTGCGCGACCAAAAACAGCGGGCGAGGTTTAGTTTTGAAACGGCGATGATTTCACGAGCGGGATTCAGCGGAGCGGAGGTCGCAGGGCTTTTGACCCACCCTGTCCTACAGGGTTTGGTTTCTGCTTTAGCTTTTGCGGCAGGTGATCGATTAGGTTTCCCCATGCTTTCAAATGGTGCCGCGGTTTTGATAGATATCGCCGGAAACAGTCATACAATAGATAAGGATGATGTTTTAATCATAGCGCATCCGCATGATTTTATAGTGAAAAAGTGTTGGAGCGGTTATCAGCAGCATCTATACCATAATAGAATTGTTCAGCCCTTCAAGCAGATTTTCCGTGAGTATTATCCCATGACGGAGGATGAGCTAAACGCGGGTAATGTATCCCGTCGTTATGCGGGAAACCAACTTCAGCCGAGAAAGACAGCGGCGCTTTTGAAAACACGCGGTTGGACGGCAGATTATGAAGAAGGCTTGCAGCGGGTTTGGCACAAGGATAACTTGATCGCGCATATGTCCGCGCTTGCGGATTGGTTCTCCCCTGCCGATATTGAAACGCCGACATTGGAAACCATACAATTCTTCAGCCGCGACAAATATGAACCTGTTTCATTTAGCGACATTTCACCCGTCATTTTTTCAGAAACCATGCGGGATATAGATTTAGCTGTCAGTGTCGCGCACGTAGGCGGAGTTGACCCCGAAGCCAGCCATTCCACCGTTGAAATGCGTATCGCGATAGCGCGTGAACTGCTATCCATGCTGTCGGTCGGCAATGTCAGCTTCCAAACTGCTCATGCTCAAATAAAAGGCAGTTTGGGTGAATATTCCGTGCATATGGGTTCGGGCGTAATACACAAATCCGGTACAGGCATGATTGCCGTTTTACCGGTTCATTCGCAAGCGAGAGGCCGTTTATTCCTTCCATTTGCCGACAACGACCCAAAGACCGCCGAAATACTTTCAAAGATATTACTCTTCGCGGACGATAGAAAAATCAAAGACCCCGGTATTTTGGGGCAGATTACTTGATAAAATGCCGCAAATATGGTATTCTACCTCGACATGAAAAATATACTCAAAAATCACATACAATACATACAAATCGGCGTGTTGCTGCTCTTGACAATACTAATCGCGGTTGCTATCGGTATTGCCAAAAGGCCGTTGCCGCCGTTATTGCATCCCGATTTTGACGGTGCGCCGATGCGTGCCGCTGTTCTGCATGACGGCTCGGCGGCGGGTGAACGGCTGAATGTCGGCGGAGCCTCGGACGCTTGGAAAGACCGTTACTCTCGCCTGACACAGCCGCTCGTCCTGAATTTCGAGGCGGAACACGTAGATATATCCACGCCGTTTTCGCTTGACGGTTACGATATATTGTTTCCTGATGTTACGATAACAGCGGCGCGGAACGCAAACGAAGTCCGCGCTGAGATTATGGCGTTTGCAGAGGGCGGGGGCGCGGTGTTTCTCGACAATGCGTTTTATTCATTTTTCCAAAATGAATTCATCGGCGCGTCCGGGTTTGTAAAGCTGGAGTCCTATCCGTTTGATCTTGAATTCCCCGATAATGGCGCTGACTTAAACGCTGTTACCGAGATTATTAAGGATTTTAGCGAGCTATATCCTCTGTATCATAATTTTGAAGCCCTTTCCGCTATGGATTATGGTTGGGCGGCAATCCCCGAACAGGCTGTACCTCTTGTTAATCAAGGTGAGTATGC
>Ga0099364_10012820_pt1 | contig 11282 bp, 7 predicted proteins | sample TergutTh196P3_FD_73070 | JGI IMG/M metagenome (GOLD analysis project Ga0099364, IMG submission 73070) | Microcerotermes parvus P3 segment gut microbial communities from Pointe-Noire, Republic of the Congo - Th196 P3 | ecosystem: Host-associated > Arthropoda: Insects > Digestive system > Gut ...
CCACAATATGGCTCAGAATAGAAATAAGCGATACAGGCAGCGGTATTAAACACGAGGATACGGAAAAACTTTTCTCGGCTTTTTTACAGATTGATACCATAAAGAACAGCGGCATTGAAGGAACAGGCCTGGGGCTTGCCATCACTAAGCAGCTTTGTACCGCCATGGGCGGGGATATAATTGTGGAAAGCGAGTACGGCAAAGGCAGTAAGTTCATAGTTATTATTCCCCAGGGCATTGACCTTGACCCGCCTTTCTCCCTGGTTGGTGATATAAATGGCAGGCAGAATTATCCTGACAGCGCAGATGCAAAGAGCAACATCCGGTTTACCATTCCAAACGCCCGGATTTTAGTTGTAGATGACATAGCCACCAACCTTAAAGTGGCCGAGGGACTGCTTGCTCCCTATAAAGTCAGGGTAGACATCTGCTCAAGCGGCGCGGAAGCGATTGAATTGATAAAACAGCGCGCCCTGCATGGCGAAGATTACGATCTTGTGTTTATGGATCACATGATGCCCGAAATGGACGGCATAGAAACAACAAGTGCCATTAGAACTTGGGAACAAGATCTACACTCCACGCCACTCCCCATTATCGCCTTAACAGCCAATGCGGTATCGGGCATGAAAGAAATGTTCATAGAAAAAGGCTTTAACGATTTTCTTGCCAAACCCATTGATATTCCCAAACTTGACGAAATACTTTTGCGCTGGATACCTAAAGAGCAATTAGCAAATAGCAATGCTCGCTTGCGCGGCGATAGCCTGCAATTAGCAGATAAGAAGCTAGTGTTGATTGTAGATGAATCGCGGGAAAATCTTAAACATGGGATTAGTGTACTGGGGGAAAAATTTAGCGTGCTTACAGCTCCTTCTAAAGACAAAATGCTTGTGCTTTTGGAAAAAAATAAGCCGGATTTGATCTTGGTAAACAAAAAAATGGCAGATGCTATTGAAGTTTTTAAAAATATTGGGCAGTATAAGGATTTAAGGGTGATAGAAATATCAGAACCTTATAACATTATGGAAATTATAGAACAAAAAGGAGTTTAAAAATGAGGACAGGATTAACAATGTTTTGTCTGCTGCTTGCTGCGGCAGTAATTTTTATGTCATGCGGCAAAGAATGGAAGCCGGGGATGCCCCTTGCAAAAGATAAGGTTATTGTGGGGGTATTGCATTTATCAGACCCATTCACAGAGAACTCGGGTTATGCTTATGCACATCAATCGGGGATTTCTCAAATGCAAAGGACATTGGGCTTAAAAGAAGACCAAATCCTATACAGAACCCATGTTGACTACACAAACCCTTATGATGCAGAAAGTGCAATCCGCGAGCTTATTGCAAGGGGAGCAAATATTATTTTTGCTACAAGCTGGGGTTACATGGATGTATGCGAAAAACTTGCATCAGAATATCCCAATGTTATTTTTGCCCATGCTACGGGTAACAAGCATAATGATACAAACTTTACCAATTATTTTGGCAGGGTGTATCAGGCGCGTTATCTTTCGGGCATTATTGCCGGGCTGCAGACTAAAACCGGCAGGATTGGCTATGTTGCCGCATGGGGAACGCAGAACAGCGAAGTAACCGGCGGAATAAATGCTTTTGCAATGGGAGTGGAAAGAGTAAATCCCGATGCAAGGGTTTATGTTAACGTAACGCATAGCTGGTTTGATCCCATGGGTGAAACAATGGCGGCTCGTGAATTAATAAACGCAGGCTGCGATGTTATTGCCCAGCATGTAGATACTGCAAACCCGCAAATTGAAGCGGAAAGGGCAGGTGTATGGAGCATTGGTTACAACACCGACATGAGCGGCGATGCGCCTAACGCAGTTTTAACTTCGGTGCTTTGGCAGTGGGGTGCGTATTATACTTTCCTTGTTCAAAGTGTTATAGACGGAACTTTTGTTACTGCGCCATGGTATGGTTCTATTGCAGACGGTATTATTGACCTTGCACCGTTAAATCAAAACATAAATTGGGATTCGCAGATTGTTCGTATTCTTGAAGATACAAGAAGGCAGATAGAAGACGGCTCTTTAGTTGTGTTCGAAGGTCTTTCGGATAATGAAGTTCAATTTGGAATTGACTGGTATCATCACACGGTAATTGAGAGATAGTTTATGCAGATAATATTTGGCATAAGCGCATATCTTTTAACAATGGTTATAATAGGTCTTTATTATTTCCGCCGCCGCACTCCGTCTTTGGAAGAATATTATCTTGCAAGGCGCAGTTTTAGCCCTGCTGTAGCCGGCATGAGCGCCGGGGCGGCGGATATGTCGGGCTGGCTTTTACTGGGACTGCCCGGGGTTGCTTACTTTACAGGAATGGGAGAAGCGTTTTGGACAGCGCTGGGGCTTTTTATCGGCACCTGCGTCAACTGGATAGTGGTTGCAAAACGCCTGCGTTCTTACTCTCTAATAGCAGATAACGCAATTACCATACCAGAATTTTTAAGCAAGCGGTTTCATGATAACAATCGTTTTCTTTTGGTAATTGCCGCTGTCATAAACCTTGTGTTTTTCTCTATTTATACCGGCGCTCAATTTATTACATTCGGTAAACTTTTTAATTATCTCTTTGGCGTTAATATGGCGGCAATGGTTATTGTCGGGGCTTTTATCGTAATGTTTTATACATTGCTCGGGGGGTTGAAGGCGGTAGGCAGAACCAATCTTATTCAGGGGCTTTTAATGGCTTTTTCTCTTGTGATGGTACTGGTCTTTGGTTTTTTCCATGCAGGAGGTTTTGCGGGGATTGCAGAAAACCTAAAGAGTTTTCCGCGTTTTACAGATTTCTTTGGAATAGCGGTTCCGTCAACAGTAGGCGGGGTCCAGCGGGTATTTGACGGGCAGCCGGTTTTTAACGACGGAGCCAATCTTAGTTTGCTTGGAATAGTAAGCACAATGGCATGGGGACTTGGTTACTTTGGTATGCCGCACATACTTATTCGTTTTATGGCTATAAAAAATACCGGCATGATCCGCAGTGCGCGTATTATTGCAGTTGCATGGTGCTTTATTGTTTTATTTGCCGCAGTTTCCATCGGTCTTATTGGCAGGACGGTTTTCCCAACAGAATTAAATACTGCAAGCGGCTCGGAAAATATATTTACTATTTTGAGCATGAGTTTATTTCCTCCTTTGCTGGCAGGGTTAATAATTTCTGCTATTCTTGCCGCAAGTATGAGTTCTGCAGATTCTTATATGCTTACCGTTTCATCTTCGCTTGCAAACGATATTTACAAGCGAGTCCTAAAAAAAGAAGCCTCAAGCAGAGAGATTATCATAGTTGGCAGAATCACCATGTTGCTTGTAACAATTTTTGGAGTGATCGTAGCTGTTTCAGGCAGCCAGTCAATTTTTAGGCTTGTCTCTTACGCATGGGCAGGACTTGGCGCCGCTTTCGGCCCGCTGATTCTTTTTTCGCTGTTCTGGAAACGAACCACATTGCCTGCAGCAGTTTCGGGCATGGTTGCAGGCAGCGTTATGGTCGTACTTTGGAAAAATGTAATAGCAGACCTTGGCGGAATATTTGCAGTTTACGAACTTTTGCCGGCATTTATATTTTCGTCTGCGATGATTGTATTTGTCAGTTGTATAACAAAAAAACCCTCAAAAGAAATCGAAAGAGAATTTGCAAGGGCTGTTAAAGGAGAGGTATGAAATACAAACATGGGAATTATCTTCAGCTTCTCTTTGTATTCGCAGCCTTTGCGGTAATGGTCTTGGCGGCATATTTTTTTATTGGGCGTATTTTGCGCAGCCAGCTTTTGAATGGAACGCAGGAACTGCTTATGTCCGCCGAAGCTAATGTAAAAGCCGGGCTTTCGGAAGCGGAAGTCACGCTCCTTAATTCCTATTACGTTTTTCAGGGGATGATAGAACGCGATGCCTCAGAAGAAGAACTTCTTGATTACTTGATTGTTACTACCGAATGGATGCGCCGCCGCGAAGCGGGATTGCTGGATTTTTACGGCATATACGGCTTTATCAAAGGAGAGTTTTTTGACGGTCTTGGAATGAACCCGGAAAGCGATTTTATACCACAGACGCGGCCTTGGTATCAGGTTGCCATAAGAAGCGGCGGGCAAATTGCATATACGACGCCCTACATTGACTGGCATACCGGCGACACTGTAGTTTCTGCTGTCCGCACGATTGATATTAACGGCGAGATGGTAGGGATTCTTGCCATTGACATTAAAATTAACTGGCTTGTGGAATATGTAAGCTCGCTTGCGTTAGCTGACGACGGATTCGGAATGCTTTTAAGCCAAAACCTAATCTTTATGGCATACCCGGATGTTAATTATCTTGGCAGCCAGCTTCAGGAACTTGGCGGTCCTTTTGAAGGATTGGCAAGAAATTTACGGGCAGGAGAGGAAGTGTTTGCCCGCCGTATAATCGATCCGGATCGCGGACCCGTTATCGTTTTCCTAAAGCAGATTTTTAATAATTGGTACATAGGCATTGTAACCCCTTCCTCGCAGTTTTATAATGACCTTCAAGCCTCTGCGCAAATTCTTGTGTTGTTGGGAGTTCTGCTTTCTTTTGCCCTGTGTTTTATTTTAGTGCGCTTGTCTGCGGCAAAACAGCGTTCGGACGAAGAAAGCAAGGAAAAATCTTCGTTCCTTGCAAGAATGAGCCACGAGATTCGCACTCCGTTAAATGCCGTTATAGGGCTTTCGGATATTGTTCTTAACCGCGGGGAACTGTTAGCTGAAAGTAAAAACGATATATTGCGGATACATCAATCCGGTACAACTTTATTAGGGATAATAAATGATATTCTTGATATTTCCAAAATAGAAGCCGGAGGTCTTGAGCTTGTTCCGGTAGAATATGATACGGCTCTTTTTATTAATGATACGGTAAATCTTAACAGGATACGCATTGGATCAAAACCTATTTCTTTTATTCTGGAAATCGACGGAGACTTTCCATGTAAACTGCGCGGCGATGAACTGCGCTTAAAACAAATATTAAACAACCTGCTTTCCAACGGTATTAAGTATACGGGCGAAGGTTATGTAAAACTTTCCATAAGCTATTTGCCGGCAAACAGCCGGACAAAAGAAAGCGGCGATATAATGCTGCGCTTCTCCGTTGAAGATACCGGGCAGGGTATGAAACCGGAAGATCAGCAGCGGCTGTTTTCGGAATATTCGCGCTTTAATGCCGATGCTAACCGCACTACCGAAGGTACAGGTCTTGGTTTAAATATCACCAGAAAACTTGTAGAGATGATGGACGGGGTTATAACTGTAGAAAGCGAATACGGAAAAGGAAGTACCTTTACTGTAGAAGTTAAACAGCAGGCTGTTGAGTGCGAAGGAATAGAAGCCGCTCCTATAGGAGCGCATATTGCCGAAAGGCTGAAGACCTTTAGTTTTTCAAGCGAAAAGCAGATGTCAAAACTTCAGATTGCCCGCTTCCCAATGCCTTACGGTAAAGTACTGGTAGTGGACGATGTAGATACTAACCTATATGTCGCGCAAGGGCTTTTATCTCCGTATAAGCTGAACATAGAAACTGCCGACAGCGGCTTTTTGGTAATTGATAAAATAAAAAGCGGCCAAACGTATGACGTAATCTTTATGGATCATTTTATGCCGAAAATGGACGGCATAGAAACTACACAAAAACTCCGCGAGATGGGTTATACGGGCATAATTGTTGCATTGACAGCTAACGCTCTTGTCGGCAATGACGAGATGTTTAAAGAAAACGGCTTTAACGGGTTTATTGCAAAGCCGATTGATTTACGGCAGTTAAACGATACCTTGAACACATTTGTCCGCGACAAGTACCCCGAAGAGGCTGCAAAATACAAAGCCGCAGAGGTTGACGCAGAACCGGAACTAACAGCAAACCCAAAGTTGATTCAGATATTCTGCCGCGATGCGAAAAAAGCTGTTGTTACGCTGCGGGAGACGGCGGAAAACGGCAACCTAAAGCTATTTGCAACTACAGCCCACTCCATTAAACCGGCGCTTGCAAGTCTTGGCGAAGCAGCAGCGTCAGAAGCTGCATTCTGCTTAGAGAAGGCAGGGCTTGGCGGCAACATTGATTTTATCCGCGCCAATACAGAAGATTTTATAACAACGCTCGAAAGCATTGTTCAAAAATTGAATCAGGAAAAATCTGCCGGGGCTGAGAGCGCAGAAACTCAAGATTTAAACATAACCGAAGATGCAGAGTATTTAGCCGCAGAATTGAAAAAGGCAAAAACCGCCTGCGAGGATTATGATGCAAAAGCAGCGTACGCTGTACTGGATCGGTTAAAAGAAAAACCGTGGAAAGCCGAAACAACAAACGCTCTTGAGCAAATCCGTGATGCGCTCTTTTTGCACAGTGATTTTGAAGGCGCTTGTGAACAGATAGATGGGTTTTTGGGAAGGGAGTAGGGAACAGAGAACAGATTAGCGGACAGTGAGTAGTGGTTTGAAAATTTCGGCAGCATGGTATGAAAGAAACGGCACTTCTGCCGTGAGTTTTTTTCAGGTTGTGATAATATTTCTTTATACTTTTGGATAAGTTTTTCCTAATCAAATATCAGGCAGCAGGAGCATATAGTAACGGTGGCTATGAAAATTATTAAGCAATTTTCCTAATTATAAAGGGGGTTTTTATGAAAAACATCAGCAAGCCGAGATTATCGGCGTTCAAGATGGCTGCCATCGTGGCGGTTATCGCAATCGGCATTGGTGTGCTGACGGGGTGCGACATTAACAGCACGCAGCTTCCGGCTTGGTTAAGAGGGTTCAAGACTGCCGTCTTTGTCCCTGAACTGGAAGATGTAGTCCCTTCTGTAGCATTATCAGACTCAAGTGCGCAGCGGGCGTTAATGAACAGACGTTCTGCGGCAAGGACTAACGGTCAACCGGTTACAATTCCGGTATCTGAAGTACTCAAAGGCGATAATGTAGAATGGTTATATCAATTACATAGTACTATACAATATCATGTAGATATCTATAAAGACTATGTTTCTGAATGTATTGATATTTCCGGTATTGAAGCGCCAAATGTCTGGGGTACAGGACAATCTCGGTTTGGAAACTTTCGTGTAAAATATGAAGAAACCAGTGAAGGCGACAAAATCTATTATGCAGAAACTGAAAAATTTACAGCAAGGTTTTCTATGTATGCCGATGGCGTTAATGAAAGTTATGTTTCGGATCATGACCCCGATTTTCCGTTTGAATTTTATTCGTATTACTTAGGCAGCCGGTTTATATACCTTCTTCTTGAATCTGATACTCTTGAGCGCCGTTTACATGAGTATATAGAATTTGACGAAATTGACGGCTTGAAAAAAGGCATCGCTGCATGGGGAGTTATTGGCGGCGATAGGCAGACATATTACGCCTACTCTTTTGAAGGAAACGACGAAAACATGGAACTGTATAATATTTCCGGCGAGGATAGTGATATTGTTAGTTTCGAAGGAGGTTCTGTTTCTACTGTTAAACCAGGCTATAGTTTTACATATTACGATAACAGTATAAAGATTGATGTCCATGCGCTTAATATAAAAGAAGTTGAAATCATTGAATTTGATTCATCAGGATCGGGAGAGGCTCATAAGATAACGCTTGATGACGGCTCTATAATTCCCGGAAGCTTAACTGATTACTCGAAGGTTCAATGGGGTGATCCTATTTATTTGCTTAACCTGCTGCCCCTTGAATGGGAAGGAGGCAAATACCATCAACAGTTTGAATTTTACGGCGCTTCAATCATGGAGTTTACGAATTTAAACGACGTTTTAGCGCATTGGGCTCCCGGCCTTGTATCAGCCGAGGATTTCGATATTGAATATCACCGTCTGCTCGCGGATGATTTGCTTGACAATTTTCCAACGCAATTTGACACTTTTAGCCACATACCATTTAACATAGGAGGCTCGCTGGAATTAAGAGACGCGATTGCTGAATACATTGAAGCAAATGCAATCAGTGAGCAGTGAGCAGTGACACACGGCTCTGTGTGCGCGTACCGTAGGTACGATGTGACTTTGCGGGCTCCGTGTGAGGGAATTTGTAGCAGAGAGAGCAGGGAGCAGGGAGAAAAAACCTTAAATTTTGAAAAATCATACTTTTGTATGATATACAGATTGAATATTTTTTGAAAGAATTAACAGAGAACAAGGAGTTTTTATGAAAAACAAATTATTCGGGATTAACGCATTCGTATTCTTTGCATTAATCATGTTAGCTTTTGCGCAAACTGCAATGGCGCAGGAAGCGGCGCAGGAAGCGGCGCAGGAAGCGGTGCAAGAGGCAGTGTCTCAAGAGGCAGTGGCGCAGGATGCGGCGCAGGAAGCGGCACAAGAGGCGGAAAGGGAAAGGTCTTTCAGGATTGGGCTTGGATATGGTTATTCGTTCGGCGGGTACAGGGAAGAAACAGATTCGACCATTAACAGATATTACAACCTGCCAAGTTATTTTTTGAACACTAATATCGAAAAAGGCAATTTTTTGCACCACATCAATCTTGGGTTTTTTATGGGCGAGAATACCGTGGCTAAAGAACTTGAAGATAAATACTCTCCCGACCGGTATCATTTAATCAGGGCAAATATTGAATATGCGCTTGATTACCGTATGTGGGGAAACGAGACTTTTCCCGGTTATCTTGGCGGGACATTCCGTACAGACGCTTATGTAATTACGGAAACGCTCGAAATCGCAAAAGTAACCGCAATATTTTCTCTTGGTCTACACGCCACGCAAAAATGGATAATCGATCCAAAACACAGCCTTACCCTTTCGGCAGGGCTGCCCCTTTTTGGTTATGCGGCGCGTCCTCCTTTTCCCGGAACGAATGAAGTTCAGGAAAAATATGTTGTAGAAGGCACCCCGTTAAAGATTCTGGGGATTGGTCATTTTGCAAGCGTTCATAATTACTGGGCTTTGTTCGCCGACTTGAAATATCATTATCAGCTTATCGACTTACTGTCGCTTAATGCCGGTCTTGGTTTTGATCTTTCGCGGGTAAATGTTCCGGCGCCAAAAATTGACGCCGTATTCCGCGTGACAGCCGGATTGGCTTTTACTTTTTAATAAGGAGAAACAAACATGAAAACGATAAAAAGATTATCAATAGTATTGTCAGTATTATTATTGACAATTTTTGTATTATCCTCCTGCCAGTTATTTTTGGGTGACGATCCCGATGACAACCCAAGAGGGATATTTGAAACCATCTGGAACGATTTTGATAGAACGTACGCGCTCTTTGAACATAAAAACATTGACTGGCAAGGTGTATACAACAAATATTCTCCGCTTATAACAGACAATATGAGCCAGTCCGAACTTTTCAGCGCCTTAACGGCTATGTTATCCGAATTGATGGATGACCATGTATGGCTTGATGGAAGAGGAGAGTATCATTATGAGTACGACTCCAGGTGGCCTCGTATTGACTATGGTGTAAATGACAATTTTAACTTTAATACAATAAGAGATTATCATGTTGATTTTACGTCCATTGATCATGACGGTTTTTCTTACGGTACATTTGAGTCTAATTCTAACATAGGCTATCTGCGCATTCATACATTTTCGGGGAGTAATGGGATATTCATGGAAACAGGCGATTGGGCAAAAGAGATAGACAGCATATTACAATCTCTTGCAGATACCGACGGGCTTGTTCTGGATGTAAGGAATAACGGCGGCGGCTTCCCGTCAAATTTTACATATATTCACAACCGTTTCGCTTCCCAGCAAGCAGACTATTTGTCGGTAAGTACCAAAACCGGACCCGGCCGCAATGAATTTTCCACTCCCTTGCTTCGAACAATAAAGCCCGCCGACACAAGATACACCAAGCCGACTGTTTTGCTGACCAATGGCTGGTCTGTATCCTCTACGGAAAGTTTTACTCTGGCTTTACGAACACAAGAGCATATAACCCATGTTGGAACCAATACAAATGGAGCGCTTTCTACAAGAGTACCGCGCCCCTTGATAAACGGATGGTACTATACAATCTCTATTCAAAGGACTGCGGATATTGACGGAGTTTGCTACGAAAGAAGTAGTCTTACCGAAGCGGGCATTCCGCCGGAGATTCTAATACCCAGCGATGTTCAGGAAGAGCGATGGGATCCGGTGTGGAATGACGAATATCAAATTTGGGATTCTGTTTATACAGAAGGCTATGACAAACAGCTTGAGGGAGCTTTGGATGAGTTGTTGAAGAAAATAAATTAATAGTGAGCGGTGAGTAGTGGGTAGTGACAGATCGATGTTTGTGGGCATAGCTTGTTAGTGTCGCGCATTGCTTACAGACGACAGTCTGACCACTGACTACTAACCACTGATCACTAAAATAAATGAGGAGAAATGAAAAATGAAAAGTCTTGAAAAGATATTTTTGGAATATGGTCTTAATGAGAAGGAAAAGAATGTCGCATCATTAGTGGTATGGGAAGGGCTTTGTAATGCAGCAATCGCAAAACGGATTTTGCGTTCCGAAATTTCCGTAAAAAATTACTTGGCCGGAGTTTACCGTAAATTTGGCGTAAAGTGTCAAAGGGAATTCTTAAGTTTATTATTAAGGAAACATCAATAAATTGGAAAATAAGGAAGGGGTATGAAAATGAATAAAACAAATGATGTTTCCTTACAGCGTAAAGTGCTTGTTTTTTCCGCAGTTTTTTTTCTTTTCGTTCTGATAGGCGGGGTAATTGCGTTTATGTTTTCCATGAACCAAAGTCTGCACAGAAGCTCCCTTGAAGAAATTTTAAGGGTTGTTGAAACACGCAAGTCGCGTTTTGAAAGTTCTTTTAACAGCCAGATAAGCCTTGCCGTTCAAATGGCAGAATCCCCTCTTATTCGCGATTACTTTCAAAACCCTCAAAATATACAATTGGAACGCCTTGCAATGCAGGAGTTTGCGGCATACCAAAGGTCTTTTTCCGGCAATAATATTTTTTGGATAAATGATACGGACAGGCTTTACTATTTTAACGGCGAATATGTATACACCTTAAATCCTGCGGACAGCGATTCTTCATGGTATCTTCCTACGCTTACTATGGGCAGCCGTTTTGCTTTTAATGTAAATTACGATATTGGCCTTAAAAGAACATTGTGCTGGATTAACGCGCCTGTATACGATTCTAACGGAAGGGCTATAGGTATTTGCGGTACTGGTATTGATCTTACAGATTATATCAGTTTGCTTTTTTCCGGGGTTGCAAACAATATATCGCTTTATCTTTTTAACGATTCAGGCGAAGTAACAG
>Ga0099364_10012821_pt1 | contig 11282 bp, 13 predicted proteins | sample TergutTh196P3_FD_73070 | JGI IMG/M metagenome (GOLD analysis project Ga0099364, IMG submission 73070) | Microcerotermes parvus P3 segment gut microbial communities from Pointe-Noire, Republic of the Congo - Th196 P3 | ecosystem: Host-associated > Arthropoda: Insects > Digestive system > Gut ...
AGAATCCTTACCAAACCAATCGTGGCGTGTCCGCAGATATGCCCGCATTTCCTCCGACTCTATAAATTTCAAGGTTTCTTCAACATATGATTTCACTATTTATCCCTCTTGTCGGTGGTTTTTGTGCAAAAAGCGGAGTATACACAATTAGTTCTCCAAGATAAATATAAGGCTTTACCCTTGTTTTTTATCATGCCACACCAACTCTATCACTGACATTATATCTTGCGCCATTTTCAATCTGTCAGGATTATGCCGTATGTCATTGCTCTCATAGAATTTTTCTTCTTCTTTTTCAATACCAAGGCAACCTCCAAAAACATCTCGAAAATCGCCTATCCAGAATTTAACCTCTTCGGGGCTTAACCCTGTTTCACGAACCAAGAAGTCAATCTGAGCTTGAGTTAGCATTTCATTCATCTTTTTATTAGCATTTATCAGCATCCATCTCATCCTCTTATCGCGGTGTCATCATTTTGAGTTGTTTTTTCGTTATTGTTTTCCATATAGACACCCACTCATTCTATTTGTATTGATTCCTTACGCTCATTAAGCGCATTGTATAGCGTCTTGACCGATATTCCTGTCAGGTCAGCTATTTCCTTTGTCGAGTGTGTCTGCGCGTCATATAACTTCAACGCTTTCTTTATGTCTTTAGGGTCTTTGCGGGGCCGCCCGCCTTTCCGTCCTCTTGCGCGGGCTGCTTCAAGCCCTTCTTTAGTCCGTTGCACGGTCAGGTCTCGTTCAAACTGGCATAGTGCCGATAATACCGTCAACAGCAGTTTCCCCGTGGGGGTAGCTATGTCGATATTTTCTTTTAGCGAAACCAAAGTTATGCCCTTGTCATTAAATTCCTCCACCAGTGCCAGCAAATCTTTTGAACTGCGACCAAGTCGGCTTAATGATTCGATTACAACAACATCGCCCTTTCGAGAAGCCATTTTAAGTTTGTCGAGTTCGGGACGATTGGCTTTTGTACCTGTGTATTTCTCTTGAAACATGTCTTTGGGGTCCACGCCATACGCTGTTAATGCGTCAATCTGGCGGTCTAAACACTGCCCGTCCGTGCTAACACGCGCATAACCAAATTTTTTAATCATATCGTCAACCCCCATTTGTTGGATATGCAGTTTCTTCATATATATTATATAATTAACGGGTGTTTATTACAATATGATTCTTACAAAAGTTATTACATCATTTATGCCTTGTTTTCATCGTGAAATGACATGATATTTTCTTACCTTGAAAACTAACGTTATTTACAACGACGCATCAATGAAGCGCAACAGGGTTCATGCAAAAATTATAGCGTATATGTTGAGTTGAGAGTAATCTTAGTCTTATTGTGTGGGAGTAGGCGACAGGGGTTCATCGGTGAAACGATAGATTGCCACCTTATACAACATATCTGCACCTTATTTTGGTAAGCGTAGCGGAGTCTGCAAAAAGCGTAGTCAGTATGTTATTTAAGCTCATCTAAGAAGACCTCTTTTACCCACTCTTGTAGTATCTTATCGCCCTTATTGTTAGCAAGAATACTCTCTGCCAATTCAATCGCCTTAGCAGGCTCACGGCCATACAATTCTTCCAACACAGGAGGCACATCATCAACATATCCGCCATCCTCAGCAATATCAATTAAATCCTGAGTGGGGGAAGTCTTGTAATACTCAACTCTCTCAAGATACCCTTCTCCACCATCAACACAATCAGCCCACCAGCATATATTTAGACCCACATTTCCCCACTCCTTCCCTACACTCTAGTCGGCGAAACGAAAGATTATTGCACGTCATCTACGTTAATCGCAAGTTTATTGAGTTTGTCGCAAACACTCCTTATAAATCCTTCATCATCAGCCAGTGACGGGTCACGCTTTAATTCTTCACCCATAGCTTTGAGAGGGTCACGGCCAGATAAATCGTCTGTACATTTTTCAAAGTAATAATGTGTTATAGTTCCTAACTCATGTTTCAGCATGGTCTTATATAAAAAAAATTGCTCTAGGTGACGGCAGGATATTACCATAACATCATCCGTATCACAGCCCAACTCAACGATTACTAAGTGTTCTACCATTTCAGCGGATTCCATAAACTGTAGAGCTATCTCTGTTATCTCCTTCGTAACACTCATATTGATACACCCCTTTCAAAAACAGGTGCTTAACTGTATCTAGTATAATCATAATGCGGATTTTCTATATATCTAATACTATATCCACGTGATCTACTTAACTTAAACTCTTTCTCGATTTTTGATTTCATAGCATTATTGTTTATAAAACTTTTATCAATTAAAATCACAAACTTATTATCGCCATATATCACACGCCCACGCGGTATAGATAAATAATTTTTGCCTTGTAACTCAGGATAAGCTTGTATCATGTATTTACTCCAGAATACAGTGTGCAACATCTCACTATTAGGAGTTACATTTTTTACATTACTATAGTCCCCAGCACTAAGATATACTTTTCTCATAGAAGAAGAATCTACGATTAAGTCATTATTGTAAATATAAAATATGCCCTCTTTAGGAAGCATGTTTTCTAATATAGACCTACACTTCAATCCATCCAATATCTTCCCGGAACTATTTACTTTACTCATCTCGAATACTACAAAGTCATAGAATTCAATATAATTGTCACAAAGTATAGCCAAAGAATCATTGTCAGGAAAATCTTTTGTGGTGGTAAACATCCCATACATATCACTGTCAACAGATTCACTAAAACGAATAACTGACTCATTGACCTGTATGAATTTATCATCTTCGTGGATAATAATGGTAAATTCATTGAAGCTATCCTTGTATTTATCAATTATTTGCTCAGTTATACCATGTGAATAGATTTCATTAATAAAGTCAACTGCTTTAGTCATCTAACTCATCTCCTATATTTTTGTATTGCCTTCCCTTATTTACAACGGCGTAGCAATGAACCGCAGCTAGATTTATGCAAGAATCATAGTGCATATATTAACTAAAGCAATCTTAGTATAATCCGGTATCTTGGTGTTGTTGGTAACGTACAAGGGTTTTTAAAAGTTCTATTTCGGATTACGAGTATTATTTTTATCCCACGCGCTCTCAAATCAACGGAATTACCGTTTTACCGCCTTTATCAATATATTTCCATTTACTACCTATTCCAACTGCGGCAAGTCCTTCTCTAAATTCATTGACATTACTATATAAAAGGGGAATCACTTCATATCCCATTACATCGATAAATCCATACTTCGAATCTCTCCTCACAACAGCACATCCCTCTTGAAAACCTAATGCGTAATCGTAAATAAATGGGGTTATTTCTTTGCCTGTCTGATCTATAAAGCCCCATTTACCTTCCTTTATTACACTAGCAAAACCTTCGTAAAAAAGTCCGTCACGACCATAAATAAAAGAGGTTAATTCATTGCCTATTATGTCAATAACGCTCCATTTGCCGCTTCTTGACACAAAGGCAAGCCCGTCTTTGAAACGCCATCCGCCTTCATAAATAAAAGGGATTATTGCATTGCCTGTAGTGTCAATATATCCATACTTATCGTCTTTTATTACACTTGCAAGACCATCAGAAAAATCTAACGCGCCATCGTAGATTAGGGGAACTACAAGCTCGCCAGTATTATCAATATAGCCAGCTTTATCATTTTTCCATACAAGGGCAAGTCCATCGTGAAAATCATTTGCAGCGTCATAAATGAATGGGATTACTATTTCGCCGGTCTTGTTAATGTAACCGCATTTGTTGTATTTCTCTGAATATGCCCATGCAATCCCCTCACTAAACCGCCCACATTGTCCATGTTCATAAATAAATGGGATTACTACATCGCCTATCTTATTAACAAACCCATACTTACCTCTCATACTAAAACGTGCAAGCCCCTCGCTAAAGAGCGGGGCTGTAGACACGGAATCATAAATAAACGGAACTACCGTATTTCCTGTTTTATCAATAACACCCATACCGTTACCTTTTGACGCATATGTAAGCCCGTCGAAGAATTCGCCAGCAACACCATAAGCAAACGGAATTATTACTTCACCTTTTTTATCAATGAATCCATAAAAACCATCCTTCATTACAGCGGCAAGCCCCTCATGAAAGCTGGCAGCGTATTCATACATTTTGCCGGAATAATAGCCTTTCTTTTTTCTATGAGCAGGCATTATTATTACCTCCCTGAATATTCCACCATTCCATTCTTAAGCCACTCTTCTACTTCGTTCTTGTTACTGAACTTTCCAGCGCTAACGGCAACATCAATCTCTTCCAGGATTCGTCCCACTTCACGCCCAGGCGGTATTCCCAGAATATGCATTATCTCCCTACCACTAAGCAATCTATTATTAGAAGATGTTTTCACTTGAAAAAGATTATCGTGTACTTCGTAAAGACGTTCTCTTGCAGCTAAAATTTTTTCCCCTGTACCCATTGCCCCCCTAGCGTCACAGAATGCTAAATCAAAAAGAAGCTCCGCAAGAGGCAAACTCTCTTCCAGAGTGTTACCAAACTTCCTGAGCAGTTTAACACAGGTACGCTTTGTAATTCGTCCCATATGAAACATATGATACCTGACAAGAGATGATGCGGCAGAGGTTATATAGCTAGGTATGGCCCATGTTTTTAATACCTCCAAAGCTATTCGTGAACCAACAAGATCATGCTTATAAAAGCAATCGCGCTCATATTTAGGGTGCTTACGTATAGTGTGTGGTTTTCCGACATCATGAAATAAAGCGGCAAGTGTAAGAATTATATTGTTTATATTAAGTTCCTGAACTTCATTCATAACTCGGAAAGTATGGGTTAATACACAGCCTTCTGGATGAAAAATAGCAGGCTGCTCTATGCCCCGCATCGATTCTATCTCAGGAAGAACTATGGGTAATAAAGAATAATATTCAAGCACTGTCAAAAAGTCATATGGACGCGAAGAAAAGCCTTTCAGCAGTTCTTTTCCATACCGCTCATTTGGAATGTTGGTCAATTTGTCGGGATGTTCCTTTATAAATCGCGCGGTGGTTACAGCGGTATCAAACTCGATAGAAAATTTTAGAATATGAGCAAACCGAAGCGCGCGAACAACACGAACAGGGTCGGCTTCATAAGGTAACGTGGTAGCAGGCACAAGACGAATACCGCAATTTTGTATGTCACGAACTCCACCAAACGGATCGAAAATATTTCCCTCTATGTCAATAGCAATAGCGTTCATTGTAAAGTCGCGAAGTTCTAAATCTTCGTGTATGGATTTTCCTGTTAGAATACCAATTTCTATAGGATAATCTAATAAATGCGTACTTACGGTACAAAAAGGAGGTTTCCCTACAAGCGTACCCCCTACTTTAGAGATAAGTGATTCAGCGGTGACTTCATCACAAACGATGTCTATATCAGTTGGCTCGCGTCCCATTAAGAGGTCACGCGCAACGCCGCCAACTAACCAAGAATTATCAATACCTCTGCGTTTCAATTCGTTTAAAATGGGAATAAACTTTTCCAATAGCATAACATCCTCACGCGCTCATTGTAGCAAAGTACAGTTCAACAATCTGGTCCTGAAAATATTGTTTATTGACTTGTTCCGGAAATGTACTCTGCTCTAACATGCTTTCTGATAGCTTTAGTTCCTCGTCAAGTTTTTGCGCAGTAATATCATAGTCTACTTTGCCGTTCTTGACATCTAAAATATAAGGGGTCTGCGGTAAAGGATAAGTAAAAGTACCAAAATTACATAGCTCCTGAACAATGTAAACACACCGAAAAGCATGGCTAAGGGCTTTGAAGTCAGCCCCTTGAGCATCTGCGGCCGTTCTGGCTCTTCTGCCATATCGTTTAATCTTTGCTTCCAAGGACTCTTTCAGGTGCTTCATGTTTGTGTTCATGCGATATTCGGCAGTTTCCACAAAGAAAGAGCCTTTTTTGAAGTAAATCAAGTCAGGTTTCATATTTGCTGCTTTTTGAAGTAAATCTAACCTGCCGGAGATAGGATAATCAATGACTTCGTTGATTTCATGAGGATGTTTTAAATGTAATACCCCCTTGAATAACTCATGATATAACCACTCAAGAGCGTTCAAATTATCCCCTTTATTGCTGTATTTAATAGCTTGACCTTTTGCATAACCCATAAGAGCCTTGAGATTTTTAGTTATGAATTTATGCTTATTGTCAAAGATGAATTGAATTCTGGGGTCACACGACAGTCTAGCAGACTCAGGACCGAATAACATGTCTAAAGCGACAGTTTGACTCTCGGAAGCTAACTCTATAAAGTACTGCAAACTGAAATATTCTTTCTCTACATCAGCTTTAGAACAAGTATCATTTTCACCTATAGTGGAATCTTTGATGATTTTAGGCGCGTAACCTAGAATCAAATCTCTGAGGGCGGGCAGAAAAATGCCCTTGATATCAGTATCGGAGTTAGGCCCAGATGTTCCGTACATCTTGGAACCATGATATGTCTCGTATAAAATCTCAACATCTTGAAGCTTCATGTATATCAACCTCGCTTTCAGATAAGAAAAGCCTCGATATAGACCTATTGATACGCCTTTTCGTATAAGGATAAGAACTCCGCACTCATTCCAACTAAACCGTAAAACCTTACCCTCAAGGTCTTCTATAACAGCAATATCAACAATACAATAATTATTTTAATCTTGTATTAATGTAAGCATATAAGTAACCACATCACTAGCTAACAAACCACGATCATTAGCATACTCTTCAGATTCTTCAATGTCAGACATCATATCATACAAGCTATTAAATATCTCTGTATCCAAACAATCAATATCTGAAGCTTTATTAATAATGATTCCAAATTCTTTTTGTATACAATCAAAGTGCTCCTGGTATAACTTCTTTAATGACATGACATCATCCCCTCGTTTTTATTTCGATTAACCGAGTTAGCTTATGCAAAAAACATAGCATATATATTAATAAGTCAAACAAACATTGAAAGGTTTTGCTTTTTCCCTTGCCTTAACATTTTTCATTCTCACGCTTCATCCTTATCTGCCTCAGCATGTTTATCTATCCAGTCATTTTCTGTATGTCCATAGCTTTCCAAAATCATCCTAGCTATAGCCCTTCTTTCAAAATTAAATCTGCTGTTGTTGGTTTTGGAATAATGGTCTTCATCATGTACTATTCCTGCACACATACCCAGCAAGTATCCACCGCCATCGCTCAATTTGAATTGTACTGATTCCGTATCAGAGCCAGTTTCTTTTGCCAGAAACTCTACTTGGTGTATAGACAATTTACCAGCAACCCACGGCATAAGACCGTTGGTTTGCTCTATCTTTTCCTTTTCTTCTGGTGTAAGCCTATTTTCTGCAAGTTGATATTCAAGAATATGGCGTCCGTGAACATTGACACGTAGATTGTTGTTCAGTTGATGAGTCAACATTATCCTACATTGCATTGCCAGAAGTTCCGGCAGAAATATTTCGTTCTTCAAATACAAACTGACGTAATGAAGTAAGCATTCTTCATCATTCAATTTACCCCGGTAATATTCAAAACAGTCGTAGTATCCTGTATGATCTCCGTATAGGATTCCGTCATCGGACACAAAAAATCCCCAGCCAATCATATCAGTGCCATCGCCAAATCCTCCACTTAAACGTCGCGCAAGCCGTTCTTTATCGTCACAATCAATCCAATCTAACACAAAAATAGGGTCTCTTTCCCCTGGGGCCGGGTTAGTTGGAATTGTCAAAATGTCACCGCGCTTGAATGGTACAGGAATGTCAATGTAAAACATATCCATAAATAAGTCCAGTTCACGATGGAAGTCAATGTCAGAAAAAAGTCCACTACAATCGCCATGAGTCCCAACATAATACAGATTGCCGTCATAGCCTAAGCGAGCCTCTAAACAGCCTCTGTTTTCTGCAAACACTTTCTCCATAATAATTTCAGGTGCTTCGGTTTGATTCCATCTGTCTTTTGCGTCAGCTAAAGCAGTCTCAAAACTGTTGAAAACTGAATGCGAATACTTGTTTTCACCGTACCATCTAACTTTGTACATATAGACCGCTCCCTGCTCGGGCATTTTGAATCGCGCAAGCACACATTCTTCATATTCAATCACTTCCGAAAGTTTTTTATGAAAGCTATCGTAGCTATCATAGTGTATGTTCTTTGACGTAGGCATATCAGGGTAGTCGGCAATCAACTCACGCCAAGCCGCATGTTTTTCAGCCATAGGCCGACAACTCCGGCTAATGATGACGGCCATTTCAAAAGGTGTCCAAACCTTGTTGATTTCCCGGCAATGCGCCGCTACGTCACGAGAATTGATGAAGCTGTAGATGTCCATGCTATACTCCTTCGCATACTGTATTAGATGATACTATAAGGAACGTTTTGGAAAAATTTCGGGAAATACTAACTCTCAATAACGTCGCAGGCGGATATCAACCCCCTGATAAACTCGCTGTACTCGTCTCTCATCGGCAGTTCCATGTCGATCTTTATCTCTTTGCGGACGTATTCGACAGCTTCCCGGCTTTTCACGTTGAAGCCGGACTTGACGGACTCCTGCCAGTACAAGCCTATGCCTCGCTTCTGCCAATTGGGAAGGTCGTTGAAATTGATTCCGTTTGTGAAGAGAAATTCGTTCTTGAAAGCGACCGATTTCCTGACCAAAAAATCCGTCGCGTCTTTAGAAGATTGCCCCTGTTTCCGAAGAAGCCAATAACAGTGCGAATTGAGCGCGTTCCGGCTCGCGTCTTCGTTGCGCCAGCGGAAGTAATCTACGACCAATCCGTCGTTCGGAAACTCCGATATCCTGCAATCGAAAGCGCCTATATCACCGAGAAGAAGCGAAAATTTCGCGCTCGCTTCACCGGCGAGAATGGAATTGAATTTTCTCGTCTTCCTGCCGAAAGAATCCTCGTCTCTGTGAAAAAGCAAAGATATTTCGTCGCTTTCGGTATAGCCGTATATCGCGCGAAATCCGCAGTTCATGAGATGCTTGGTCGTCTCTACCATATAGTCCCTGAATTTTGAGTCGAACGGGCTCTCGAAGTTGTGGATTTCTTTCGTCAGGCGCGTGAAACACCTTCCGTCGATACGGGCGACCAGAAATATTTCTGGTGGCACGACGCGGTCTTGGGCTGTTTCGTAAACCCTCATTTTCCTGTCCAGGTCGTCAAATTTCATTGTAGTCCTCCACGGTAAATGTAAATCCTTCCTCGATACGAACGTATTTCAGTTCGTCAAAACCTTCTTTTATGCTAGGCAATTCGAGTTTTTTATGCGTTCCCAGGATTGCCACACTTGGCAAATGTTCCGTTCCAGACCTATTTTCGTTGCGCTCCAAAGCCCCTTTGATATTGGCTTGAAAATAGTACCCGATGATTTTGAATTGTTCCTTACGAGCAGCGGCGATATATTTGCCTCGCTCCCCGGCGGTTGGATTCGTGTTGTCCACCACAAAAGGCTGTTTTGCTTCTAAGCAGGCGTTCAACAGGACACTCTCCCGATGCCGAGTTCTCAGCATGTCCAAGCTGATTCGCACATGGGTTTTAAAAAAATTCTGCTTATAGAACTCCGTCTTGCCAGAAGCCTGAATGCCGATAAATACGACGCATTCCATAGTATATCACCCCTCAATGCCTGATGTATCTGTTCAACCCCTACGTTGAAGACGTGGAAAATATACTCGGGGCAGGAGCCTTTGAGCGGAAAATATGAATCCGTTCTCTCAAGAATTTGACCGTATTCACTTTATTGAGATTTGCCGTTGCCTTGATACTCAGCATTGCCTCCACATATTGACCCCCTCGTTCACTTTCCACTCCAAACGACCGCTTCCTCCACAGAACCGCAGGCCGTATGGCGCGCTCCGCGCTGTTATTCGTCGGTTCTATTCCTTCCTCTTTCAAAAATGTCCACAATAACGGCTCCACTTTCAAGATTGTCTCGCATTTTGATATTCTGCGCTTCGCTCCTTCTTCAAGCAATGCCAGTATGCGACGACGGACCCGCTGCATTTGCGATTCCAGCACCGTCATGGATATCCTTATTCCTTTCAACTCTTGGCAGGCTTTCCATTTTTTGAAGCGATGCCATAATCGAAACATCAATTTCGTCTCTTTTCTCAGCGCCTTTCCTATTGCTTCACCATCTGGGCCGCTTTCGCACATCGCTTTGAAATTTCGTAGCAGATGCGCCCAACATAATTGACGTTTCTCCTTCGGGTAATGATTATATCCACTCCAACGATCCGTCGTTAGGATTCCTTTGAAGCAGCCCAACAACTCTGACGCGTATTCTTGACCACGCCCTGTCAACAAGCGGAACAGCACGGCGAATGGCGTCACTAGAACCCATATCCAGCCTCGTTTGCCGTTCTCCATGCCAAAACTTGTTTCGTCGGCGTTTCCTTGCTCTGCGTTATGGGCTACAAGTTCTATCTCTTCCAACACTGGTTGCGACGCTTCTGTTAGTTCCTTTTCCAAATTGGAAATACTACCAAGGCTGATCGGGATATCTAAAACTTCTCTGATAAACATCTCCGCTACACGACGACTCACCTGACACAGCCCGGTCAATATTCCAACAAACGCCGCCACGTTTGGCCCGTAGGCGCTCTCATTCGCTTCCTTCGGTAACACTCCTTCTGTCGTATGACTACAGCAAGGGCATTCGATTTTGTGTTTGCGATATTCCGTGGTACGCCGGATAATTTCAACGTCGTACCGTTGTTGACGATAGGGCTCAGGATCGCTGCAGTCCGACAAAGACGTCCCGCAATGAGAACATTTGTCCGGCTTGCATTCCACAACAATATCTCCCTCTACTAAAGGAAGAATAGGACGATTTGCGGCTTGATGACCAAATTGTGCGCCCTGTTTTCGAGAAGAGCGCCGATTGGAAGAAGCTTGGGATTCTTTTTCGGATTTATGTTTTGCTTTGGCCTCTGGACTATCCGTAGACGGGGCTCGATCAGAATTCGTCGAATCTTGGTTTAATCTTTGGTTAAGTTTATCCCAATTTTGCAATGCTTCATGAGCCACTTCTGCCAGTTCTTTTACTGGCAGTTTTTCTAGTTCTTCTTTGGATAGCTCTTTATAGTTCGTCAGCAAAATATTCTCTTTCATATTACTAGTTTATCACTTTATGATTCTTTTGACTATAGCGAAGGGGTTGAACGGATACCCTTACTGTTGGCTTGCTTGTCAGTTAGTTTTAGGGGATAGCGAACGCCGCAATCCAAGATGTAAGCCTCAGA
>Ga0099364_10012822_pt1 | contig 11282 bp, 4 predicted proteins | sample TergutTh196P3_FD_73070 | JGI IMG/M metagenome (GOLD analysis project Ga0099364, IMG submission 73070) | Microcerotermes parvus P3 segment gut microbial communities from Pointe-Noire, Republic of the Congo - Th196 P3 | ecosystem: Host-associated > Arthropoda: Insects > Digestive system > Gut ...
GGAACGCTTACCATTACAGGCTCGGGCAATATGACCAATTATATTGAAAGAGATATCCCATGGATTGACTTTAGAAGTCAAATTAATACGGCAGTATTGCCCGGCGAACTTTCAACTATCGGAAATTCAGCGTTTCAGAATTGCAATAATTTGACTTCCATAACTATCCCTGCTTCGGTTTCGACCATTGGTAATAATGCTTTTGAAGGTTGCACCGGTTTGAGTTCGATAACCGTTGAGCGTGTTTACCCGCCTAATTTAAGAAATAGAGCGTTTTTTAGTGTCCCTAATGTCCCTGTCTCTGTGCCGTCAGGTTCGGAAAACGTTTATGCCACAACAGCCGGATGGGAGACATTTAATATTTTAGGGGCTACTGCGCCGCCGCTTGAAGGCGACTGCGGTGAAGACCTGAAATGGGTATACGACAGAAAAGATGGAACACTCACTATTACAGGCTCGGGATATATGGATAATAATCCTGCATGGTCTGTTTTTAGCAGTCAAATCCATACGGTAGTATTACCTGAAGGACTTATGTCTATATGCAGTGAAGCTTTTCAAAATAGCTGTATCACCGAAATAACCATCCCAGAAAGCGTTGAGGAAATCTACGATAGAGCATTTGGAAACACAAGATTGATAGAGGTTACCATTCCTGCTAACGTTATCCACATTTCCAGTTATGCATTTAGGGAATGTAGTAATCTTACCGTAGTAAACTTTAACGCAGATTTTTGTGAATATTCTTATGAATTGCCATTTGGCGACAATACTAATTTGACGCAGATAAATATCGGTAGCAATGTACGTTTTATCCCTGACCTCATTTTTTCCAATGTTACGAGTTTGACTGAGATTACCATTCCAGCCTCAGTAACTTTAATAGGCGAAGGCGCTTTTAATTACACAGGTTTGACAAAAATCATCAATAATGCAGTTACTCCTCAAAATATTAATATTAGTAGCGCCGTATTTGATGGGGTAGCCATAACCGACTGCATACTTTATATCCCTGATGAGGCTTCGGTAGAAGAGTATCGCAGAGCCGGCTGGGTTGGTTTTATCATTAACAGGATAGGCGACAGTGACGACAATATTCCCGTTGCAGACGTGTCTCTAAACGAAACTACACTTTCGCTTGTTGAGGGCGGCACGGCGCAACTGACTGCTACCGTCTCTCCCGCCGATGCAACCAACAAGGCGGTAACATGGAGCAGCAGCGATGTAGCCGTAGCCACAGTAGACGCTACTGGCATGGTGACGGCAGTATCGACAGGACAGGCGATTATAACCGTTACCACAGTAGACGGCGACAAAACGGCAACCTGCGAGGTAACGGTAACATTGACGGGAACAACAAAAGCCGAAACATTTGATGTGTCGCTTGCCCGCGTATTTCCCAACCCGACGGATGGCGCTGTTACAATAGAGTTTGATGCAGCGGGTCAACACCATGTTACCATCAGCGACATGAGCGGCAGAACATTTCTTCGCCAACAATACAGCGACCAAACCGTGCATATAGACCTCAGCAGTTATGCCGCCGGCGTGTATTTTATTACAGTAGACGACGGGAAGCGTTTGAGCGTGATGAGAGTGGTTAAGAATTAGTCTGTAGTCTTGTAGTCTATAGTCTGTAGTCTATAGGCTATAGGCTGTAGGCTGTAGGCTGTAGGCTGTAGGCTGTAAAAACCAGCGTGTAAACACCTCCAAGCGTTTACACGCTTTTTTTATTGTGTTTTTTAATGTTTTTAAAGAACACACATTGCCGACACAATTACAAATTTTTCAAAATGCACATATCCCCAATATGTCAATTCTGAAAAAATTATGTAATTATGTGCATCTTGCCGCCCTCGCCTTCCTTATGGCAATCGCGATGACCACAGCGGCAAACGCACAGACCACGCAAGCCGTCGCCAGCGCCATAAACGCATACGCCACAACCGCCCGTTTGTGTGTCGTCCACAAGCCCCCTTGTGTGTCGTCCACAAGGGAGCATGTGTGTTGTACACAAGGAGGCTTGTGTGCAGACCACAAAAAATATAATCAATATGAACACATAAAACGGCAATCCGTTAGGATTGCATCTCTCGGTAGAATAATTATATACGGCGATTTGTCTCTGCAATCCGTAGGATTGCATCTTTTGAAAAAAAGCCGACGCGTAAATATATAATCACTGAGAGATGCAATCCTACCGGATTGCTGTGCGATGCGGGGCTATATCGTTTCTACCGAGAGATGCAATCCTACGGATTGCCATAGTTTACACACAAAAAGTCGTAGAACCAAAAAAACAGATTGCCCGCTTTTACGAGCAACCCGTCTTTTTTAGTCTTTAGACTATAGTCTTTAGTCGATAGGCAATTGCTAAAGACTAAAGACTATCGACTATCAACTACTCCTTAACTACTCTCTCTGTCTTCAGTTTTCCATCCTTTTCAAAACGGAAAATATACACTCCCGCAGGCAGATGTTCCAAACCGATGGTCTCATCATGGTTGGTTATCATTTGCGTATACACCGTTGCGCCTGCTGCGTTAATTATTTGCAGCGCGGTTCCTTCGGCGCCGGTGATACGTATCTCGTTTGTAAACGGATTGGGATATATTTTCAGGTTGGGAGCGAAGAGCGATTCGGCAGAAGTGACAGATGCAACCGTGACAGTTGCCGTGCCGCTTTTCGAAGCGTCGAAAACGGAAGTCGCCGTGACGGTGAGCGTTGTGGCTGTTTCGCCGGCGGCTACAGCAAGCAGACCCGATGTACTGATACTTGTTGCCACAAGCGCTTGACCGCTGACACTCCATGTTACATCGGTCGATGCGTCGCCCTCTACCGATACCGTTGATGTAAACTGCTGAGTTGAGCCTTTATTGACGGTGGCGGTAGAAGGAGAAACTGTAACAGAAACGACTGTGGGAATCACCGGCTCATCGGTTACTGTTACCGTTGCCTCGTCCCATTTCGTATCGTCTTCCGTCGATGTTGCCCTGACCGTGAGCGTTGTGGCGGTTTCATCATCGGCTACCGCAAGCAGACCGGTAGCGCTGATGGTAGTTGCTGCCGATGCATTGCCCGATATCGACCATGCGACTGTAGTCGATGCATCGCCCGTAACTTCAACGCTGGCGGTAAACTGCTGCGAGGTTCCCGTCTGTACGGCAGGGGTGGCTGGCGATACCGTTACGCTGACTACCGACGACGTTACCGGTTCATCGGTGACCGTCACAGTTGCCGTGCCCGATTTGGTATCGTCTACCACCGAAGTTGCCGTTACGGTAAGCGTGGCGGCAGTCTCGTCGGCGGCTACTGTTAGCGTGCCATCAGCAGAAATGCCCGTGCCGGAGTTGCTACTCCCGCTAACGCTCCATGTAACAGTTTGCGCAGGGTTGTTCTCGCCCGCTACGGTAGCGCTGAAAGTGCGAGTAGCGCCTTTCTGTACGGTGGCTGTGCCGGGAACAACCGTAACAGATGTAACCACAGGCGCGACAGTGCTTCCGGTAGTGTAATCGCCTGCAGACATGCGCAGTGCATAATCATCCGCATCGTAGGATGTGATGCTGTAATAGTATGTTGTTGCCGGAATTAAGCCGGTTACCGTATGCGAAAGACCTGTCGACAAACTGATAATACCTCCCGAAGCATCGAAGCGGTAGCGCACAATTTCCTGTGTGCGGGCAGCGTCGCCGTAAATTACCAGCGTATAACTGCTTGCATCGGCTTCGCGTTCCCATTCAATGACCGCTTCGGTAGGATGCACGGTTATTTGCACATCGTTGTCGTTCTCGCGGGGAGTAAAAACGGCATACAGAGTGCGCGGTTCCTCTACCGTAAAGGTATATTCGCGGTTTGCGCTTACAATCTGTCCGCCTTCCATCCAGCCGTTAAAATCGTAGCCCATGTTGCCGGTGGCGGTCAATTTGGCATTGTCATCGTAATTGTATTGCGATGCGCCATCAATAATGCCCCCATGCAAGGGTAACGAACGGGCTGTAATGGTAACAGCCGCTTCTTCGTCTATGTTGAAAAACTCTTTCCAGCCGTCGGCTGCTGCATACCAGTCTTTGCTGCCAACAGGCACATAAGCCCTGCAAGAAAACTTGTTAACGCCTTCAAATGTGCTGCTGTTATAAGCAGTTGGCGGGTAAGCCCACTCGGAATAGATACGCTCCAATCCGCTGCAGCCGTCAAGCGCTCTGTGCCCGAGACCGCGTATAGTACTGGCTATAGTAACTTCCTTAAGCATATTGCAATTAGACAGCGCCCCATAACCTATCTGAGTGGCGTTAGAGCGCAAGGTAGTCAACTTTCTCAATGACTTGGGTATGTAGTATGTTTCCGATTCTGTGGCTGAGTAATGTTGGACTACTTCTTGATAGTCAGCAATATCAATAAAACTTGCATAATTGGTTATTCTTATATTATCGACGGCTGCCGGTGGTTGTCCGTTCCCGGAGATGCTACTGTGCCATGTAAATATAATCCGCACTTCGCCGGTCATAACGGGTAGCGCTATCTCTCCTTGATTCCACGTATTAGAGCCACCCGAATTAAATGTGGCAAGGCGGGTCATCCCGGACGTAGTTCCCGCTGTCGGCATAACCGAAGTTCCTGCAACATATACCTCCAGTCTGTGATTAGAGGTGCCTTGACACTTCCAGTCAAATGATAATCCTGTCCTGTTGTTTGTCGTTGAACTAATTTCAAAATCACGGTAAAAATGCACTGTGCTACTGACATACGTACCTGAGGAATAATTGTTGTTGGCAGTTAGTCCTAGTTCCACACTATTTGTAACATACGCCGACCTTCTTCCTCCGTTGGCTGTTGCCTCTCCTATATTCCATTTGTTAACCTGGGTTCCGTTTACAATTGTCCAGCCGTCGAGTTCGTCGCCAACGCCCGTTTCAAAATCTTCAGTAAATACTGTTTGAGGATGCTTATACTCATTTGGCAGAGCGGTACTGAACAGTGCGCCCAATATTGCATCCCTGCCGCTGCTTCCCGGAGTAAGACCTATAAAGGGAACGCTCAGCTCTTCAAGATTTGCCGCCACAGACAACGCTCCGCGAGGTATAGACGAACACTGCGCCTCGATAGTGAGCCGCTTAAGCAATGAAGTAATAAAAGGCGGATGAACAAAAGACATGGTAACATCTTCAACAGGGCAGTCAAAAAAAGCCGTTTCAGCAATGTCTACAGTGGCGCCGCTAATCGTTACGGTATTGATACCCGTACAGCCCGAAAACGCATGGTCGCCAATGGAGGTTATCCACGCGGGAATAACAAGCGGAGACACAAGGCTTTTATAGTCTTTGAAACCATTGTTTTCAATTTTGGTTACGCTATAGGTCTCGCCGTCTGCTGTTATCGTTTGCCGCAACGAAGGCAGACTTGCAGCGTTAAACTTCCTGCCTGTCCGCACTTGCGCCGTCTTTGCATCTTTATCAAGCACATTGTATATCAATTCGTGTTCCTCAAACAATGGCATTATTATCTGAGTTGCGGGCCATCCGTTGCCTGTGTAGTAACCGTTGGAAAAGAGATTATACGCATAAAGTATCCTCTCGGGAGTGGCGTCTGTGTTAGGACGGTTGTTAAACGAGTTGTACGACTGCAGCGTGGGAGCAGTCGCTGCGTATGAATAGATAACCTCCAAACTGCTACATCCCGCAAATGCATAACTGCCTATCCATTCCATATTCTTTGGCAGGCTCACCACCGTCAAACCAGTCTGTTCAAAAGCCCCTGCGCCTATACGGGTCAGGCTCTCGGGAAAAGTAACAGACGTCAGATTGGTATATGCAAATGCTTGTCCGCCAATGTGGGTCAGGCTCTCGGGAAAAGTAACAGACGTCAGATTGGTATATGCAAATGCTTGTCCGCCAATGTGGGTCAGGCTCTCAGGAAACGTGACGGAGCGTATATGCGTATTATAATTTGTCCCTGAGCCATCGGCAAGATAAAATGCGCCATCGGCAATGCCAAGCGTTCCGTCTTTTACCAAAACATCAAATGGCGCGGAAGGGGCAGTAGCAACAGTCCATTTATGCCTGTAAAGCGCCGTGCCAACATATATTATGCTGTTAGGAGGAAAATCGCTATACCATATTGTGTTTTGAAAAGCGTTAATTCCTATGGAATTTAAACCGTTACCGCCATCAACGCTTACAAGACGGGTGCAGCCCCCAAATGCCAAAGAGCCGATACTTGCTACACTATTTCCTATAGTTACGGAAGTCAATTGTGTGCAATTCCTGAAAGCGTTCTCTTCGATGGATGTTACCAAATCGGGAATATCTAAGGAAGTCAAGCCGCTGCAACCGTTAAAAGCATCCGCTCCGATAGATGTTACCGAATTTCCAATAGTTACGGAAGTCAAACTGCTGCAACCTGAAAACGCATTACTTGGTATCCGTGTCACATTATCCCCTATATTGAGCGTGGTTAATGCCGAGCAGCCAAAAAATGCACGATTATCTGCTCCCGAGGGCATGCTATTGATATTGGTAGCATTGAAATTAACCGTAGTTAAACCGCTACAATATGCAAAGGCTTGATTTCCGATGCTGGTTACCGATGCAGGAATAGTAATCTCTGTCAAACTGTTGCAAGCTCTAAAAGCACTGTTGCCGATACCGGTTACCGTATTAGGAATAGTAACTTCTGTCAAACTGTTACAAGCGAAAAAAGCGTTGCTGCCGATGAAGGTTACAGATGACGGAATACTGTAACTGCCGGCTACGCCGCCCGGGTATATCAGCAGACGTCCTAAGTCTTGGGTTCCGTAGTTCTTGCCGAACAATACTCCATCAATGGAGCCAAAGGATGGATTGTTTTCATCAACGTTAATCTCAGTCAAACTGCGGCAATATGAAAAAGCATTATCGCCGATGGTTGTAACAGATGCTGGAATAGTAATCTCAGTCAAACTACTGCAACCGTGAAAAGCATAACTGCCGATGGTTGTTACCAAATTTGGAATAGTAATATCAGTCAAACTGCTGCAACCGTAAAAAGTATAATTGCCAATGACAGTAACCGATGCGGGAATAGTAATATCAGTCAAACTGCTGCAGTTGTAAAAAACAAAATTGCCGATGGATGTTACCGATTCTGGAATAGTAATATCAGTCAAACTGCTGCAGTTGTTAAAAACATAATTGCCGATGGTAGTAACCAATGCGGGAATAGTAATCTCTGTCAAACTGCTGCAGCCTGAAAAAGTAGAATTGCCGATAGATGTTACCGATTCTGGAATAGTAATCTCAGTCAAACTGCTGCAGCTTCCAAAAGCATAATCGCCGATGGTTGTTACCAAATCGGGAATAACAACCTCCGTCAAACTGATACAATTATAAAAAGCGTTGGTGCCTATGGAAGTAAGTCCGTCCGGTAGAACTAATGTTTTAATTTTGGCGCTGAAATTGTTCCATGGGGCTCCTCCAGTTGAAATATAGTTGTTCATATTACCACTTCCGCTAATCGTTAATATTCTGTTCACCACATCGTATGTCCATGTAAGTTCTTCTCCACACTTGCCGGTGGGAAATGTAGATATGCCTTCGATATAAAAGTCTCTCCACCCTGAAGTAGTGGAATATGCGTTTTCCGAACCCGGTGGTACGATAAGAATTATCGAATTTGCATTTAAAAAAGCATTGTAAAATGCAATAGGCGTGGTCCTCTGAACTGTTACGGATAATAAATTCGAACTGCTAAAAGCATTCTCTCCAATGGATATAACCGATTCAGGAATAATAATATCAGTAAAACTGCAACTTGAAAAAGCAGCAATGCCGATGGATGTAACCGAGTTGGGAATACTAACTTCAGTTAAACTTCTGCAATTTTGAAAAGCGCTATTGCCGATGGATGTAACCGAGTTGGGAATACTAACTTCAGTCAAATTGCTGCAATCGTAAAAAGCATTATTACCGATGGTTGTTACGCCGTTTGTTATAACAACCGCATTTATGGAATCGCGTACGCTATACCACGGTGTGCTGTTGAAGTTATAATTTACCATTGCTCCTGTTCCGCTGATAGTCAGCGTTCCTTCGCTCAGGGTTGCGGTTACATCGGCTGCGTTTGGCGAGCCAATTTCCCAGGTCTGTGCGTTCATACTTGCTGCGCAAAGCAACCCGCACAGCAAAAGCACCGCTCTTAGTCTCTTTAGGAGACTGGCGGTCGTCGTCGTAGAGACGTGGCTTGCCGCGTCTCTACTGGTCGTCAATATGCCTCTAAGGGCATCATACATTCTGTTAAAAAATGATACTTTTTTCATTGTAATTCAAATTTATAAAGATTAAGATTTTTTAAGCAACACCGTTGTTGCGAATGGCACAAATTAAAGTTTGCGAGCTGCACAAATTGAAGTTTGCCATTAAAGCAAAGCCTCGCGTTTGCGTTGTCTGCAAAATAAACTACCGCCCTGCGCCTTTTCATAAGGCGGTGTTCCATCGTTGTACAAAAGAAAGACAGGTTTCAACAACATTGTTTTAGGCGTTTTTGCAACCGGAAATAATTGGGTAACTAATTGGAATTTAGCAGCCTCTCCCGACAATGTTATTCCCGAAGAGGCAAACATCGAATATCGTATTTTTGACAAATTTTGGCTTGCCGGCGGCGTATATAACAATTGGGACGACGATTATACATTCAACAAGTGGTTTACTCAAGGCAGTTTGACCGATTATCGCAGCAACGCATCGCCGTATCTGACATTGGCGTTAAAATACGCCTTTCGCAACGATATGATTTTGACTGCCGGAACAATGCTGACAGGTTTCAAATTTCCGCCGTATCGTAGAACGACAAACAATGAAAGCAGAACGGTTTACGCAAAATTGCAGTGGGATAACATCGTAAGCGACTGGCAAATAATTTTGTCGTGCCTTACCGGAAAAGAAATGTATGATTATCCGGCAAATTTAACTCAAATATACCTTTCAACCAGCGGAAGTGTTGTCGGAAATATTCAGGCGGAAATATCGGGCAAAATCTTTAGGGACCTTGTTGATACCGACATTGCTACTACCGTAACTTATCAAATGCTGTTACGATACAGTTTTGCTGAAAAATTATCGTTGGGCTGTCGCTATTCGCATTATGTAGAAACCGGCAATTATTCGTGTTTTGAATTTGGTATTGTTTGCGAATACAACCCCGTCCCAAACGCATATTTAAGATTGGAAGGCGATGCGCTATTATTTTCTAAAACAACTGTTTATAATAATAACATGAGATATGGCGCAACTATTTCAGTGGGCTTCAATTTCGAAATATTTAAACGGAAAAAATTATCAATTGGTTGTTTCCAACGATGGAACAATTTTGAGCGAAAGGCGGGATTAGGCAGGTAAATCTGTAAAACCAAGCGATTGGGCGCGAAGTTCCAAATTTTCAGAAGGTTGCGCACTGCTACCTTCCTTGCTACACGAGGTAAACGCAAACAAGGTTGATATGACTGCCAACAAATTAACTAACTTTTGTATACTACTATATTTGTTATAATTACAAACTTTAACGAGAATAACGAAAATTTATTGTCTAAATTCTATCCTGGATTATTCACAGAATTACAGAATTTTCACAGAATTAACATATATTACTTTTTTTGTCATTTTTTTTTGTATTTTAAAAAAGTCGTATTATTTTTGCACCGTTTTTTTAACATCAAATCATAAAAAATGAACTTGATTTCAAACATATCTAATTCTCTTGTAATCCTTGCACGACAAGGAAGGTATGAACATTGTACAATATTTGAAAATTTTGTTATATTTTCAGCAATTGTAGCGAGTTTGGCACGATTATTGCTCTCTCTCCTCTCTCCTCGCGCGCGAATATAAAATAAATTTCCAAAATACTATACATGACAGGTTTAGAAATATAATGGGCATCAATCTTCAAGAAAATTTGGCAAAAGATTTTCCGGGTTTCAAACTAATTCTTACTCCATTAGAAGAAAACGGAAGTAGATGCGACTGGCATCGCGGACTGGGACATGCACATAACTGGAATACACTGCAACGATACGGCGATAGTTTCAAAATGCTGGGAACAGCAAATACTTTTCAGCCTCACGGCTTACACTACATGTGGGACCAGGGACGTATTCACTATACTGCCGATACGATTTGGTTTCAGCCGTCGGCATACATAGACGAGATGATGATGCAGACATGGAAACCAAACGTTGTGGAAGCAACCAGCAGCGATGAACCGGTACTTGATGTAACTGCAAAAATCAGTGATGACGGGAAAGAACTTTCAATTTATGTTGTTAACCTGTCAGACGCTCCGGCGGATGCTATTATAAATGTTTCAAACTTTCGCAATTATAATAGAAGGTCTAACGTTATTTCTATTGGAGGATGCGACCTGACAGAATATAATACGTATGAAAATATGAACAATGTTGTTCCTGTATATAGCATGATAAACACTGGGGCGAGAGATATAAAATATACCTTTCCCAGATATTCTTTTACGATAATTTCTTTAATAAAATAATATGAAGTTTAGCAAATTAGATATGGATTTTCTGACAGATGTAACAAGTCTCATCGAAGAAAACCTTAATTGCGAAAAATTAGATATTGCCTTTCTTGCAAATAAGAAAAATATGAGCCATTCTACATTTTACCGAAAAATAAAAGGATTGACCGGCGTTTCCGCCAATGATTTTATCCGAAAAATCAGACTAAAAAACAGCCTTCAACTGATAATGAGCGGCAAACATAATATTTCGGAAGCCGCCTACAATACCGGTTTCAACGATTTAGTGTATTTCCGAAAATGTTTTAAAGAAGAGTATGGGATGACGCCGTCGGAGTATTTGAAAAAGGGGGGTGGGTAGGAGGATAGAGGATTTTTTATTGTTTATTCAGAAATCAATTGATTATCATTAAAGTAAATAAAAAAACCTTCCTGACGAAATGGCGCTCCAAGATGTAATATCGGAATAAAGAGATAAATAAAACATTACGCAGGTTACTTCAATAACTTTCTCCTTTTCCCCATAAATACAAAAAACACCGAAACAGCGCCCAAAAGAATAAACAATATAGACGTAACTGAATGTGATATAGTAGCATATGCCATTCCTTCTTCTCGGGTTAGTCCCAGCAGTGTCAAGCCCATTGACACTATCCAGTGGTATGCTCCGATGCCTCCCTGCACGGGCAATATTATTGCGAAAGCGCTCAAAACTAACACAAACAGTGCGTCGCCAAGACCTAACGACGAGCTGCTTTCCAAGGCGAAGAACATCA
>Ga0099364_10012823_pt1 | contig 11280 bp, 7 predicted proteins | sample TergutTh196P3_FD_73070 | JGI IMG/M metagenome (GOLD analysis project Ga0099364, IMG submission 73070) | Microcerotermes parvus P3 segment gut microbial communities from Pointe-Noire, Republic of the Congo - Th196 P3 | ecosystem: Host-associated > Arthropoda: Insects > Digestive system > Gut ...
GATCTTGACTCTAAAGAAATAATCAACCCCCCCCCCCCCCCTACTCACACGCGCCAAAGAGTCCGTCCCGTCGTTACGGGCGGACCTCTTTTGGCTTTTGTATCAGTCGTCACTGATTACAAAAGTGTTCGTAGGGGGGGCTTGGGGGTTGATTAGCTTTAATCGGTTAAGATTTGCCAGGCTTTTTGGAGGGTTTCGGCGGCTTTGTCTTCGCCGCGGGCGCGGCGAGCGGAGATTTCTTGCAAGAAATCTACCTCTAGGACGCTCTCGCGCGGGACGGCAACGCTGCGGGCGGCAAAGTCCTCTTTGAGCAAGAGGCCTTTAGCGGTGAGATTGCTGATGTGTTCGGCAACGGTGGCGACCGATGAATAGCCGAGCCCGAACATGATTTCACGGTAGGTGGGCGAGACGCCCTGCTCGGCGCGAAAATGGTCAATATAGTCTAGGATTTGCTGCTGTTTTTTGGTTGGCTTCATAATACACATATTATAACATAATTTGCAATCTTAGGTGTAATTTGTTATACTGTTACAATGAAAAAGGATGAAGCAAAGGCTAAAAAGGAGCAGCTTGAGACCCCGGCCAACGACGAACCGGAGTTGGTTGCCTTAGAGCCGAAAAAAGGCAAGAAAGGAAGCGCCAAGTCTAAAAAGACCCGCAAAAAGCGAATCAAGCTTTGGGTGTCGCTGGGACTGGTTTTTATTTTGCTTGCCGGCATCGGGACGCTGATCTTTATGGTGTCGCATGATTTGGGCAAGTCCTTTGATGGCGGTATCTTCGGGCTGCTCAGGAAGGAGCCGCTCCGGACGGACGCGAATGGGCGGACCAATATCTTGGTATTTGGCCTAGATGAGGGCAGCTTAACGGATTCGTTGATGGTGGTATCGGTGCATGCGGAGTCGGGCGACTATCTTACGGTTTCTATACCGCGTGACCTATATGTGCAACATGAGTGCGGCCGGAGCAAGATTAACGAGGTGCATGGTTGCGCGTTGCGGCGCGGCAAGTCGGACGCGGAGGCGGCAAAAGTCTTGGCCGATAAAATCGGTGAGATAACGGGTGTAGAGATACAATACTTCGCCCGGGTTAACTTTACGGTGATTGAGGAGCTGGTGGATCGCGTGGGGGGTATAGAGATTACAATGACGCACGCCATCGCGGACAATCATTGCAACCTTAAATATAGCGCGGGTCAAGTAGTACAGATGGATGGCGCAGAGGCGCTCTGTTTCTCCCGCGCGCGGAACTCTAAGGGTGGTTATGGCATTGGGACCGACCATGAGCGCGGCCTTAACCAGCAAAGGGTGCTGCGTGCTCTACAAAAGGCGGCGGTGGAGGACGGTAAGCTGTTGACGCCGACGGCGGCAATGGGCACGATAGACTCTTTGGGCAACAATTTGCGCACGAACTTCCGCACTAACGAGATAAGGACTGTCGTGGACTTGCTGTCGGCATCGGGCGGCGCCAATGATCGCGGAGAATATGCCTTTGTGGATGTCAAGCGCGGCGTTACCTTGTTGCGTGACGAGTGTACCCGCCCTACTACAGAGGTCGCTTGCGGACAAAACGGCGGGCAGATGATTTTGGTGCCGTCGGGGACGACCGATTGGTATGATTACGGCAGGATTCGCGAATACTTTATTGGCGTGTTGGCCAGATAACTCTTGCTTTTTTTAGTTTGTAATACTATATTATAAGTAATAAAAAGGGGAGTGTTATGGTAGATAAGATAGGACAAAAAGGATTGGTCAAGGGGTTGGCGTTGTCGCTCATGGCCGGGAGTATCTTTGCAGGTTTGAGCATTGCGACAAGCGTCGCCATGTTTGCGAGAGTGACGCCGACGCTGGTGTCGCCGTTTGGCTTGTTGTTTAGCGGGATCCCACCGTTATTGATGTGGATTTCGTTTGGCTTGGCGGCGATTTTGCTGGCGATTGTGCCATTTATAGTGGTCAAAAAGATTACCGATGGCGATGCGGTAAAAGAGAGTTTCTCTACCGCATCACGAGTGCTCTGGGCCGTGGCGGCGTTAAACGCGTTTTTGGCCTTCGCGACCTTGTTTATCTCGCTGTTTTCGGCAGGCATAGAAGGTATCTCCGAGAGTGCGGCCGAGGCGATGCAAAAGCAATACTGGTTGGGAACTTTCGTGCCGGTCTTTATGGCGGCAGGGGTGAATGCGGCTAGCGCGTTCTTTGTCGGTAATATTGCTAAAGGTAAGATGGCGCTGATGAACACCTTTAAGATTGTCAACATCGGTATTGCTGGGTTGGCTATCGTTATGATGCTGGTCGCGAATATGGTGGTCCGCCCGACCGATAAAAGCAGCCGCGAGAGCCGCGCCTACTGGTATTCTATTACGACTAACATGGATTTGAGCTCACTAATTAGGGGCGGGTTCTAGATGGCAGATAGTGTATTTGGCGGAGCGCCGGCAAAGCAGCCAGTCGCGGGCGGCGACGGCGGAGTATTTGGGGGTGCGAGCAAGAAGGCAAAGCCTGTAGCAGCAGGCGGCGGCGTGTTCGGCGCAGCCGAAAAGGCGCCGAAGGCCGCGAAATCGGCAAGCGGCGGGGTGTTTGGTGGCGCGACAGCACCTAGTGCAGAAGTTCCGGCGTCCGAGCCGGTAGCAGAAGAGGCTAAGCTGGCGGCAGAAGCGCCGGTTCCGGCTGCGCAGGATCCTTTTACAGACCCGGCCGATCAAACCGCAACCTTCGGCGCCGGCGAGAAGCCGGTGGCAAGAACGTTTTCATGGAACAAGGTCTTGAAGTTTGGCTTGCCAGCTTTGGCGGTCGTGCTTTTGGGCGGCGGCGCGTTAGCGTTCTTTATGCTGCAAAACAGCGATGACAAAATTATCGGCGATGCAATCAGTAATCTGCTCAAAGATAACGATGTGCGGGTTGACGGCGAGGTGGTAGTAACTAACATCGGCGGCGACAGCGATAAAATTAACGTGAAGTTTGGCGTCAGGGCGCGTTCGGATGCAAGCGGCTTGAATGGCGATATGAGCGCTGAGCTAAAGGTACGGCCGACTATCGCCAGCGTGGAGGCTTTGGACGGCTCAAAAGAGTTCAGCGGCACAATTTATGGGGCCTATGTGGACGAGAGTATTTATCTCAAGGCGGATTATGTGCGAATCGTGGACCAAGTAGTGGCGGCGTTCGCGCCGAGCGAGGAGACGATTGAGTGGCCGGAAGAGTTTACTCGCTTTAATGATCGCTGGCTGATGGTGTCTAACCAGACATTAACCAATTTCTTGGGCAGCGACAGCGAAAATATGCAGAAATGCATGCAAAACCAACTAGAATCGTTGCATGGCAACAGCAAGGCTGGGCGTGAGCTCTTTAAGATGTTGACAACAGTGATAAAGTTTGACCGCGAAAGCAAGAGCGGGCAGACAATAACATATACCGTCGCACCATCGGGCCGGGTTTCGGATTACCATGATTTCTTGGTAATGGCGCAAGGCAGTGAGATTGTGCGTGGGTTTGTAGGCTGTGCTGACAACTACCGGGCCGGGCTTTCGGACGACTTTCTTGAGACGCTGGACGAGGCGATCAAAGGCTTGCAAGACATGACTGAAGAGGAGCGCGAGCAGGCGGAAGAGACGTTGGCCGGGATGTTGAAGGACCTGCCGAAGATTACGGTTGAGATTAACACGCGCACGAGGCGATTTACTGCGGTTACGGTCAAGGGTTCTGTGGGTGGCGCCAAGGTTGATGTGAAACTGGAGATTGACAGCAAGCATGACAAGGGCCTCTCAATTGCAGCGCCAAGTGACTACTTGGAACTAAAAGAAAGCGACTTGAACTCGCTAGGCGAATTGGAAATCAATAACATCCTCAACGCTGGCGCGCTAACGGCGCAAATGAGCGCGGTTGATTTGGTGCGTGACATGCTGGAGGAAGGCGAGGACTTTAACGCCGCGATTGCCGCGGTAGACGACTTTACGGTTCGGGTTCTGAACCGTGATGGCGAGACTTTCCCGGATTCGTATAGAGAGATGACATATAGCGGGCCGTTCTACTTGCAAGAGTATGCCATGGGTAGCTATAACGCCATCCGTTATTCGCGATACGGTGATTCTACCGGTGACATTTGGATTATCTTTGGCGCGGCTTGCAAGGCTGGTGTCAGTAGCACAGTAGAACGGTCAAGCGGCAGCTCGGCAGTGCTGACATACCTTGGCGATGGCCAATACTATTGCGCCGACTAACTTATGCCGATTACCGCGGCAGGGCACGGCTGTAGGTTGATTTCTGAAGACTCTTGTGGTATAATAGCCAAATGGAAAGCGTGATTTCGGTTAGAGGGGCAAAACAGCACAACCTCAAGGATATTGACGTTGATATACCGCGAGACAAGTTTGTCGTGATTACCGGCGTGTCAGGGTCTGGCAAGTCAAGCTTGGCTTTTGATACGATTTACGCCGAGGGACAACGCCGTTATGTGGAGAGCCTCTCCAGCTATGCGCGGCAGTTTCTCGGCATCATGGACAAGCCGGAAGTGGACCATATCACAGGCCTCAGCCCAGCAATCTCTATTGACCAAAAATCCACCAGCCGCAACCCGCGCTCAACCGTTGCGACAGTAACAGAAGTCTATGACTATTTGCGCTTGCTATTTGCCCGGGCGGGTGTGCCGCATTGCCCGATTTGCGATAGGGTGGTGACCAAGCGCAGCGTAGAAAATATCACCAACGAAGTCTTGGAAACGCCAAACGGCACAAAGATGATAATTTTGGCGCCGATTGTCTCGGCGAAAAAGGGCGAGTTCCAACACATCCCCGAACAGTATATGAGCAAAGGCTTTGTGCGCGCCAGAATTGACGGGATTATTTATGCGCTGGACGAGTTCCCCGAGTTAGAAAAAATGAAAAAGCACACGATTGAAATCGTGGTGGATCGTTTGACGATGGATAAGGACTTGTCGGCGCGGCTGGCGCAGTCGGTGGAGCAGGCGCTGGAAGTGGGCGATGGTGTTGTGCAGTTGATGTTTCCGGACGAGAGTGTCCGCAGCGCGGACAGCGGAGCCGAGGGCGAGGTGCCTAAAATTATCACTCTCTCGCAAAAATATGCTTGTCCGGAGCACCCAGACGTGGAGATTCCGGACTTAGAGCCGCGGCTGTTTAGTTTTAACTCGCCGCAAGGCGCCTGCGAGACGTGTACCGGGCTGGGTGTGCGTTTGGAGGTGGACCCGGAGTTGGTGTTAAACAAGAACTTGACCTTGAGCGAGGGCGCGATTCGGCCGTTTAACCGGATCAATCAGGACTCTTGGTGGCTGAAGAAGTTGGCGGCGGTGGGGGCGAAGCACGGTTTTGATGTCAAGACACCACTGAAAGACTTGGACGATGAAGTAATTTATAAAATCCTCTATGGCACCGGCAACGACAAATATCAAATGACAGTCGGCGGGCATGGTAAATGGGGTGATGGCGCGACTTATGAATCCACTTACGAAGGGGTAATCCCAAATCTAGAGCGGCGCTATCGCGAGACGGACAGCGACTTTATGCGCAAAGATATTGAGCGGTTTATGCGGACTGAAAAGTGCGTGACTTGCCACGGTGATCGCTTGAAGGCGGTGGTGCTGGCGGTGAGAATCGGCAAATTGAACATTATGGATATTTGCAATAGGGATGTTGATACGGTGCTGAAGCACTTTGCGACGCTGCCGTCTGATATTGATGAGACGCAAAAAATGGTCGCCGAGCCGGTGGTAAAAGAGATTGTATCGCGGGTTGGCTTTATGCAGAATGTGGGCTTGGGTTATATTGAGTTATCACGCGCGGCAAACACATTGTCGGGCGGCGAGGCGCAGCGGATTCGGCTGTCCACGCAAATCGGGTCGGGCTTGCAAGGTGTGTTGTATGTGTTGGACGAGCCCTCAATCGGCTTGCACCAACGCGACAACGAAAAACTGATTGAGGCCTTGAAACGTTTGCGCGATATCGGCAACTCGGTTTTGGTGGTGGAGCACGACGAGGACACGATTCGCTCGGCGGACTACTTGGTGGATATTGGGCCGCGAGCGGGCCGGCACGGTGGGCGCGTGGTGGCGGTGGGGACGCCTAAGGAAGTTGAGGCGAACAAAAAGAGCTTGACTGGGCAATTCTTAAGCGGCGAGAAAAAGATCGCGGTGCCGAAAAAGCGGCGGCAAGTTTTGGATGAAGCGGCCGGTGGGAAATATGTAGAGATTTGGGGGGCGCGAGAAAATAATTTAAAGAATCTAAACGTCAAGTTTCCGCTGGGCGTGATGACGGCGGTGACGGGTGTATCCGGGTCTGGCAAAAGCACGCTCGTAAACGATATCTTGGCGAACGAGCTGTTGGCGCAATTGCACCGCGCGCAAACCGTGGCTGGTGCGCATGACAAAATCACCGGGCTGGAGAACCTAGATAAGACTATCGTGATAGACCAGAGCCCGATTGGGCGAACGCCGCGCAGCAACCCGGCGACTTATACCGGCGTTTGGAATTATGTGCGCGAATTATTCGCGGGGTTGCCGGAAGCGGAAATGCGCGGCTACAAAGCCGGGCGATTCAGTTTTAATGTTAAAGGCGGCCGTTGCGAACGCTGCCAAGGTGACGGCGTGATTAAAATTGAAATGCACTTTTTGCCGGATATTTTTGTGGAGTGCGAGGAGTGCCATGGTAAGCGCTACAATCGTGAGGCGCTGGAAGTCAAGTTTAAGGGCAAGAGCATTGCCGATGTGTTGGCGATGACGGTGGACGAGGCGGCGGAGTTCTTTATCAATTTCCCGGCTATTGCTAATAAGCTAAAGACCTTGCAGCGAGCGGGGCTGGGCTATATTGGCCTAGGGCAGCCGGCGACAACCTTGTCGGGCGGCGAGGCGCAGCGGATTAAGCTGGCGACTGAGCTGGCGCGGCCGAATACCAATAAGACGCTTTATATTCTGGACGAACCGACGACGGGCTTGCATAGTGATGATGTGCAAAAACTACTAGAGCTTTTGAACGGGTTGATGACGGGCGGCAATACGATGATTATTATTGAGCATAATTTGGACGTGATTAAAACCGCTGACTGGATTATTGATTTGGGCCCCGAGGGCGGTGTAAATGGTGGCTATATTGTGGCGACGGGGACTCCGGAGCAGGTGGCGAGGAACGCCAAATCGGCAACAGGCGCGTTCTTAAAGAAAGCGTTAGGCAGCAAATGAGAGTGGTAATAATTACCGCCGCTGATTAAGGCGTGCGATTGCGGGTGGTGCGCAGGGTTGCGTAGCGATTAGCGGTTTCAAAACGTGACATTGGCGTGACCAAGACGGCTGACTCGGGGAAGGAAGTGGCGAAATCGGCGGCGACATAGAGCATCTCGGACTGGTAGAGGCCGATAGCCGGGATGTCGGCGACCCACTCGCGCAAAAACTCTTCGTAGCGAGCGCGGCGGACGCGGAGGTCGGTAGTGGCGTTGGCGGCGGCAAGGTAGATGTCGGCGGCGCTAGAGACATAATTAGAGAAATTGCGGGCGCCGATTTGCGACGAATGATAGTATTGGCTGGGGTCCGGGTCGCTGGGCAGGCTAATGGTTTGGAGCAGCAGGTCGTAGTCGCGCGCGTCAATGGCGTTCCAGAGCGCGCCAGAGCCTTCGGGATAGACCGTTAAATCAACCGGGATATCAGCAGCGCGGAGTTGCTCGGCGATAACTTCTGCGACGGCGCGGTTGCTGCCGAGCAAGCGGAGTGGTTCGGCGATATGAGCGCTGCCAGTGTGTGGCGGGATGGCGGGCGCGTTTAAGGGGAAGCGAGAGATGATAATTGGGTAATCAAGCGGTGTGAGATGATCGGCGGCCATGCGGATTTTGGTCAGGTCAAGGCTGGCGGCGATGGTTTGGCGGACTACTAAGCGGCTAGTTTGTTCGGCCGCGGTGTTGATAAACAAATAGGTGCCGCCGGAAAGCAGAGCGCGGCGTTCGCGGAAACTGTTGCGCCGCGTGATGCCGCCAAGGTCGGCAGGCGAAAGCTCGGCGCTGGCGGTGATGGAAGCGAGGTTGAGCCCAGTGATAATATCAGTGACGCTGGGGTAGGCGTGGATTTCGTAGCTGTTTAGGAGTGAAGCGCTGCCGTAAAAGCCGTCAAAGCGAGCGGTGGAAACGATTTGTGCACTGGCGCTAGAGGCTTTGATACGGGTAAACATAAAGGCACCGGCGCCGATGGGGTTAAGGTTGAAGTCGGAATTAATCAGCTGGTTGGGCGGGGTATCCTTGAGCAAGTGTTTGGGCAGGACAAAGAAGGTGAGTTGCTCGGAAAAAGAGGCTTGCGAGTTAGGCAACCGGAAAGCGACGGTTAGATCGTCCTTTTTGGTGGCGACGATGCTGGCCCAGTTGCTCTGCCCGGAGTAGTGGGTGAGCGGGTTTTGCATTAGCTCAACTGTAAAGACGATGTCGTCCGCTGTGAGAGGCGCGCCGTCGTGGAAGGTGAGGTTCTCGCGCAAGGTAATCTCCCATTCGCGAGCGTCGGTGGAGTTGGACCAGCTGGCCGCGAGGTTGCCGGTAATGTGGCCGCTTTGGTCATAACCGAGCAGCCGCGCGTGGATAAGGTTAATTGCCGCGTGCTCGGAATTGGTGGTAGCGAAAAGCGGGTTAAGGGTGCGGATGTCGCCGATGGTCGCCTCGCTGTAAAGGCCGCCGCGCGCCGAAGTGGAAGTGGAGGTAGTGGAGCGCCAGAGCAGCAGCTGAATGCCGGTCATAAGGAGCAGAATAGCCACGGCGCTAAACCAAAGAAAAACTTGTTTCCGGACATAATGCACTTTGTGGAGGCTGCCGACAAAGTGGGTCTTGACATGAGTGGTGCCGCGCTTGCTGAGTTCGGCGATATCTTGCCCCAAATACTTGGTGCGGCGCACATGCTTTTTCCAAAACTTTGGCATTGACCCCCTATTAAACAACCGGCACGAAGAATTCCGCGATGATTGACAAAATGAAGACGGAAACCATGACGATGGTAGTGTTAAAAAGGCTCTTCTCAAGGCCGCGGCGCGTGGTGTTGAGCTCGCCGCTTGACCCGAGGCCGGCGCCAAGGCTAGCGCCTCGTTGTTGGAGCAAGATTAAGATAATAGATAAGCTGGCGCTGATGACCATGACTACGCGAAAAAAGGTGTCCATGACTACATTATACATGAATTTCTTGGAATGTCCACCCCCCGCAAAAATGCTCGGAATAGACTATTTCAAAAAATTCCTATATACTATACGCATGGGAAGAATTAAGTGGAAATCAGTGGTGGCGCTGGCGAATACCGAGATGCCGGTCAAGGTGACAGCGGTGATTTTGGCTTTTTCAACGCTTGGTGCGGCGATACTCGGTCTGTTTCGCGACCGCTGGCTCAACACCATGTATCTTAACACCTACAAAGAGGGGATTGACGCCTATACAGCGGCTTTCTCGGTGCCGGACTTTATGTTCTTTCTTTTGGTGAGCGGCGCGTTGACGGTTTCGTTTATACCGGTTTTTACCGAGCGTTTAAGCAAGGGCAACCGCAAGTCGGCTTGGGAGTTGTCGTCGTCACTCTTGAATATCATGGCGTTGATTATGTTTGTGGTATCCATACTGATTATTATTTTTGCCGGGCCGTTAGCGCGGTTGATTGCGCCCGGTTTTTCGCCCGAGACGCACCAGATGACAGTAAGCTTGATGCGGGTAATCGCGGTTAACCCGCTTTTGTTTTCTATCTCCACGGTCTTGATTTCTATGCAGCAGGCGGTCGGGCGGTTTTTGTCGTTTGCGATGGCACCGATTATCTATAATATATGTATCTTGATTGGTGTGCGCGTCTTTACGGGCGGGATTGTGATTTTTGGTCACCAAGTTTTTGACGGCGGCATTATGGGCGTGGCGCTGGGCGTGGCGCTGGGCTCTATCGTGCAGCTCTTAATCGCGCTATTCGGCATGATTGGCTTGGGCTTTGAATACAACCTCAAAATCTTTTGGAAGAACTTGGGCTTGCGCAAAGTCGCGAGCTTGCTACCGGCGCGGACGGCGGACCAGGGGCTGGATTATGTAGCGACTTTTGTTAATACCAACTTGGCGTCGCGGATGGCGGCAGGCACGGTGCGGCAGCTGCAACAAGCGCAGTCGCTGGCGGCCATGCCGATTAGTTTGGTGGGCGTGGCGATTTCTACAGCGTGGTTCCCTAAGTTATCGCAAGAGATTACGGTAGAAAATGGCGACGCTTTTAACCAGAGTCTAAGGACGGCTCTCAGGCTGGTGATTTGGCTGATACTGCCAATCGCGGTCGTGGCGTTCTTTGCGCGCGGTTATGTTGCGGCATTTATCGTCAACGGCGGTAACGCGATGATTGCGGGGCTGCTCGGCGTTTTATGTGTGTCCATTGTCTGCTCAAGTATCTTCCAGATACTCGTTCGGGCGTTTTATGCCAACCAAGATACCAAGACGCCGCTGATTGTGTCGCTGATTTCTATAAGCGTGATGGTAACGATAGCGGTGCTCTTGGCGCGACATACCAATTTGGGCGCGTTCGGCATCGTTTACGCCAAGGCAACTAGCGCGATCTTAGAGATCACTTTGCTGTTTGGTATTTTACACTACCGGCGACGTAGCGTCTTTACACTGGAGTTTGTGCGCGCGGTGATTAAAATGTTTGTTGCCGGGTTCTTTACCGCGCTGACGGTTTATACCATGGTCCGGCTCTTCCCGTTCCGGCTGTCTAACGTTAGCTTTATGAGCACATTTCCGAAGTTTGCTTTGATTACGGGTGTGGGTTTTGTCACCTATGTGGTGGCAGGGTTCTTTTTGGCGATTGATGAGGTAAGCCCAATTGTCGCTCGTGTCAAAAAGGTCGTCTTTAGAAATGTTGCTTAATTCACCCCACATGCTCCTAAATAATGCGGAAGTCTCGCGCGGAGAGACCCATGAGTGATTTGAAAGACTTGCCGCTTGGCCCCGGGGTTTATTTTCATCACGATAAAGAAGGCAAGATAATCTACATTGGCAAGGCGGCGAACTTGAGGTATCGCGTTAACTCTTATTACCAACAGACCAAGACGCGCGATGCGAAGACCCGCGCGCTGGTGGCGGAGATCGCCAGCACGACTTGGCGGACGACCGAAAGCGAACTGGACGCGTTGTTTTTGGAAAGCGAACTGGTCAAGCGCTATCACCCGAAATATAATATATTGTTGCAGGATGACAAGTCGGCGGTTTATTTACGCGTCGGGCCCCCTCCCGCTCCCGACCGAACTCCTCCCGCTCCCGACCTTGCATCTTCCGGTCGCTCTAGGGGAGCAAAGCTCTCCCTCTTGCCTAAAG
>Ga0099364_10012824_pt1 | contig 11279 bp, 8 predicted proteins | sample TergutTh196P3_FD_73070 | JGI IMG/M metagenome (GOLD analysis project Ga0099364, IMG submission 73070) | Microcerotermes parvus P3 segment gut microbial communities from Pointe-Noire, Republic of the Congo - Th196 P3 | ecosystem: Host-associated > Arthropoda: Insects > Digestive system > Gut ...
GTCTTTATTATCTTGCCGTTTCTAAAAATTAAAACTTTATCTCCCGCTCCTGTGATGCCAATATCTGCATCTTTCGCTTCTTCAGGACCGTTTACTTCGCAGCCCATAATTGCTACAGTTATATCTTTCTTGACGGCATATAATTTATTTCTCCATTTTTCAGTAAAAATATGAGTATCAAAACCATGCCTGCCGCATCTAGGACAGGAAATAATTTTTACACCGCACGGTTTTAATCTGTTATTTTCACACAATTCAGAAGCCGCTCTTATTATTTCCCTGCCGGCAATTACCTCGTTTTCCATAGAATCAGAAAGAGATACCCTTATCGTGTCTCCAATTCCCTCTTTTAAAAGAGGGATTAAGGCAGCAGTACTCCTTGCGACCCCTGCTGTCAGGGGCCCTGCTTCAGTAACCCCCAAATGAAGGGGTGCTAAAACCCTCTTCGATAAAATTCTGCTTGCACTTATAGTATCGGCAATTCCGCTGGCTTTCATAGAGACCAGATAATTTGTAAAACCGAATTCTTCGAAAATAGCGGTTTCCCTTTCTACAGCCAGTACCAGCGCTTCTACAGTATCCATTGCGCGAAGGTCCTGCGGCAGGCTGCCGGCATTTACCCCTATACGGATTGGAATATTACAAGCCGAGGCTTTTTCAAGCACTGCTTTTACTTTGTCTTTGCCGCCAATATTTCCGGGATTAATACGTATTTTGGCAATTGGAAAATCCATGCAGCGCAAAGCAATTTTATAATCAAAGTGAATATCTGCTACCAGAGGCATCTCTACCATTGCAGAAAGATGCCCTAATATCTTTGCAGACTCCATATCAGGAACTGCAAAACGCAGAAGAGCGCACCCAATTGACTCTAGCTCCTGTATACGGATGATTGTATCTTCTAGATCATTTAAGGCAAGCTTATCTTTCCACATAGTCTGAATAACTACAGGATGCCCGCCTCCAATCCGCAAATTCCTGATTTTTATAGTTTTAGTTTCCATAAAACATTAGAGATGTTTCAAAACCCGCGTTTTTAAAACATCTTCCTTGTGGTTAATATATTCATAATTTTATTGTATAATAACGTCATGGAATTTACCATTACTGAAAAAGAAAAAAAGATACTGCTGTCTGATGCAAGAGAAACAATTACAGCGGAGCTTGATAAACGAAAACCGTTTTATCATGAAGAGGATATTGAAGCAGAATCAAACCTTAAAAAACCTTGCGGAGCGTTTGTCAGTCTTCATATAGAGCCGGGACATAGTCTTAGGGGGTGTATCGGAAGAATGGCTGCCTCCCTGCCTTTAATCGAAACAGTCCGTGAAATGGCAGAAGAAGCTGCATTCAGCGATCCCCGTTTTCCCCCGTTAAGAAAAAATGAGCTTTCAAATCTTCATATCGAAATTTCCGTTCTCTCTCCAATGTCGCTTTGCCCGGATTATAGGCGAATAAAAGTAGGCGTTCATGGGCTTCTTTTAAGAAGAGGATATAATTCCGGTGTACTGCTGCCCCAAGTCCCTGTAGAACAAGGCTGGAATCTGGAACAATATTTAGAATATATCTGTATAAAAGCAGGTGTCCCCGCCGGGTCTTATAAAGCAAAAGACGCAGAATTGTCAACATTTACAGCAGTTGTTTTTGGAGAGTGAGAAGGTGAAAGATACTTTTTTGTTTTACCTCAAAAGTTCCACCTCGATTTCGTTGATTATAAAATCCGGGGTGGATGCGCCGGCGGAAATGCCTACAAAATCATAAGAATAAAAGGAAAATGGTATTTGCCGTGAGTTTTCAATTAATGCGCAGGGTTTCCCGCTTGCCTTTGCGATTGCTAAAAGGCGGCGTGTATTAGCAGATTCTTTTCCGCCCACTATAAGAACCGCATCAACTTCTTTCAAGAGTTCCCTTAAAGCTTTCTGCCGGTCATTAGTAGCGGTGCATATTGTCTGTACAATTTCCGTTTCAGGAAAATACTTTAAAATGGCTTTCCCTATTATACTGTACTCATCTTCTGTTATTGTTGTTTGACCGATTAAAGCAGTCTTTGCGTTTTTATCAGTTTTAAATAATTTTTCTGCGGCATCCTCAGCTTCTGCCGCATTAGATACAACAGACAAAGAGGAAGAGCACGATTTTGAATAACCTAAAATACCGGAAATTTCTGAATGCTGCGGATCTCCTGCAAGAAAAAGATAATATCCTGCCTCTACCAATGCTTTTGCTTTTAACTGAGAATTCTTTACATTAGGGCATGTCGCATCAACTATATTTACTGCCCTGCTTCTTAAATCTTCTTCAATATGAGGATCGATGCCATGAGCGCGGATAATTACAGAAATTTCCCCGTAACCGCCTGAAGGAATAACATCAACTTGCGGCTTTGGTAAAGCAGACGCTTTGTAAAAATTTAAAACCCCGGCATTACCTTCAAGTTCCTCTAACCCCCTTGACTTTAAATCTTGCAAAACCACGGGGTTATGGATAAGAGGGCCTATTGTATAAACTTTACCGCCGCCGGATGCTGCGCGATCAACTTCAGTATGAGCCATTTTAACAGCCCGGCGCACCCCCATGCAGAAGCCTAAAACTTTTGATCGAACTACCTGCATGTGCAATATTCCTATTTTTTATTCTTTATCCTTTCCAGAAAATACACAATACCGGGGGCGATAAACAGAGATGTGAATAACCCGGATACCATACCTACCATCAATGTAAGCGCGAAGTTCTGCATTGCGCCCGCAGCAAAGATGAAAAGGAACAATATTGCCAGTATAGTTGTAACTGTAGTAATAACTGAGCGACCTAACATATCTGAAAGAGATTTGTTTAAAATATTTATAAATGGTTCATCTGCCGATATCTTGCGGGTTTCTCTTACGCGGTCAAAGATAACGATTGTATTATTGATCGAATAACCCAATATTGTAAGAATCGCAGCTATGGTGGTAGTAGAAAATTCCATCTGCGTCCAGATTACAAATGATACAATGACAATCCCGTCATTAATGATAGCCATTACGGCTCCAACTGCGAACTGCGGTTTAAACCGTATTGACGCATAGATCAAAATCAGAAGAAGGGTTAAACCCAAAAGAATCCCTGCCTGATCTGTTAAATTCTTTGAAAAACGGGAACCAACATAATCCGAGCGAAGCAGAGCAACTTCTCCATAACTTAGCGTTTCTAATAATCTGACAACCTCGGCGGGATTAATACTGCGGTCTTCATCTTCTTCTGTGATACGAATCATAAAGTGGCGGTCAGAAGGAGCGCCAATGCTTTGGACTGATATACTAGAGTCAATGCCGCCTTCTAAAATATCTCTAACTTCTGCAATTTCTATACTACGGCTTTGCGGATTCAAATAATGCACAACGTAGGGAACCTCATCGTTCAAGTAGGGATTTCCCTGTGAACTGAACACAAGCATATCCGTACTGACTTGCGGGTTGGAAATTACTACTTCAAGATCATTACCCAATTGGGATTTTAAAGCCGCAGTTAAATTATTAACTGTAGTATACTCGCTGAAAGGAAAGGTATATGTTCTATTTTCAATCCCGGAGCCGGAAATTACAATGTGAATATTCTGCCGGTCAAATGATATAATCGCATTTGATGTTCCCGACCATTTAAGAGAAAATGCACTTGGAGCAAATTGTACCTCCTGAATCAAACCCGCCTGAAAGTCAACGCCTAAAGCGAATCCCTTTGTAAGCAAGCCGACAACACAGGAAATAATTATAAGCCCCGAAATGATTACCGCAGGAATAAAAAATTTAGAAAAACGAAGGGTTTTCATGATACCCCCTTTATCGCTTCGACTTGAGATGAATACGGATCTAAAATCCGCATCTTCCAGCTCACAGAAAGGGTCTTGGTGCCGATCACATCCGTACCAAAATCAAAGATAAGCCTTGATACAAAGAGAGCGGTAAATACTGACGAAAATACACCTATTGCAAGGCTTACTGCAAAACCGCGGATTGGACCTGAGCCTAATTGCGAAAGGAACAATGCCGCGATAAAGGTAGTAATATTTGCGTCCATAATTGCCCAGAACGCTTTGTTAAAACCGGCTTCTACAACCGCCTTACGTGATTTACCAAGCAGCATTTCTTCTTTCATGCGTTCAAAAATAATAACGCTTGCATCTACTGCCATACCAATAGTCAAGATAAAACCTGCAATAGCCGGCAGCGTAAGGGTAAAATTTAATGCGGAAAGAATACTAAACATTATATAGAAATTTAAAATCTGAGCGATGATGGCATTTACTCCCGCTGCCTTGTAATATACAAGCATGAAGACAAAAACCGCAGCCAAACCGCCTATCAAGGCATAAAGCCCCTGGCGGATTGTATCTTCTCCCATTGAGGCGCCTATACTCTGCTGGTTTACAACCTCAAGCTCTACCGGAAGAGCTGCTGTCCGCAGGATCAAAGCAAGAGTATTTGCCTCTTCCACATCGAAACCTGAGATACGAACAGATTCACGTATAGCAGTTGTAATTGTAGCCCGTGAACGTACCTTATCATCCAAGACAATAGTCAGCGTATTATTTACATTTGCAGATGTCAATTGATAAAAAATCTCCCCGCCCTCATTATCAAGCCTGAAAGTAACTTGAGGTTTCCCGTCAAGACTGTCGCGTTCAACAAAAGCTTCCTGGATGCGGTTTCCATCCAATCCCACTTCTTTTTTTACGGCAATAAAACTCAATGAACCGTCTGAGTTTCTGGCTTGTTCATCAAGCCCGTATTGATCTTTTATATATACCCCTAAAATCATTACATCATCAGAGACGATAGAAGGATTTATGAGCCTTCCTGCCGCATCAAAAGTGGTTGTAGGATTGGCTCTGTAATAATTCCTGAAAGTTTCGGTTGCGCCTGCATCTTCAAGATGAAAAGTAAGGCTTCCTTTACCCATTATAATATCATTAATCCGTTCCGGGTCAGCAGTTCCGGGAATCTCTATATAAATTTGATCTGTCCCCTGACGGCGGATAACAGGCTCTGTCAAACCGAACCTGTCGATACGGCTGTTAAGCACTTCAAGGGCGCGATTCATCGCATCCAAACGATCGTCATCGTTTAAGGTGCGCCCAAGCCTTTCCGAAAGCGCATCAAGATTTGCCTGAAGAACAATACTTAAACCGCCTGAAAGGTCTAAACCCAGTTTAACTGCATTTCTTTGAAGGTCTTTCAGCGCAAAAATCTCATTGCGGTATTTCGTCTCGATAATATCCAGTACTTCCCTTCTTGAGGTAAAAGCTTCAAGCACACTTCTCGCATCCCATGTTTCAGGAGGCTGCCTTCTATCATCTTTGTAAATAGCTCTTGCCTGTACCGTAAGAAAATCCAGTTCTTTTGGAACTTCGCCCCCTGTACGCGCCGTATCTAAAAGACGCTGTAAATCAGCCTGAGCGGCTTGAGATGCATACGTCCTTATCTGCTGCCTTGATTCTGAGGCAAGCGCCTGCTGATCTTTTGAAGTAAAAAAATACCAGCGAATTGTCGGAAGAAGAAATAAAAAACACACCGCCAATATTGCCAGAATAATAAAGAACCTGTATCTTTTGCTCATTTTATGCTCCGGAATCTTCGTTCTCTTTGACTTCAGATTTATCTTCGATCTTTTCTTCTTTTGAAGCCGATACTACATTAGAAACTGCGCTTCTTGAAAATTCAACCTTTGTATTCTCATCAATTTTAATTATAACCGTACTTTCTTTTACAGTTTGAACTGTACCATAAATCCCTCCGATGGTTACAATCTTGTCTCCCTTTTTCAGAGCAGAAAGCATTTTCTCGGTTTCTTTACGTTTTTTATTCTGAGGTCTTATAATCAAAAAATAAAAAATGCCAATAATCAGAACAAAGGGAAGAATGCTGGTTATAAACCCAGCAGGTCCCGGTGCCTCTCCGCCTGCCGGCTGTCCGCCCATCGCCCCCATTAATAATGGAAGAATTAAATTTAACATGGTTCACATCCTTAGTTTTTTTAAGATATTCGAGCCTGTTGCAAAACCCGTTTAGTTTTGCAATTTTCTCTCTTTATAACTTTAACATAATGAGAGATATTTGTTCAAGCTATGGCTTCAATTTATAAGACAATTGAGCGGGAAACTGCAACAGGGAAAACGCCGAAAAGACGCTGCAATGGAACACCGGCGCCGTAGATTTCGGACACAATTTCTAGTTCTTTTGGGTCTTTTGACCAGATTGCAGATGCACAAGCGGCTCTAAAAAGACCTTTTTCCGCCAATTCTTTGGCGGAAAGCGATGAATAGCGTTTTTTTGCCTGTCCGTCTACAATAGCGGCAGGACCATCATAACCAATTGTAAAAATAAAATCTTCACGTGAAAGCACGATAATCCCTCTTTATTTAGTATTTTAAAATGCTGTTTCGCAATTTCTTTTATAATATCAGAATTTCCAGACAATGCCCAGCCGGGGTTTTAATACGCCGGAAGTTGATCCGTTATACAATTGGAGGCTAAAATCAACGCCCGCCTCAAAATGAAAAAGATCGTATAATAAAATTAAACTGGTAAAACCGGTATTAAATTGCGTAATAATATTATTATTTATTTCTACTTCGCCAAAATCCATTACCGGGATTATACCAATTCCCATGCGGAATGTAAGGGCAAATTCATGCGAAAATATTTTCTGAAATGAAAAATTTATATCAATCTCTCCCAGCAATACCCCATTACCGGCATTTGCAGCCGTATCAAAAAACCCTTCTGATAATAAGCTAAAACCTGTGATTGAATTTAATAAGAAAAACGATACTTTAAGTTCTACACCGCTGTTATAATCAGCCCTTCTGGAATTAATTGCTTCCAAAGAGAATCCAAATCCCGACCAAAAAATATCATATCCTATTATATTCCAGAGTTCCCCATAAAGCGGTATATAAGGTATCCACATTGATTTTACGAAAATATCCAATGGTTTACTGTAGTCTATAATAAACCCGTCTATTACTGTTTCAAGACCGCCGGGATTTTTTACATAAATATTATATATTCCGGGAATCAGAATTCTATCATCGAAGGTTAATCTTGCCCTTGTATTATGCAATATATCGATCTTTACAGGATAAAAAATAGTTTCATCATTTTGCAGGTATATGACAGACTCATTTAATAAATTACTACCGCCAATATACAGCTCTCTTTCAAACCTTTTATCAAGATGAAATGCAGAAGGAATAAATCTATCTACAACCGGCAGATATGCAGGAATAATATCAAATTCTTTCCATTCCGATGCCTGCCCTCTAAGGCCCAACAAACCATTAGGAATTACACAATAACGGTATTTTCCGGGAGGCAGTGAAACCATTATATAATTTTCTGTAGTTACCCTCTGAATATAATCTCGATAGAATCCCCCTGTATGATTTTGAATTCTAACTTCGTATTCTATCGAAAACTCGTCTTCTTGCCAGCTTAACCGTTGAGTAAAACTTGGCACGCCGCCTGAAGTATCCAAAAAATAATTTATACCATCAGTTGTATCTGCCAATGCCGCTGACGTTATAACGAAGAAGAAAACTATTACAAGGCAATTAGATTTAAAACCCATATAGAATACCTGTATCTTCTTTAATTATCACGCCCGGGCGCGGAATGTCAAGTATAAGAGTGTTTTCTGTTATCTGCCCGCGTTGTATTACCCTGCCGTTACTATCCTGAAAGACTGCTTCTACATGAATTAAATATGTACCCTGATAATCCAGCAATCCTATACTCTCAAAACTAAAAGATGCCGCATCTAAAAGCCCTGATTTAAATATTTCCTGCCTTCTTGTAAACGTATGCCGTGTAATTGTCAGAATGTAAGAATTTGCCCCCTCCACTTCCTGCCAGCTAAAGTTGATATTTCTATGCTGCCGTAAATGTTCTGCTGTTACGCGATGGTTATCAGCAGGCTGAAGATTTTCGGCAGGCGGTAAGAGCGGAACCGGCTGTACTGTAAAATAACCCGGGGAAGAGGGGGCGGCAGGGATGCCGTCATGCGACATTGCAATTATCGTCCAGTACCAGCCGCCCTCTTCTAAAGAATCAACTGTAAAAGTCCGCCCGATATTTTCAATTTCAAGTTTTATATCCTCGAAAGAAGAATCCTGAGAAAGAATAAATCTTGAACTTGCAATTGTTTCTGTTGTATCCCACACAAAAGTTACCGGCTCTAATAATGCTTTGAGTCCCTCTATACGTTCTCCCTCTGAAGGAGAGATTAGTGTCAGGCTTAAATCAGGCATTGGCTCTACAACAACCTGCCTCGGCTGCACAGCAGTAACCGGCATACCGTCTTGCGTCCTAGCCGTTACCGTCCAGTACCAAACCCCTGAATCAAGAGAATCTACCGTAACTGTGCGTTCGCCGGTATTTATCTCTATTCCGGGACTGCCCGCAGACGGATTTGCATTGCGTGAAAGATAAAACACGGAACTTGCAATGTTTTCTGTTGTATCCCATCTGAAAATTACCGGCTGATTTCTTGCCGTGCGCCCGGATATTGTATGTCCTTGTTCGGGCGAAATTAAATCAAGATGAAGGGCAGGAACGGACTGCACTGTAAGCCGCATGGGCTGTAAAGCCGTAACAGGCAGCCCGTCTTGCGATTGCGCAATAACTGTCCAATACCAAACCCCTTCTTCTAGGGAATTAACGGTTATAGCGCGCCCGGGATTATTTATTTCTATTTCGGGACGGCCGACAGCCGGGTTTGCATTACGCGAAAGAACAAATCTGGAACTTGCAATATTTTCTGTTGTGCTCCACCTGAAAACAGTAGGGGTAGTTAATGCTGTACGCCCCGGCATAACCGTTCCCTGCTCTGGGGAAATTAATGTTAAACGCAGGGGCGGTATCGGCTGTACTGTAATTTGCCGGGGTTCTGCAGCCGTAAATGTTCTGCCGTCCGGCGTTTGCGCAATTATTGTCCAGTACCATACTCCCTCGCCCAGGGTATTTACCGTAACAGTGCGCCCGGGATTATTTATTTCTATTTGGGGACTGCCAACAGCGGGATTTGCGTTACGTGAAAGAACAAATCTGGAACTTGCGACCGGATCAGGGGTATCCCATCTGAAAATTACCGGTTGATTTCTTGCCGTGCGCCCGGGGATTGTTATCCCTTGTACGGGAGATATTAAAGTTATGTCCAAAGGCCGGGGAGTTTCAAGCACTGTAATTTGCCGCGCTAATGATGTTACTAAAGGAGCTGCTTCATCAAAACTTCCCTGTATTCTCCAATACCAGTCTCCTTCAGGCAAAGTAATCCCTCTAACGGAATCGCCCGTTACATTTTGATTAATCTGCAAAGATTCAAAGCTTTGCTGCGAAGAAACTTGAAGATATAAATTATGGGTAAGATTTGTTCTCCATGAAAAGTCTGCTTCCTGTAAATTCCGGTCATAGACGCTGAATCTATCGGGAGGAGACATAAGTCTTGCGGTAGCTTCTCTGTCCAAAGTTCTGAACATCCTTGCAGGTGAAACCGGCGAACTGTTTCCTTCCTCATCCGTAAAGCTGACAGCCCAATAATACTGCCCTGTTTTAAGCGCATCATCGTCTTTATCATATAAATAAAAATTATTGCGTAACGTGCTGCTTATAACAGGGTTTGACAAATTTGCATTTTCAGAAATCAAGATTGTATATGATGATGCATCTCTTGAAGCGCTCCATGAAAAAACAGTATCCGCCCTGTCAGCGCCGATGTAAACAGCGCTGTCCCTGTAGGGGGTGTTGAGGGTTACGGTTTCTAAATCCACTCTTTGCCTTATAACAAATGTTCCAATATCTGAATATACAGAGCGCCCTTCATAAGCAGCGGAATAAACCGGCTGTACCTGCCAATACCATGTACCAATATCCAATGCTCTGCTTACAAATGATACGCCTTCTACACTGGTAAGAATGCGGGGAAATAAAAAATCAGGAGTATTGGAGACCATCAAAATATAGTTCAAAACATCGGGAACGGCAGTCCATCTGAAAGCGGCTTCCGGGACTGACGCTCTAAATGTTATATCGCTTCCATTTTGAGGGCTTAAAAGTTCCGGTTTTACCGCTTCTGTAACGGTAACACGCCCGCTGCTTAATTCAGTATTTTGATACAAAAACCGCCAGAACCATGATCCCGGCTCCAGTACGACTGCGGTGGATGAATCTAAGTTATCAATTCTGTTTGATATTCTGGAAAAGTTTCTGTCATGGGCAATTTCCAGCCGTAATGGGGCAGAACCGGCTAAGTTGATTCTAGTCCATTCAAAGTTCAGGGAAAACGGCATGGAAACATTTTTTAAAAAACGCGCATTCTGCTTTGGATGAGTTACAACTAACATAGGATCAAGCACTGCTCTGCCTCTAGCGTCCTCGGCTATTACAGAACCTGCGGCGGCAGTCTCTACCAGCCCGTTTCTGTCCATGATCTGCGCCGTGCCTTCATTAACCGTCAGTATCATCCCTTTATCGCTGACACTCGCGCTGAATACAGTCCCCGGAGCGGTTTCTATCTGACGGCCTGCAACCGCCATCACTAAATTACCGCTGTCTCTCCCGGATGTAACGCTTATTTCGCCGAGGAAGAAATCAATTTCCAAATTGCCTGTATCTTTTTGAATTCTTATAAGAGTGTTTTCGCCTAATTCAATTTGATTTTTATTAATATCAAGAGTTGCGCCGGACAATCTTGCAATACGGATAGTGTCTCCCGGATATACAGGCGAGTTTACAAACAACCTATCCCATATTACCCTGTCTGCAAGACGGCGCTGTACCGTATTGTATTTTATCTCGATCGCGCCGACAGGCTCTACAGACATAGAACGTACGGTATTAAATAAATCCTGCTGAAACAGATAAAGAAAAACCGTTGCTCCAAAAAGACATAGGAGGACAACAAGGAAATCCAATAGGCGGTTTGATTTTTGTTTTTTTCTTCTGTCTTTCAAGTTGAATTCCTGTTTTATAAAAGTTTATGACTCACGGCTTCTTGTTGTCAGCAATTTTATATTTTTTCTCTTCAGAATCAAGGTCTATTTTTGTTATATCAGGCGGAGTGATGCCCAGCATTTTTCTTACTTCGGCAAGCGTCTTAGGCCCTGTTGTAACAGCGATGTGGTTTATAACTGCAAAAATACGTACAGGTTTTTCTTTTCCTTTTACTGTTACAGACGGCATCTCCTCTGTAATAAACTGATCGCGGATTAAGTTCCATGTATCCTCGGATATTAGAATATCAGT
>Ga0099364_10012825_pt1 | contig 11279 bp, 10 predicted proteins | sample TergutTh196P3_FD_73070 | JGI IMG/M metagenome (GOLD analysis project Ga0099364, IMG submission 73070) | Microcerotermes parvus P3 segment gut microbial communities from Pointe-Noire, Republic of the Congo - Th196 P3 | ecosystem: Host-associated > Arthropoda: Insects > Digestive system > Gut ...
TACCTACGACTAACACATCGTTTGGCCTGTTTCTGGAAGGGCCGCCGGCTTGCTGCTGCGCACCTCCCGCCGCAAATGCTCCGCCTACGACCAGAGCAAGTAAAAGAACTAGAAAAATTACTTTCTTCATTTGAGGGATTCCTCCTCCATTGTAGTTTAGGGTGATAATATATAGTTTATTCTATTAATTGTCAATATGAAGGCAAGCGACAGAATGACCGCCTCCCAAATCAAGAGCATCTATTTTTCTTATTTTGCAATCTGGTTGGACTTTTGTACAGCGGGTTTGGAAAACACAGCCTGGACTCAGATTAATATTACCGGGTATTTCCCCCTGTAAAATCTCTTTTGCTTTACGTAATTTTGGGTCCGGAATTGGAACAGCCTGAAGCAATGCTTTTGTATATGGATGACGGGGATTCTTAAACAGAGATTCTTTAGGGCCAATTTCTACTATGGTACCAAGGTACATTACAGCGACTCTGTCAGAAATAACCTCTACAATGCTTAAATCATGGGAAATAAACAGATAAGTCAAGGCAAATTCTTTTTGTAAATTCTGCATTAAATTTAAAATCTGGGCCCGTATAGAAACATCAAGGGAGGAAATAGGTTCATCGGCAATTACAAGTTTTGGACGCAAAGCTAAAGCCCTGGCTATACCAATACGCTGGCGTTGTCCGCCGGAAAACTCATGGGGATACCTTGATCCATAGTCAGCCGAAAGACCTACAATTTCCATTAACTCGTGTACAGCTTTTTTTAGTTCATTTGATCGCATTTTTTTATGAATCAGCAAAGGCTCAGATATAATACGTTCAGCACTCATACGGGGATTTAAAGATGAATATGGGTCTTGGAAAACTATCTGTATCTCTTTGCGCAAAGGAAGAATTTGTTCTTTTTCGAGGGCACAGATATTTAATCCTTCAAAGAATATTTCGCCGCTATCAGGGATCAAAAGCCGGTTAATCAGCCTTCCTGTAGTTGATTTCCCGCAGCCTGATTCTCCAACTATGGCAAAAGTCTCAGCAGAATTTATATCAAAGCTGATATCATTTACTGCATGGATGCACTTTTTGGAAAATGAAAATAACCCTTTCCTGACTGGGAAAGTTTTTACTATATTTTTTACACTTACAAGGGCCACTAATCCAGCTCCAGCCAGCAACGGCATTTTCTGTCATTACCCATGTCAAAAAGCTCAGGTTCATCTGAGCGGCACTTGTCAGATATAAATTTACAACGGTCTTTAAATCTACAACCCGTAATTTTATGGGAAATATCGGGTACATTTCCGGGAATAAAGGGCAGTGATACAATACCGGAGCCTAATCTGGGAACCGATGCCAAAAGGCCCTTTGTATAGGGATGTAAAGGAGATTCAAAAAGCTCTTCAACTTTGGCCTCTTCAACTATTTTTCCGGCATACATGACCAATACACGGCTGCACATTTCCGCTACTATACCCAGATCATGGGTAATAAGTACTATTCCGGTATTATATTTGCTTTGTATATCCCGCATTAATGCCAAAATTTGGGCTTGAATTGTTACATCAAGGGCAGTTGTAGGTTCATCTGCAATCAATAATTTTGGATCACAGCTCATAGCCATGGCTATCATTACTCTTTGGCATATCCCGCCTGATAATTGATGGGGATAAAAATAGGCTGTCTCTTGTGGATTAGGAATGCCAACATTGCTTAGCATTTTAAGAATTTTTTTTCGTGCTTCGGATTTAGGAATATTAACATGGAGTAAAAGAGACTCCAGCATTTGATCTTCAATCCGCAAAACAGGATTAAGAGCCATCATAGGTTCTTGGAAAATCATGGATATTTTTTTTCCCCTAATGGTTCTTAGTTCTTTTTCTTCAATGCTTAAGATATCCCTTCCATGCATAAGCACTTGCCCACCGGATACCCGGCCATTTGAGTACTTTATCAAACCCATCACGGAAAGAGATGTAACCGATTTTCCACAACCGGATTCCCCTACCAGGCCTATTATTTCCCCGGCTTTTACGGAAAAACTTACATCATCTACTGCTTTTAGGGATAATTTTCGGGAGAATGGAAATTCTGTTGTAAGGTTTTTTACTTCAAGCAAGGTTTCCAACATCATACCTCGCAAGAAGGCATGGTGAGCAGGAAATATTCCTGCTCACTGTTCACTTTTCTTAACGACCTGTCCTTGCAACAAAGGATTCCAATTCACCAACCTTTGTACGGTGCTGATGAATCAGGCGTTCAATCCGATTGACCGCTTCTGGATTCACACTGAAACCTCTATCAAGAGAATCTTTGATCAAGCTTTCTTCTGAGTTAATGGAATTTTCAAGCCTTTGGATATCTGACCTAAGTTGATTAAATATCGCTGCGTCATTATTACTTGTATTAGACGCCCTAAGTCCGGCCAGTACCTCTTCAAACTCATTTGAATTACTCTGGCTTTGGGATAAAAGCTGCTCAGCGCTTTGCCTGATCTGGGCGGATGTCGGCTGCTGGGCATATACCACAGAAGCGACTAAAAGAAAAGCAACCATCACAAAAAGAAATCGTTTCATTTTTTTGCCTCCTATTTAAGAAAAATTTTATGCCCAAAAAATGAGCCTATATATATTATGACCTATAATTAAATTAATTGTCAAGAGAGCTCAAGTGAGCTAAAGAGAGTTATTTTACAACTATATTTACACTTTCCCCTTGAAAAAACCCTTGATTTACATTATTTTACTATACACATGGGTAAATATCGGCCTTTTTATTCTGAGGGTCTTAAGTTTTCTTGTACCCGTTGTTCCACCTGCTGCCGGTATGAGAGTGGTTTTGTTTTTCTTTCCATGCAGGACCTTTTAGGTCTGGCAGCAGAATGTCAAATATCTTATACTGAATTTGTGAGAACCTATTGCCGCTGGGTACCATCTTTAAGTAAAACCGAACGGCTTTCCTTAAAGGAAAAGCCGAATATGGACTGCATTTTCTGGGATTCCGGTTGCAGAGTATATAATTCAAGACCTTTGCAATGCAGGGTATTTCCTTTTTGGTCAAATATACTTAATTGCAGAGAATCCTGGGAAAGAACCAAAACAGAATGTCCGGGTATGGATCAGGGAAAACTTTTTACTCAGACTGAAATAGAGGCTCTTCTGGAATCTCAATCTGAAGGGAAGATTGTAACTAGAAATGCTCAAGATTTAAGGAGTTTATAGTGCGCGTCCAATTTTGGGGTGTCAGAGGATCAATACCGTCCCCGTTACTCCCCTTACAGGTAAAAAGCAAAATTTCTGCTATACTGGGACGTCTATCTCCTGATGATCTTCAAAATGATATAAGCCGGGAAAAATTCCTTGCCGAACTCCCGCCTTGGCTTTTTGGAACCGTTGGAGCAAATACCACTTGCGTAAGCGTGACTTTAGATAATCCAAAAGAGATCATTGTATTTGATTGCGGTACTGGTATAAGAGAGCTGGGAATTGCGAAATCTAAAGAAAAACCCATACCTGAGCATTATCATATCTTTCTTACTCATTTTCATTGGGACCATCTCCAAGGTTTACCTTTTTTTGATCCCGGTTATAATCCGTCGATGACGATTGATTTTTATTCACCCAACGCAGAGATGGAAAATTATCTTTTTAATCAAATGGCCGCTCCATATTTTCCGGTGTCAATGGAATCAATGGGGGCAAATAAGAGTTTTCATACTTTGAATAAACCTATTATTTTTGATGGAGCTTTATTCAGCTGGAAAAAAATGGGTCATCCAGGCGATTCTTATTCATATAAAATAGATAATGGAAAAAGTAAGTTTATTTTTTCAACTGATTCTGAACTTTCTACTTCAGATTTTACCCAGGATGAGGATAATATTGAATATTTTCAAGATGCGGATCTCCTTGTGCTTGATTCCCAGTATACTCTGGGAGAAGCAATAGAGAAGTATAATTGGGGCCACACCGCATTCAGTATGGCTGTGGATTTTGCTGCGAATTGGGGGATTAAACACTTAGTCCTTTTCCACCATGACCCTGCTTATGACGACAAAAAGCTTCATAATAACCTGCAATCCGCACGCTGGTACATGGAGCGGATGAATATCCAGGGGCTAAAGCTTAGTCTGGCTATTGAGGGATTGGAGATAATCCTATAAATATGGCTACTCATGAAGAAGCAGGTCTTTTTTTTGATCTGGATGATTGTAAATGCCTTTTTAAGAGGTTAAAAAAGGAAGAGATCGATCTTAATGATAGGGAACTTAATATTTTCCAACGATTGGAAAAAATTTTATTTGCAAAACTTTCTATCAGGGAAGTTGAGGATCTTTAGTTTATGGTAATATCAATTTTAAAAAAGATGGCAAAATTAATCAGCATTCTTATCGCATTTATTCTTTTACTGTCTTTGCTGGCTTTTATTTCTTTCAATTATTTAAATTCACCTCCTTCGCTTCCTTCCTCTCATGAAAACTTCATTATTCTGGAAGTTCGGAGTGGTGAAAGCGCCATATCTGTTGGGAATAGACTGGAAGAGGCCGGTATAATCCGAAACCGCCGATTATGGCAGCTTATATCCCGGCTTAAAGACGAGCATATAAAAACCGGCTCATACCGGATAGAACTCCCTGCAAGCCAACTCCATATCCACGCGGTACTGGTAGAAGGTCTTCAGGATCTTGTAATGGTTACTATTCCAGAAGGGGTAACTCTTAATAGAGCAGCCAGGATTTTCGAAGAAGCTGGGATCTGCAATGCAGAGGATTTTCTTGCCGCTGCATCATCCCAAAATATAAGGAATCATTATAGTATTCCAGGGGAAACAATGGAAGGTTATCTGTTCCCTGATACCTACCTTTTTCCCTATTCCTTTCCAGCTGAACAGGTGGTAAGGACCATGGCAGATACATTTTTTTCCCGTCTCGCCGAAATTGCCCCTGAAGTTATGACTATGGGAATAGAAGAATTAAATAACCGGGTTATTATGGCTTCCATTGTAGAAAGGGAGTATAGGATCAATGAAGAAGCATCACTTATGGCAGGCGTTTTCTATAACCGTTTAAGAATCAATATGGCCCTTCAATCCTGTGCAACTGTGGAATATATAATCACCGAAATCCAAGGTAAGCCTCATCCTTCGGTTATTTTATACAGGGATCTTGAGATTAGAGATCCTTATAATACTTATTTACGTCCTGGTTTACCCCCGGGTCCTATTTCCGCTCCCGGAGCAATTGCATTATTGGCTTCTTTTTACCCTGCCCAGACTGAGTATTTTTATTTTCGTTTAATTGATTCTAGAACGGGACAGCATTATTTTTCCCGTACCCTGGATGAGCATAACCATGCCGGTACCCTATATGAAGGAGGAAACTCCTAAAATATGGCCTTAATTTCCCGCACTACCATAGACGAACTCAATAATCGTATGGATGCCCTTAATATAGTGGGGGAGTATGTGCGTATGGAAAACAAAGGGGGCCGTTGGTGGGGTCTCTGTCCTTTTCACAATGAAAAAACGCCTTCTTTTACAGTTAACCCGGAACTTAAAACTTATTATTGTTTTGGCTGCCATAAAGGCGGTTCGGTTCTTGGTTTTGTAATGGATATGGATAAATTGTCTTATCTGGAAGCTGTGGAGCATTTGGCCAAGACGACGGGTATTGATATTATTTACGAAGGTCCCAGTCAAACTAACCAAAATCAGGATGAAATCAAGAAAAAAGAAGCACTCTTTGAATTATACCGCCGAATGAGCGGGACTTTCCATCACTTTTTAATGAAGGATAATGAAGCGCTAAAGGTAAGGAATTATGTTATTGATAGGGGTATAAGCGAAGAGTTGATTGGACATTTCCGCCTGGGTTATGCTCCATTGAACCGTAAATGGATGTATACTTTTTTAACAAAAAAAGGTTATACCCAGGATTTCCTTAATCAATCAGGGCTTTTTTCCAGCCGTTATACCGGGTTGCCGCTTTTTAGTGGAAGACTCATGTTTCCCATCAGTGATCGTCAGGGCAGGGTAGTGGCTTTTGGAGGCCGGTATCTGGAAGGACATGGAGAGGATTCACCTGATTTTAAAGCTCCAAAATATATAAATTCACCAGAACAGGAAATATATAAAAAGGGAGAGACCTTATATGCCATAGATTTAGCCCTAAGCGAGATCCGGAAAACAAAAACCGTCTATCTGGCTGAAGGTTATATGGATGTAATTGCCCTTCATCAGGCCGGTATACAAAATGCCGTTGCCCCTCTGGGAACAGCTTTTACTGATGAACAAGCAAGGCTTTTAAGTCGGTGGGCAGAAAAGGTCATTTTTGTTTTTGATTCAGACGAAGCAGGGCAGAATGCTGTGGTAAAAGGGATACTCTGTTGCAAAAAAAATGGTATGAGTTCTGCAGTGGTAGTACCGGAAGATATAAAAAATCCTCAGGATCCTAAGGATCCGGCCGATATATTAAAATTTTATGGGCCTGAGGCGTTGCAAAAGAAAATAAAATGTTTTATAAATGACTTTGATTATTTGGTTGCCCGTGCCATATCAATTTTTAATACTCAGGATTCAGGGGGAAAATCCCAGGCAGCGGCTTTTATTTTTCCATATTTGGAAACTCTGGAGTCTGAAGTTACCCGGGATGCCTGTATCGACTCTGGGGCAGCTGCATTTGGTATATCTAAAGCCGCATTATTAGCGGATTGGCGGCGTTACAGAGAGCAAGGTCAGAGTCAGGGTCAGAGAAATAAGGATCATTCATCGATACCCATCCGCATGAATGATGAGCTTTTTTTACTCATGACTGTAGCAGTGAATTATATGCAAGGTGAAGCCGTTTACCCGGAATTTCGAAAAATCCTTGCTATTAAGGAAGTGGACGATCCTTTTGCCAAGGAACTTTATATTGCTCTGGAAGAATGCTTTGCCCATGATGAGAGGGGAATTGATTTTTTTCTGCCTCGAATTTCATCATTAGAGCTTAAAAAGTTTTATCTTGAAAGGGGAGTGTCCAAAGAATTTTCTTTAGACCCAAAGCAAATACTGGCAGATGGTAAAAGGAAAGCAGACCGGAAAAGACTGGAACGACGGAGGGAGGAAATAGTTCTGGAGCTTAAGGCCTTAAAGCTAAATCATACGTTGAATGATACTAAGGGCATAGAAGCAGAAGAGCTTCTAGCGGATAAGATCCATATTGATGCGGAATTACGCAAATTAAAGGAAGCGTACCAATGACAAACACAGCCGTTTTGACAAGTACAACAGTCCAGGGCATTGCTGATGATCCCGCTGTAATTAAGCTTATTGAATACGCAAGGGAAAAAAAATCCCTTTCTGTCGAGGAATTATCGGATTATCTCCCCGAATATATTGCTAACTCCGATAAAATCGATCAAGTTTTAACTCTTTTAGCGGAAAATAATGTCCACATAATTGAAGAAGATAGTACCGCAGAAGATGAATCAGAACCGGAAGATCGTAAAAATGACGGAACAGAAAAGAAACGCCTGGTTTATAATGAAAAAGAAAGTACTGTAGATGATCCCATACGTCTTTATTTACGTGAAATAGGCAGAGAAAACCTCCTAACCGGCGAGCAGGAAATAGAACTATCAAAAAAGATGGAGGAAGGGGAGAATATTATAAAAGGAGTGATCAAAAAATCCGGCATGATCATTCCCGAATTTTATTTTATTGCTCAAAAAGCTTTTTCCAAACGGGATCTTAGAGAACTTAACCTATCCAAAAAAGAAATTACAGAACATATGACCGAAAGACGGCGTTTAAACCAGTTTTATAAGGAAACATTGCGTCTTATTCTGGGAGATCTTAAAATCTATATCGATATGAAACGCCGCCTGATTACCCGGGGAGTTAGTATTTTTGATGATCCGGAATTAAATGAAATTCGTTTTAGGATAATGAAAGCCATTGAAAACGCTCAAATCCACCCTGAAGAAATCACCGGTTTTTCTGAAAAATTCATCCAGGCAGCAAAACGGATTAAACGTTATAAAAAAGAACAGGAGCGTATTGAAAAACACCTTAGGGTGGCTTCCCTTAAAGAATTAAGAGGTTTGGGTAGAGGTCTTACGGTAAAAGAAGAAAGGGAAAAACTTGAAGAAGAACTGGGACTAAGTTCAGACGAAATTAAAGAAAAAATCAGATTAATCCAGATAACAGAGAAAAAGCTCCTATCCATGGAAGCGGAATTTGAAGAGAGCATTGAAAGAATAAATCAAATGGCAAAAGAAATAAGCCGTGGCCGTATAATGATGAAAAACGCCAAGGACCGGCTTATTAAAGCGAATCTACGCCTGGTAGTATCCATTGCTAAAAAATATACCAACCGGGGACTGCACTTTTTTGATCTTGTTCAGGAAGGAAACATAGGTCTAATTAAAGCGGTGGAAAAATTCGAGTATCAAAAGGGATTTAAGTTTTCCACCTATGCTACCTGGTGGATACGCCAGGCTATTACCCGATCCATTTCTGATCAGGCTCGGACTATCAGGGTACCGGTCCACATGATCGAACAGATTAACAAAGTGGTCCGGGAATCAAGGGCGCTTATGCAGGTTTTAGGCAGGGAACCCAGTGATGATGAAATTGCTGAAAAATTGGGTTGGACTACTTTACGTGTAAAATCTGTAAAAAACGTGGCCCGGGAGCCCATCAGCCTTGAAACGCCTATAGGAGAAGAAGAAGATTCTCTTCTGGGGGACTTTATTGAAGATAAGGATGTAGAAAATCCCGCTAGTCAAACAGCTTTTACCCTTTTGCAAGAGCAGCTTGGTACAGTATTGTCTACGCTGCCGGCCAGAGAACAGGAAGTTTTAAAAATGCGTTTTGGCTTAGACGATGGATACTCCCTTACCCTGGAGGAAGTGGGACTTTATTTTAATGTAACCCGGGAACGTATACGCCAGATTGAAGCGAAAGCTTTACGCCGTCTTCGTCATCCCAAACGAAGCCGCAAGTTAAAAGACTATTTGGACCAGTAGAATTTATGTCTAATATAGTCAATAATCAGATCCTAGGAAAAATTTGATGGGAGAAGTTTGATCATGGATAATATTTTTGAGAAGCTCCGGCTATTACAAGACATTCTTTCGGAAAAGATTGTTTTAGAACAGACAATCCAGGAGATTCCAAAACTCCTCCTTACCCAGGAAGAACTTCTGGCCAGATTAAAAAGAACTTTTATCGAGAAAAACCAGGAATACGATAAAGCAAAGAATGCGGAGATGGAATTTCGTAAATTACTGCTTGAAGCTGGTACCCTTAGGGAAAAAGCGGAAAAAAATATGGACCTAATCTCCACCCAGCGGGAATATGAAGCTTTGGATAAAGAAATTCGTGATGCCGCTGAAAAAGAACATCAGTTTCGCAAAGATCTGCAAAGAGAAGAACGGATCATCACAGATCTGGATGAGCAAATGAAGCAGAGTTCCGCTTTAATCGAGCAACAGGAAGCTGATTTAGCTGAACGCCGGAAAGGTGTTGAAGAAGAAATTCGTTCTAAAAAAGCTCAGGCAGATAATTTAATTGAAGAAGAAAAAAGCTTAACCATGGATATGGACCCGGAAATTCTATTTAAATTCGAAAGAATCATTCGTAATAAAATGGGTAAAGGTATAGTGGCCATTAAAGGCGGGGTTTGCTTAGGTTGTCATATGATTCTTCCCGCTCAGTTTGCTAATGATGTCCGTTTAGGCAAGGAAATTGTTTTCTGCCCTTATTGCTCCCGTATCCTGTTTTACGAAGAATCTGAAATGGGAGAAGAAGAGTTCTTCGACATGGAAGATACAGGAAGTCTTTCCGATCTGGACGATATTGAAGAAGAAGATTATGACGAGGAAGAAGAAGAAGAAGAAAAAGTCAACATTGAATTTGAGGAGTGAAGCTGAGGAGTGAAGCTCTGCTTCACTCCTTTCGGAGTTTTTGCTGTGCAAAAACTCCAGAGAATTAATTTACGATGGGCTGTGCTGTCGTTTGGTTATATAATTTATTATTTGATCAAAAGGAAAGTCCGGGCTCCGCAGGGCATGATGCCGGGTAATTCCCGGGCTTGATTACTTAATCTTTGATTATGTAGTTAGGACAGAGAGTGCAACAGAAAGTATACCGCCTGACCATATAATCTTTTATTAAGTGGTCAGGTAAGGGTGAAAGGGTGGGGTAAAAGCCCACCTCGGCAGCGGTAACGCTGCTGGAATGGAAAACCTCATCAGGAGCAAAGTCAAGTATGTGCGTCGGCTGCCCAGCCGGTTAAGCACGGGTAGATTGCTATAGATGCGATTCGTAAGGACCGCACCAGATAGATGGCAGCATCTAAAAGCCCTTGGCTTTTAGTCACAGAACCCGGCTTATGGCCCATCGTTTTTTTTTACCTGTTGATCAATTTTTAAAAGCCCATTATCATTTTCTCATCTAAAGTCATAAACATTCCAGGAGGAAAAAATGAAAAAGATTGTGTCTATTCTGATTTTATGCGGAATTGTTATTACTTCTGTTTTTGCCGGGGGAAGCGGACAAGTTGCAACAGATGATGAGATTTCTATCCGGCTTTTAACCGATGCAACGGGTATTGACGATAAATCCTTTAACGCAGCTGCTTGGCGGGGGATTTTAGAGTATTATGGTGATACATGGGAGAGGCAATCCAGGCGTGGCAGGCTTTATGAGGTAATTACTGCCCAAACCCAGGACATGTATATCCCCAATCTTCGCCTGGCTACAGAAGAAGGCCATGACCTTATAGTTGCGACAGGTTTTACTTTTGCCGATGCCATGGGTACAGTAGCTGGTCAGAATCCCAATCAAAATTACATGATCGTGGATGTCGACTGGGTAGGTCTTCCCAATGTAATGCAGGCCACCTTTTCTGAACATGAAGGTTCTTTCCTAGTAGGTGTAGCGGCCGCTCTTAAAGCCCAAGCTGACGGAATTGCAAATCCCCGTTTCGGTTTTATCGGCGGGGTACCAGGACCTGTAATTACCAAGTTCCATGTAGGTTATGTACAAGGCGTCCTTTCAATACTCCCCAATGCTCAGTTTGTTGATTATTATGCCAATGACTGGGGCCGGCCGGATCTTGCCAAGACCCAGGCTATGAACTGGTATGATAGCGGAGTATATATCATCTATTCTGCTGCAGGAGGTACCGGTAATGGTACCATAGCCCAGGCCAAGGAATACCGTGAAATAGGAAGGAATGTATGGGCGATTGGAGTTGATTCGGATCAGCATGAAGAAGGACTTTATACAGCTACCAGTTCA